>OGEZ01000216.1_pt1 | contig 62508 bp, 52 predicted proteins | sample 1570831 | NCBI WGS metagenome assembly OGEZ01 (sample SAMEA2582059, study PRJEB24529) | metagenome | biome: Human gut stool | place: China | collected 2011
CTATATTTCAATAATTTTAAAGAACTATTTATCAACTTTTACGGGACAGTAGTGAAGTAAAGTAAGAGTTACTGTTGTAATGAAAGGCAATAGTAACTCTTTTTTTGTGTATACTTTGTGTAGTTGAAATATATGAACTTGTAGATGTAAAGAACTTTTTGTATAAATTAGTTTGAAAAGGAAAGATGTAAATGAAGCAAATATTGATTTTAGGTCTAAATGAGTGTTGGCATTTCATTTTATTTAATAATTTTGTCGTATAAATTATGTATAGAATGTAATGATAGTCGTGTATGAAATATGTGCAATGATACGAGGACTTATTGTTCAATTAAGTTCTGGTAATAGTAGGGCGTTACGTGATATTATGGATGTATATCAGAAGCGCTTGTATAAGTATGCATTGCAATATGTCAAAAACGAATTTGTTGCAGAAGAAATAGTCGAGGATGTTTTTGTGGCTTTATGGAATAAGCATACAGAATTAAAAGATGTAGAAGATATAAGTGGTTTTTTGTTGGTAATAACTCGAAATTTGTGTTTGAACTATTTGCGGAAAGAACGTTTGGAAATGATAGATTTGGCTTCTTTGACAGAAGAACAAATTTATCAGCGTGGTAATTTATATGTTTTGGAAGATGAAACATTATGTTCTCTGGTCTCAAAAGACTATGAAGAGAAGTTGAATAATGTTCTTAATAAATTACCGGAAAAAACACGGCAGATCTTTTTGCTTAGTAGAAGAGATGGCTTGAAAAATAAAGAGATAGCAGAGAAGATGCAGCTATTGGAAAAATCAATTGAATATCATATTACGAAAGCTTTATTAGAGATCCGAAAAGCTATTTTTGAGTAATTCTTTCCTTAATTACGGTTTAACATTTTTTTATTCAAAAATCCTCTTTTCATTTTAGGGTATACCTTTGTTTTATGTGTATTTTAATTTAGAGAAGGTTAATATTTTGAATATGTCAGACGAACTTTTGATTAAATATATACAAGGAGGATGCACGGAAGAAGAAAGCCGGGCTATTCTTTCTTGGATTGAAGAGAACGATGAAAATAAAACTCGTTATAAGGAGTTGATGTTGATCTGTTCTCTGACTGATTTCTATATGCCTTCTTATCAGAAAGAGAAGAAGCAAGTTTCGTGGATAAAAATAGCAATTGGTATAGCAGCTTGTAGTTTGGGGATTTTTTGGGGGTTGTCTAAGTTTGCAAATTCGAACCAAGATTCGATAGAAAAATATCAGGCGCTATTAAGTGATGTTGAGAAAAGAACAGAAATAACTTTGAAGGTAGCTGATAAGCAGATTGTTTCATTGAAAGATACTTCAGCTCTGATTAGTTATAATAACAATAGGAAGATTGTTATTAATGACTCAACCCAAATAGAAAAAAAAGAAGGGACGCAGTTAAATGCAGTGTTTGTCCCTTATGGTAAAAGAACAAAACTGGTTTTAGCTGATAGCTCGACAGTTTATCTTAATTCAGGTTCTTCTTTAGTTTATCCAGATGAGTTTGACTCAGGCAAAAGAGAAGTCTATTTGGAAGGAGAAGCTTATTTTAAAGTAGTAAAGGATGGTAAAAGGTCTTTTTGTGTAAGGACAGCTTATAAATCTGTCGAAGTCTTGGGAACCCAATTTAATGTTCTTTCTGATCAGGAGGCTGAATTATTCCAGACTGTATTGGTTTCAGGAAAGATTGCATTGGACGGAAACAATGAAACGATGATTTTGGAGCCGAATCAGTGTTATACTTATGCTGCAGATAATGCAGAAGAGAAGCTTGAATCAGTAGATGTTTCTAATTACATATCTTGGATTGATGGGCGGTTGAAATTTGAAAAGGAAGCTCTAAGTAATGTCATTAGAAAACTGGAAAAAATATACAATGTGAGAATTTTGTTAAAAGATAAGAATCTTGATGGGATGTTGATTTCAGGGAGGTTGGATTTGAAGAATCCATTGGTGAATATCTTGAATTCTTTACTTTTTACGGTATCATCTGATGAGATGGAATCGAAGTATGAAATAATAACAAACGAAAAATAACTTATTAATAAAATCTAGTATTATGAAGTATTTGTTAAATTACCCCTCCCAATTGTTAATAAAACAAAAGGTTGTCAGACGGGTTTTGACAATTGGGCTGTGCAGTTGTGTTTCAGTTGGAATGTATGCAAATATTCTAGCTGACGAAGTTTCCTTAACTTGTAAGAACAAAACTTTAAAACAAGCCTTAGAACTAATAGAAGAGCAGGCCGGTGTAAGTATTGTTTATTCAAACAACGTATTGAATGATGAAGCTAAAGTTACATGCAAGACAGAGAATGTAACTTTGGAAGAAATGTTACATATTCTCTTGAAGGATCAAAACTGCTCATTTAAAGTAGAAGATGGGCAAGTAGTTCTCTACGCTTTAAATGACAGAAACACAGAAGATGCTGGACCAACGGTTGCTCAGGAAGGTTTTAGAGTTAAAGGACGTGTTTTAGATGCAAATGGTCCTTTGATTGGTGTGAATATCATGGTGAAAGGAACGATGACCGGTGTTGTTTCGGATATGGATGGTAATTTTGAAATTATGGCTCCATATTCTGGTGCAAGTTTGGTATTTTCTTATATCGGTTATCAGGCTCAAGAGGTTAAAATTAATGGCCGAAGTGATTTGACCATTAAGATGGTGGAAGACTCGAAAGCTTTGGAAGAAGTGGTTGTTGTCGGTTATACGACACAAAAGAAAGCAACCATAACGGGTTCTGTATCTACAATTACTACCAAAGATTTGAAACAAAGTCCGACTGCCAATTTGAATAATGCTTTGGCTGGTCGAATGCCTGGTTTGATGGTCAATCAGTTTGGTGGTGGTGAACCAGGTGTAGATAGAGCTGATTTGAGAATCCGTGGTATGGGTACTTATGGTGATAAATCACCGATTGTTATAGTGGATGGAGTAGAGCGTGATATGAGTTATCTGGCTCCTGAAGAAATCGAAACATTTACTATTTTGAAGGATGCTTCAGCAACAGCTCCTTATGGTGTACGTGGTGCCAACGGTGTTATCATCATTACAACAAAACGTGGTAAAGCTTCTGAAAAACCAAGTGTGAATTTCAAAGCTTCTGTGGGAACAAACTCTCCTGTAAAATTCCCTAAATATTTAGGGTCAGCTGATTATGCGACTTTATATAATGAGGCGATGATCAACAGTAATCCGACAACCGATCCAAGTAAGTTGGAATTATTTACTCAAGAAGCGATTGCCAATTATCGCAAGGCTGTAGGAGATAATTCAGATGGTTTGGGTTATAATTGGGATTATTTCGATTATGCTTTCAAACCCGGTACGCAGCAAGATTATAGTTTGTCAATACGAGGTGGTTCTGAACGTGCCAGATATTATGTGATGGCTAACTATTATTCACAAGGTGGTAACTATAAGCATACGGATGTAACAGAAACAGATACTCAAGCTAAGTTTAAGCGATATAACTTTAGAGCGAATGTAGATGTGGATATTACCAAAGATTTTTATGTTCGCGTAGATTTGGGTGCTCGCATTACAGATAGACGAGCTCCTGGAACAACTGCTTCTGAAGTGGTTAAATTGTGTAATACTCTTCCTCCTTATCTGCCAATTGTAGTAGAAAGTAATGGTAATTCAGCCAATGAAACATATGAATTGAACAATCCATATGGCATGTTGTATGGTGATTATAAGCATAGAAGAAATATTTTGGGTGAATTGTCAAGAAGAGGATATCTGCAGGAAAAGAAAACCTATTTAAACGGATCATTTGCTATTGGTCATAAATTAGATTTTATCACTAAGGGATTAAAAATCGAAGGTGTCTTCTCGTATGATGCTTCTGAAGGTAACTGGATTAACCGAAAATTAGGAGATCGAGAAGATGGATACATGGATTTCTCAAAATATGCGACTTTCCAACCTGCTGAAGGCAGTTATGGTTCTATTTATATGAATAATCCGAATTATACAGGTGCTTATATTTTAGGAAACCCTTGGTATGATCAGGATGAAACGATAGAAAATGGATTTAGTCATAACGCAGCCGAAAGTAAAACTTATTATCAGTTAAAGTTAGATTATTTGAGGACTTTTGGTGATCATGATGTTTCTGCGATGGTCTTGTTTAATCGTTCCAACAGAAGTTATGATAATCGGGTAGCCTATCGATATCAAGGTATGACGGCACGTGCTACTTACGCTTTCCAGAATAAGTATTTAGCAGAATTCAATATTGGATACAATGGATCTGAAAACTTTGCTCCTGGTAAACGCTATGGTACATTCCCCGCAGGGTCTATCGGATGGGTGATTTCTCGTGAACGGTTTATGCAGGGTGCAGAAAACTGGTTGAGCAATTTGAAGTTAAGAGCCTCTTATGGTTTGGTCGGTAGTGATAAGATTTCTGATAACAATGATGACCGTTTTGCTTATTTGCAGTTCTTCCAAGGAGGTGATGGCTATTCATTTGGTGTAAATGAATTTGGTAATGGTTATTCCGGATTAAAAGAAGGTAATTTTGCGAATCCTAATCTGACTTGGGAAAAAGCTCGTAAGTTGAATGTCGGACTTGATGCTTCTTTCTTTAATGAACGATTAACCTTCTCTGCAGATTATTTCTTCGAACATCGCTATGATATCATTACGAACCTGAGTGATGGGAATAAACTGGGTTATCCGGGAATTGTCGGAAAAGACGCTCCTTTCATTAATTCAGGTATTGTAGATAATCAGGGTATTGATTTTGAAATTGGATGGAATGGAAATATTGGTGAAGATTTCAGATATTACATCAAGCCGAACTTTACATTCGCTAGAAACAAAATCAAGTTTATGAATGAGGTCTCTTATGAGAATGAATGGAGAGCCAATACAGGGAAAAGAATTGATGAATATTTTGTTTATGAATTTGATCACTTTGTATATGACCAGGCTGAAGCAGATAAGTTGAATGCCATGAACGGAGGAACTGGATTCCAACCTTGGGGTAAGTTGTATCCGGGAGATGTAGTGTATAAAGACCAGAACGGAGATGGAAAGATTGATGATGAGCATGACCGCCGTGCTATGGGTAATCCGCGAACACCTGAAATCCAGTTTGGTATTCCTGTGGGTATTCAATACAAAGGCTTTGACTTGAGTCTCTTGTTCCAAGGTGCAGCTAATTCCAGTATTTTGTTAAATGGTGCAGCTGTATGGGATTTCCCACAGTTTGACCAAGACCAGATTGGTAAAGTGAAACCAATGCACTTGAACAGATGGACGGAGGAAACAAAAGATGTAGCTACGTATCCTCGTTTGACGATTGGTACAAACGACAATAATAAGAACTCGAATAGTAGTTTGTACTTGTATAATGCTTCTTACCTACGTTTGAAGAATGTGGAAATTGGATATACATTACCGAAGCATCTTATCCGTTTTGCCGGATTACAAAATGTACGTTTTTATGTTCAAGGTATGAACTTGTTGACATTTGATGGGTTGGATGATGTAGATATGGATCCGGAAACAAAAGATGGTGATGGAGCGTGGTATCCAATTCAGCGTATATTCAATTTTGGTATAGATATAACATATTAATTAAGGAGGAAGAAAGAATATGAAAAGATTATATATATTGGCGGGTTTGTTAGCAGGTCTGTTGAGCTTTACTTCTTGTGAAGACTATTTGGATCGTACACCGGACGACAAGACAACAGAACAGCAAGTTTTTACTCGTTTTGACAAAGTAGAATCGTTAGTTACAGATTTGTATGCACATGCAAAGTTTGCCAATCGTCCGTTATTGTATTTAAACCATTTTAGTATATCTAGTATTTCGGATGAGTGTAGTGCTAGTAGTCATGAAAGTGCCATTCCTTATCAGTTTTGGGTAGGAAATTATGGTCCGTCTCAGGGTATGCCTTCCAATAGTAGTTATTGGCAATATTGGGATGACTTATATACGACCATTCGTTCGGCTAATATTATATTAGAAGGTGTAAAGAAATATAATACTCCGGATAATCCGCAAGATGGCCGTGAAGGTGATTTGCAGAGAAGAATTGGTGAAGTTTATTTCTTACGGGGTTATATGCATTATTTATTAATTCGTGCATATGGTGAAGCTGTTTATGTAAACCGAGTCATCAATCCAGGTGATGATATGACTTTTGAAAAAGAATCATTTCATTCGATGGTGGATAAGATTTGTGCTGATGCCGATTCGGCTTATGCACGTGTGGATGCATGGAACGGAGGCCAATATTTTGGACGTGTTGATAAAGGAGCTTGCTTAGGCTTAAAGGCTATGGTTCGCTGGATGGCTGCAACTCCGATGTGGAATGGTGGAAACTTACCCAATGATACACGTGTATTTAAGTCTGAATATGGTTATGATCCGAAGCGTTGGGAATTAGCCAGAGATGCTGCTAAAGCTGTATTAGAATGTAAGAAAACAGATGGTACATTACGTTATAAGCTGTATGAAACATACGCTGAAGACGACTTTCGCGATATTGATGGTAATGCTGAAACCAATAACCATAAGGTTCAGCAGCGTTTGTGGCAGATGATGTATGACATGAATGCTATTCAGGATGAGTGGGTTTGGTTCGTAACAAAAGATAAGGATACGGGTTGGTCTGGTGACGTATTGCCTCCTTCTCAGGGTGGACATGCTCGTCAGCGTCCGTTGCAGGAACAGGTAGATGAATATGAATATATCGGTCCGGATGGATATGGTTATCCAATTTATTGTGACCATGCTGTGAAAGATGGCTATGATGATGGTAATCCATATGAAAGTGTACAAAGAGACCCTCGTTTCTATCGTGATATCCGTTATCATGGTTCTTGGTATGGTGGTGCACAATTGAATACAGCAGAAGGAAACGATGCAGTTAGTGGTAGTTATTTGGATCAGGCTTCTCATACAGGATACTATCTGAGAAAATTCTATAAAGATGGTTGGGACAGAGGTCATGGTGGACATTCAATAAGCGGTCCGGCAATTTGGCGTTTACCTGAATTTATCTATATCTATTGTGAGGCTGTCAATGAATTGAGTGGTCCGAACGAAGAAATATACGATTTGATCAATCAGGTGCGTGCCCGTTCATTTATGGCTCCGATGCCGCCGGCTGTTAAGACGGATAAAGAGTTGATGAACGAATATATCCAGCGTGAACGTCGCGTGGAATTGTTCTATGAGAACAATCGTTATTGGGCTTCTCGCTTGTATCTGGAACCCGAAAACTACGGTACTGAATCGAATGTTGATCCTTCAGACTGGCCTTATCCGAAGAACCAGCGTCAGTCTCATGGTATGAGACCGGTAGAAGATCCGAACGGTAAGATTGTTGTAAACGGCAAGAACTATCGGATGGAACGTTTCACGGTAGAGGATGGACGTGTATTTACTTCTCCGAAGTCTTATCTGTTCCCGATCTTGCAGGAAGAATTGAAGAGATGTCCGTCTTTGGTACAAAATCCGGGTTGGTAATGCCAATGTATAAATATTAGTGCTAATTTTGAGAGGCTGTACAAATCGATGGAAAAAGTTGCGTCGCTGACACTTGTTTGTGTCTCCCTATTGAAATGAAAAAAGCAGGACTGTGTTCCTGCTTTTTTCGTTTACGTATATTTGTTCTTTTATTTGTATTCCGGATGAATGGTTAGGCATTGGTGCCGCTATCAGACGTAGAGCTTTCGTCTGCCTTCTTCGTTTTCGGGGTCAATTCCTGTTCCTTGTAGTGTTTGATCTGGGCGTTCAGTTCATCGATTAGTTGTCCGTATTCGTCGGCATTCTCTTCATCTACAATTGCCAGAGCGTTGATCTTCTTGATGATCTTGTTGTAGATTTCGTCCGTTTCGCTGCGGGCTGTCAGTACGGCGGCCTTCATCTTTCCGGCACTTCGGGCATCACGGGCTTGCAGGTTGGTGTCGACCGCGGTGTTGCCCTCTTTCATCATAGTGACGAATGGCGTCAATCCCAAAGAGGTGACCTGCGAGGTATAAGTCGTCTCCAGATCTTCAATGAGATTCTTCATCGCGCCCGTCTGCTTGATGAGCGACATGCGGGGCGACAAATTGAAATCAGACAAATGCTTGTCCAGCTTTTTGGCCGCTTCATATTGCTCGCCGCTTTTCAGGTACAAGAATCCTTTCAGCACTTGGGCATATCCGCTCAACCCGCTGTCGCGTTGGTCGTCGCCCACCTCGATCTCTTCGGTCAGATCGTTTTTCCTCGATTGTACTAGCACTTCGTTTTCATTGTCCAGCTTTTCTTCGAAAATCGGCAGTTCCGTGGCCAGTTTCTCACCCATAAGAAGCAACGAACTCAGGTTTTTATACACGACATCCATATAATTGTAATGCGCGTAATTGGAAAACCGGCTAAGGGCAATGGTGTCAACTTGTTTTTCCATATTCATAGGCGTTTTAAAAATTAACAACTAAAAAACTGTGTGATAGACTCTTGTTGTGCTTCAAAATTTTCGTGCAGGCTTGCATGAATCTGTCGTAGGCCTACAAAAACGCCGTGCAGCCTGCATGAACCCGTCGTAGGCCTACGGAAACGCCATGCAGCTTGCAAGAGACTTTTGTAGGGCTACGGAAACGCCGTGCAGCCTGCAAGAAGCTTTTGTAGGGCTACAAAAACGCCGTGCAGCCTGCATGGGACTTCTGTAGCCCTACACCGACTTCGTGCAGCTTACACGGAAATTTTGAAGCAAAACAAAGATCGCTCACGCCGATAAAGGTATAATAAATAGGGGAAAAGAAGAAAGAATGAGGAACGTTTTTTGAGAAAAACATTTGTTTTTATTTAAAAAAAGCTACTTTTGTGTAAGGCTTAGTATGATTTTTCTCTAGGCTATGCGAATTTATAATCAGTTGATAAAATCTCACAATTTAGCCATTGTATGAAAGCGAATACCATGTTTTACACGTTAAGACCTGATGTACTTGTAGGCCTTTTTTCTTATCGTTGGAAGTGAAAAAAATCATTAATCTAAAAAACAAAATACGATGAACAAACACATTTCTATTTTGGTAACCTTCGTCTTGGGGTTCTCCTGTACAGGTAAAAAACAAGCATCTCCGGAAGTGGATCAACAGAAAATACAACTGGTGGTCAGTGATAATGTCGGTAATATTCCTCGGGTTGAAAGTGATTATACTGAAATTGATGCGACCGATATGAAAGCTTTATCGTACACGCAATCAAGTGTTGAAAAAAGCGTGTTCCCGATCGGTAATCCCATTTGTCTGTATGGCGACTATTTTGTCACCTCATTCACACCTGTTCCTATCAAGGAAAACGCGCATTTGGCCAATGAAGAGTATCTGAAAATCATGAATGCGGGTACGGATGATACAAATCCGGCATTGGTGTTTTATAAATTGAATCCGGCGTATGAGTAGGCTTTTCATGTTGAAATCAAATAATTCTCAACTAACTTTATACTTCAAGAAAATGAAAAAATATCTTTTATTATCCATCGTATTCAGCCTGTTTTTGTGTGGCTGTACCCAGAAACAAAACGAGGTTAAAAATCTATCGGGTATGGAGACTATTCCGATAACTGACTTTGAAACCTACAACGGAAGGTTTTCTGAGTTTGCGGAAGCAGTAGAAATGATACCATTAGAATTTACGGATGAATCCATTTTAGGGGAAATCAAAAAAGTAGTGTTGTCTGAAGACTTCATTTTTGTGATGGAACGATTCAATAGTGCAGGTATTTATACGTTCGACCGCAATGGTAAATTTTTATATCGGATCGGTAACCGGGGGCAAGGCCCGAAGGAATTGGTTGATGTAGCTGATTTTTCGATCAATGAAAAAGACAGGTTGATATACATATTTGATGGTGCCCGGACGAAAGTATGTGTGTTTTCCTTCGATAATGAATTCATAAAAACGATCCCGATGGATTATTATGCGACGAATATGGAGTATCAGGATGGGTTGTTCTATTTATATAGAGAAGACGCGGACTATGGTGCTCCTCTTTATTCCTTGGTCATTAAAGATCTTGAAGGGAACTTGGTTGAAAAATATTATCCCATGCCGAAATTGCCAAGCATTCATGAGTGTGTATTCTGCAAAAGAGAAAACGACATCTTGTTTGCGCAAGATATGAATGACTCTGTTTTCGTCTTGTCAGGTGGTAAATTATCTCCTTTATATTATATCGATTATAAGGATCGAAGCATGGCACCAGAGGACAGGATGGATATCAAGCATGACGTCCGCCGCTCCATAGATGTCCTTTTGGAAAAACGGACGATAGCAGGAATTCAAGGTGTTTTTGAAATCCACGATAAGGTCTTTATCAAAAGTATCAATGTAATTGTCCCGGTTCTGACCATTTATGACAAAGTGAAAAAAGAGGTCAAGACTTACCAGTATTGGAACGACGATTTTCTGTTTATAGGAAGTGGCCATCCTATAGGTCAGTATAAAGACTACCTACTTTTACTACGAGATGCAGAAGGTATACAAAGAAGCATGGATCATTTTGATAATCGGATAAAAGAAGGGGTTCTAACTAAAGAAAAGGCAGATGAACTAAGAAAAATGATCGAAGAGAAATTACCGGGCATAGATACGGATGAATGTAATCCGGTTTTGTTTATGGTGAAGATAAAGGAATAATTACCTTTGCATCTGAGTGTGCTCTTCATTTTAATCTTCAGTTTTATGGATATAAATTCTATTGTCGTCAAATTTTAAAGGGTTTATATGAAAACACATACATTACTTGGTTCAATTATTTTGGTAGGTGGTTTGCTTTCTTGCCAGGGCAAACCCCAGTTAGAATGGGTCGCTTCTACGGAAACGGCTTGCTGGCAAACGGAAGAACCGCTTCCGGTGGCAGAGGCGAGTGTGGGACCTTTGGTCACGATCAAGACAGCCGATGTACAACAGCAGATCGAAGGCTTTGGGGCCTGTTTCAATGAGTTGGGCTGGATGTCGTTGAATAAACTCGAACCGGCCGATCGGGAAAAGGTACTCGAAGAATTGTTCTATCCTAACTTTGGAGCCAATTTCACCATCGCTCGTATGCCGGTAGGCGCCAACGATTTCTCACGCGACTGGTATTCGTATGATGAACAGGCGGGCGATTTTGCCATGGAGTCGTTTACGATAGCCAATGATAAACAGACGCTGATTCCGTTTATCCAAAATGCCTTGAAGTATAATGCGGATTTGAAACTGTGGGCTTCTCCGTGGTCGCCACCTTCGTGGATGAAGCATAACCAGCATTATGCGAGTGTTTCGACTCCGAAAACGGCGGGCAGCCTGAACAAGAAACTGCAAGAGGGCGAAAGTACGTATATGACAACCATTGTAGATAATGGTTTGCCGGAAGATCGTCAGGGGCGTGAAGGAACGGATATGTTCATCTGTGAGCCGGAATATTTTTCGGCCTATGCGCTTTATTTCTCCAAATTCATCGATGCCTATCGGAAAGAAGGCATTAACATCTCGATGGTGATGCCGCAGAATGAATTCAATTCGGCACAGATATTCCCGAGTTGTTGCTGGACGGCAGCCGGACTGGCCGAGTTTGTGGGCAACTATCTGGGTCCGGCCATGGAAGAGAAAGGTATCGAAGTGATGTTCGGAACAATGGAACGTCCGAATGCCGCCTTGGTAGATACCTTGCTGAATGATCCGGAGAGTAGCAAGTACATCCGTGGCGTCGGTTTCCAATGGGCAGGGAAAGGAGCCATCGCTTCCATTCACCAGCGTTATCCAGCGTTGAAGCTGTATCAGACAGAGCAGGAGTGTGGCGACGGAAAGAATACCTGGGACGCGGCATTGTACGCCTGGCAGTTGATGCAGCATTATCTGAACAACGGAACTTCGGCTTATCTGTATTGGAATATCTCGCTCGAAGACGGAGGCATCAGTCGCTGGGGCTGGGCTCAGAACTCTTTGGTAGTAGTTGATGCAGACCAGAAATCCTATCGGTATACTCCGGAATATTATATCATGAAGCACGTCAGTCACTATGTGCAACCGGGTGCTTTCAAACTGGCAGCCGATGGCGATGCAAAAGGATTACTGGCATTTGTTAATCCGGATCAGAGTATCGTAGTGGTGGTATCGAATGAATCTGCCGAACCGAAAGTATATCCGTTCTCTGTCGACGGACAAGTCTATGCTCCACAACTTGCTCCGCGTTCAATCAATACGTTTCTTTGGCGGAAATAAAGAGGCAAAGCAGGCACTTGCCGTTTTCCTAATAAGAGATAATCACCCTTAAAAATTAGGGTAGGAGAAAGAAAAAGTAGTTGTTTCATAGGAAGCAACTACTTTTTTTGTGTACATTTGCTTCAAATGATTCAACTTTAATTCTGATATATATGAACAATACGAGGAGAAAATTCTTCAAACAGAGTTTGGCAGGCGCCTTGTTGTTGGGTACATCAGCCATGTCGCACGCCGAAGAAAAGTCGCGGATTATTCCGAAGGCACCTAAGTCAGTCAATCCGTTCCAATTGGGAATGGCAGGTTATACATTCGTCAATTTCGACTTAGATACGACGCTTCGCACGATGCAGCGACTGGATGTCCATTATTTGTGTATAAAGGATTTCCATTTGCCTTTGGATAGTACGGACGAACAGATCAAGGCTTTCCATGCCCGTTGTGCCGAATTCGGCGTTACCGGTTATGCCGTGGGACCAATTTACATGAAGAGCGAGGCAGAGATCGACCGGGCTTTCGAATATGCCAAACGGGTAGGAGTGAAGCTGATTGTCGGTGTTCCTAATTATGAGCTGTTGCCTTATGTGGATAAGAAAGTAAAGGAATATGATTTCCATTATGCGATTCATTTGCACGGACCCGATATCAAGACTTATCCGGATGCAACCGACGTCTGGGAACATACGAAGGATTTGGATCCGCGTATCGGTATGTGTCTGGATGTGGGCCATGACTTGCGTAATGGCTGTAATCCGGTAACTGATTTGGAGAAGTATCATACGCGTGTATTCGATATGCACATCAAGGATGTGACCGATTCGACTAAAGCCGGACGCGGCATCGAAATAGGACGCGGAAAGATTGATTTCCCTGCCTTGATCCAGATGATGAGGAAGGTGAATTATACAGGTAAATGCAGCTTGGAATACGAGAAAGACATGAAAGATCCTTTCCTCGGAATTGCCGAGTCGATCGGGTATTTCAAGGCTGTAAGTGAATTAATTTGATGGCAGTGAAGGCAAGTTGCCTTCAGTAATTGGGTGATATATGAAAAAGGAGATATACTTAGGAGGCTTGTCGTTCTTGTTGACAGCTTGTGGAGGAATCAATTATGTAGGGATCGAAACCTGTAATCCGGGTGAGGTTACTTTTCCACAGGATGTCCGGAAGGTATTGATGGTGAATAATGCGATGGCGCAGCCCGAAAAGTCGGGTTATACTTATTCCCTATTGGGAGTAGTTCAGGATACGGCACAGGCAAAGGCCGACAGTGCTTTGTTCGATTTGTGCGCCGCTTGTGGAACCTCTATGCTGGATGCTTCTTATTTTGAGGATGTTCTCCTTTTTCATGATCCGTTGCGTGATTCGGGAAGCAGTTTGATGGATCGGAAACTGACGCGCGATCAGGTGGCATCTTTATGCCGTTCAAATGGAGCGGATGCTATTATCTCGTTGGATAAGATGCTTTTCGCGATGGAACGTGAGGATGTGAATGTTGGCGCCGGTTTTTTGAGTGGAACTATCACCGTGAAGATGCAAGGAATCATGCGGGCCTATTTGCCGGGTCGAGACAATGCCTTGGCTACGGTGCTGATTGAAGATTCGGTCGAGTTTCAGCAAGCTGCCGAGAATTTGCGGATGTTGAATTATTATCTGCCAACGGCCAACGAGGCATTACGGATAGCGGCTTCGGCATTGGGCGGTAAAGTCTCGGGTTATTTCGTTCCTCATTGGAGTGAAGAAACACGTTGGTATTATAATAATGCTAATTCACGTTGGAAAGAAGCGGCCGCATTCGCTTCATCCAGTAAGTGGGAACAAGCCGAGGCAATTTGGAAACGGGTCTTCGAGGTTACATCTTCGAAAAGCCAGCAGGCCAAGTTAGCTTCCAACATCGCGCTTTGCTACGAAATGCAAAGCCAATTGAAATCTGCACATGAATGGGCACAGAAATCGTATGAGTTGTTTCTGGCCTCCGAAGGCGAAAAGAACCGGAACACAGAATTGTTGAAGGCTTATGCTGAGGTACTGAAAGAACGAATTCTGGCAGATAAGAAACTAAATACACAAATTGGTAGCAGATAATCCAAATTATTACTACTTTTGGTAATTCAAATGAATAAAATAAAGAAAGGATTATAATTATGGCAGCAAGTCCGTCGCAAATACAATCGGTTTTAGAATCATTTCTGACTTCAGCCATCCAGAAAATGGTGGAAGATACCAAACTCAATGACATCAGTGATATTTATCTGCAGGCTGATGCAGAAAGTGGAGAACTGCAGGTGTATGATGAAGAAGAGAATCTGGTTGACAAAACCATCATTTTTGATTGGGTAAACAACTCGGAAGAAGAATCCGTTTTCAATAAACGTGTTGCTTCGGCTGTGAAACAAGCCTTGTCTGCTTTGGCTTCCAAAAATGTATTTGAGAATTCGCACTTTGTCAAACCGTTGTCAATTAGTCTGACCGACGAATCGTTTGTTGTCATTGAAGAACTGTTGTTCCTCGACGACGATACCTTGCGTCTTGACGATCCGCTTCTGAAAGATTTGGATGCAGATTTAGATGATTTTTTGGCTAAACTTCTTTCAGATGTCGAATAGAGTTTATATCTTTGCGGCGGTTTAAGGAAATTCATTGCCGAAATGGCTCAGTTGGTAGAGCAACGCATTCGTAATGCGTAGGTCACGGGTTCGAGTCCCGTTTTCGGCTCTAATTATAAAGCAGTTATCTTTTTGAAGGTAACTGCTTTTTTTATGAATTTATCTTTGGTTTTAGCTGGTTTACATGCTTCATGTAAACTGAGATGTAAACCATGAGTACAACAATTATATATGGAACGAACTTATATTAATGAATTTCACAAGCAATGGATAGAAGCAACGCTGCAATCAATCGAATCTTGGAAGAAGCAGCCGATCTCGTTGGAAGAGAAAAAGAGGCAGCAGGAAATGTTGAATCAACAGAGGGCTATAAGGGAAGGCAGATTGAAAGATTAAAAGAATTTGCAGCTATTCATAATTTGTGGATAGATTTCAATGCTTTGTCTTTAGTGTAACCCATAACGAACAATACGAAATATTTGATGCCGTACCTAATAACGTTTTATATGGGATTGATGGACAACTTTATTTCATAGACACACAAATCAGATTAAGATAATCTTCTATACATTATTGTTTTTAAAGATTACTGTTTTTTTCTCAACATTGTATGCATTATCTTTGTTTACATAAATAGATAATCATTAAAAGCAGAAAGTATGAAGCGAGTTTATTTGTTGATATTGGCGTTGGTCGCCTGGATGGCTGTTCCGGCTCAAGCCCAGTTTAAGTGGGGTATTAAAGGTGGTGCCAATATTTCGAGCATCCATTTTTCGGATTTACCGGAAACTTTTTCTACTGATAACCTGACCGGTTTCCATATCGGACCAACAATCGAGTTGATGGCTCCGTTTATTGGATTGGGTTTTGATGCTTCTATCCTGTATTCGCAGACAGGTATGGAAATAGGTACGCAGAAGATTAAGTCGGATTATTTGAATGTACCAGTCAATCTGAAATGGAAGATTGGTATTCCAGCCGTGAAGGTGTTTGCAGCTGCTGGTCCATATGTGGGTTTCCGCTTGGGAGGTGGTAAAATCTGGGATGTTTTGAGTGACCAAATCGAATCCAAATCGTTCAGTGCCGGATTGAATCTGGGTGCTGGTGTGGAATTGATTCAGCATTTGCAGATTAGTGCGACTTATCAGTTGGGCTTAACCGACAATTATAGCGTGAAGCAGTTGAAAATTGACGGTAAAAACCGTGGTTGGATGATTTCGGCTGCGATCTTGTTCTAAGGAGATAAAAACGATTTGCAGGAAATAAGTTGGCTGGACTTCTAAGGTTTGGAGTCTGGCCAACTTGTTTTTTATAGAGAAAGTGCTTTGTTTGCTTGTATCTGTTTGTATCTTTGCTTCGCAATGAGTACCTACGCAGATGTCATACTCCCGCTTCCGCTGGAGAATCAATATACGTATCGGATTCCGGCCGACTTGGAGCCGCTGGTGGTCCGTGGCAGTCGTGTGATTGTGCATTTCGGAAAGAAACGCTTTTACACGGCGATTGTGGTAGATGTGCACGATCGTCAGCCGCAAACGGACTATGAAGTAAAGGAAATCTTCTCGATTTTGGATGCGACACCTATTTTACGTCGTCCGCAATTACGCTTCTGGGAATGGATTGCCTCGTATTATATCTGTAAATTGGGCGATGTTTATAAGGCGGCCTTGCCTTCAGGCCTGAAGCTGGAAAGCGAGACAACGGTTACTTATAACCCGGACTTCGAGGCTGATGCTCCGTTGAAACCTAATGAGCAGGCGGTATTAGATGCTTTCGGACGGAATGTGCTCAAGCAGACGGTTTCTGATTTGGAGAAGAAAACCGGTTTGCGTAACATTGTTCCGGTTATTGCTTCGTTGATGGGGAAAGGTGCTGTGGGCGTAAGTGAGGAACTGAAGCAAGGTTTTGTCCCTAAGACGCAAACGTATGTCCGGCTACATCCAGACTGGGCAACCGAAGCCCGGATGCAGGAAGCTTTCGATGCAGTGAAACGGGCAAAGAAACAAGAGCAACTGCTGGTCTGCTTTCTCGATTTGACCCGCGCTTTGAATCCGGTGTTAAGACAAGAAGTCTCGAAAAAGGAGTTATTGGAGAAAAGCGGGCAAAGTGCTGCGATCCTTGATGGTTTATTGAAACGAGGTATCTTACAGAGTTATGAGAAAGAAGTCAGTCGCTTACAGGCAAGGATGTGTCGCCTGGAAGAACCGCATGCCTTGAGCGACGAACAACAGGCGGCATACGGGAAGATCCAGGATGTCTTTGCCGAGAAGGAAGTGTGCCTTTTACATGGAGTTACTTCGTCGGGTAAGACCGAAATCTATATTCATCTGATCCGGCAGGTTTTGAGAAGTGGGAGACAAGTACTTTATCTCTTGCCTGAGATTGCGATTACGACGCAGATAACCGACCGTCTGGTGAAGATATTCGGGGATCAGTTGTTGGTATATCATTCTAAATTCTCGGACAACGAACGGGTGGAAGTATGGAACAAGCTGTTGCATGGCAAAGGTCCGATGCTGGTTTTGGGTGTACGTTCGTCGATCTTCCTGCCATTTAGCAGCCTGGGATTAATTATCGTTGATGAGGAACACGAGACGACTTACAAACAACAAGATCCGGCGCCTCGTTATCATGCCCGCAATGCGGCTATTATTCTGGCACAGATGCATGGAGGCAAAGTATTGTTGGGCTCAGCTACTCCATCGATCGATTCGTATTTCAACGCCATGACCGGTAAGTTCGGTTTGGTTGAGTTGCCGGTTCGTTACGGAGCTGCTTCGCCTCCTGAGATGATCTTGGCCAATATCCGTGAATTGAAAAGGCGGAAACAGATGAAGGATACACTTTTCTCTCCAATCTTGGTAGAGAAGATGCGCCAGGCGCTCGAAGCCGGACAACAGGTAATCTTGTTTCAGAACCGCCGTGGCTTTGCTCCGATGATTGAATGTAAGGACTGTGGCTGGATTCCCCGTTGCCAGCATTGTGATGTGAGCATGACCTATCATAAGTTTCATCAGAAGCTAGTGTGTCATTATTGTGGTTATACCATTCGTGTGCCGTCTGAGTGTCCGGAATGTCATTCGGTAAATATTCGTCCGTTGGGCTTTGGTACCGAAAAGGTGGAAGAAGAGATCGCCTCGCTCTTTCCGGCTGCACGAACGGCTCGTATGGATTTGGATACAGCCCGTACGCGTACAGCCTATGAACGGATCATCGGCGACTTTGAGAAGCAGAAAACGGATATCCTGATCGGTACGCAAATGATTTCGAAAGGACTGGATTTTGGTCACGTGAGCGTGGTAGGTATTTTGAATGCCGACGGGCTGATGAATTATCCGGACTTTCGGGCGCATGAAAGGGCTTTCCAGCTGATGATGCAGGTGAGCGGTCGGACCGGAAGACGAGATAAGCAGGGTGTGGTGGTCTTGCAAACTTCACAACCTGATCATCCCTTGATCCAGATGGTACAGCAACGAACGTATAAAGAAATGGTTAGTTGGCAACTGACGGAACGGAGCATGTTCCGTTATCCGCCTTATTACCGCCTGATTATCCTGGTTCTTCGCTCGAAGAATCCGACAGTGCTCGACGAACTGTCAAGGCTGTATGCCGAACGGTTACGCCGGCGTTTGGGCGACCGTGTGCTTGGTCCCGTTACGCCGCCGGTTTCCTATATTCAATTGCTTCATATTCGCAAGATCATCATGAAAATCGAGATTGCAGCTTCTATTCCGCAAGTCCGTGAAATACTGGAGTCCGTACAGCAGGAGATGCGCCAGAGCACGGAGTTCCGTCAATTACTGGTACATTATGATGTAGATCCCTTGTAGGATTCTTCTTATCTTCTTTTTTATCCGCATACACGGATTCTTTTCGTTTCTTGCGGGATAAACTTTATTTGCCGCCGGCGTTTTTATATTCGCCCAGGGCGAATATATGTTCAGAGTTGGTGATTATATGTTCGCCCAGGGTGAACAAAGAAAATGTAATAGGAAAGATAAGTTTGGTTGGTTGGCTTTTCAAAAAAAGAGGATTTTCGATGAGAAGATAGCCCATAAGGGAATAACTAATAATATTGTATGAGTTTGATGTACAATTGGATAAAAAACGTAACTTTGTAAACGAAATAAGTAGTCAAATGTGAATGGCAAAAATAACGGTTCAAAATACTGAAGTCAGTGTTATAAAGGTTGATGGAGAGGATTATATCTGTCTGACTGATATGTTGCGTGCCAAAGACGGAGATTTTTTCATAACCGACTGGTTACGTAATCGTAATACACTTGAATACATCGGTATTTGGGAGAAGGTGTATAATCCCAATTTTAATTATGGCGAATTCGCCACAATTAGAAATCAGTCTGGGTTAAACAGCTTTAAAATAAGTGTCAAGGAGTTTGTGGCTCGTACAAATGCGATAAGTGTTCAGGCGAAGGCCGGACGATATGGAGGAACATACGCTCACAAGGACATAGCTTTTGAGTTTGCCATGTGGATAAGTCCTGAATTCAAAATCTACATAGTCAAGGAGTTTCAGCGGCTTAAAACAGAGGAGCAACACTTATTGGGATGGTCTGCCAAACGGGAGCTGTCGAAAATAAACTACCGCATACATACCGATGCAATCAAACAGAATCTTATTCCGGTGGAAGTAACGTCCAAACAGGCAAGCATTATTTATGCCAATGAAGCCGATGTATTGAATGTGGCAATGTTTGGGATGACGGCAAAACAGTGGCGAGAAGCCAATCCTGACCTAAAAGGGAATATTCGGGATTATGCTACTATCAACGAGTTAATCTGTCTTTCGAATATGGAAAACATAAATGCCGTATTTATAGAGCAGGGTATATCACAAGGGGAGCGACTTGTGAAGTTGAATCAGATAGCAATTCATCAGATGAGTGTATTGGAAAGTGGCGACAACGACCGTAAAATCTTGAAATAAATTATTTTGTTCTTACATATTGGCAAATTATGAAATGATGCTGAAGCGGTTGTGAGACTACTTGAGTTAAATGTAAACCATCTTGTAAACAAGTTTTAAATGAAAGAAGCTAACGATCTGTTTAATAATAAGAAATACAAAATCCTATTTGTTTGTCTCGGAAATATTTGCCGCTCACCATCGGCAGAGGCAGTGATGAAGAAGCTGGTGAAAGATGCCGGAATGGAAGACCGTTTTCTGATTGATTCGGCAGGAATTATCGGTTATCATGAAGGCGAGCCTGCCGATCCTCGGATGCGTGCTCATGCTATCCGCCGGGGATATCGGTTGGATTCTATTTCCCGTCCGGTCCGAACACAGGATTTCTATGATTTCGACCTGATTATCGGCATGGACAATCGGAATATTGATGATCTGAAAGAGAAAGCTCCTGATTTGGTTACCGAACAGAAAATTCATCAGATGATGGAATATTCGACGAACGGCCTTTATGATTATGTGCCCGATCCTTATTATAGCGGAGCCGAAGGCTTTGAACTTGTCCTCGACCTGCTGGAAGATGCCTGCCGAGGACTTTTGGCCCGTGTTATTTCTTCTTCAAGTCAGGATAACTGATACGGGTGTGGTACATGATCTTCAGCTTCTCGATGAAGACTTGTTTAACGGATTCCACATCCCGGAAGGTAAGCGGAGCATTCTTCAACAATCCGTCGGCAATCTGTGTCTCAATGATTTTATTGACCAGTTGCTGGATACCTTCCACGGTGTGTTCCTTCAGACTGCGTGAAGCAGCTTCGACCGAGTCGGCCATCATCACGATAGCTGTTTCTTTAGAGAACGGATTCGGACCAGGATAAGTAAACAATTCGTCTTTCACTTCCCGGTCAGGATATTTGTTCTTGAAGGAATTATAGAAATATTTGACTTTGCCGCGTCCGTGGTGCGTACGGATAAAGTCAATGATCTCTTTCGGTAGAGAAGCCTTTTCAGCAATCTTGACACCTTCGGTCACATGACTGATCACCATCTGCGCACTTTCTTCAAACGACAAACCGTCGTGCGGATTCTGTTGGTTCTGATTTTCGGTGAAGAAGATCGGATTACACATTTTCCCGATATCATGATACATGGCTCCGGTTCTGACCAGTTGAGCATTGGCTCCTATCTTGGCCGCAGCCTCGGAAGCAATGATGGATACTTGCAAGGAATGCTGGAAGGTGCCGGGACAAGTTTCACTCAGTTTCTTCAGGATACCCGAATTGATATTCGACAGTTCCACCAGCGTGATGGTAGATAAATAACCGAATGTCTTTTCCAGCATATAGACTAGGACGTAAGTAAACATAAGCAGGATGAGGTTGATCCCGAAATAAAGCATCATCACCCAATGAATCTTGTTCAGATCGGCATCCTGATAGAGACCGAGTCCGAGGTAGGATAAGCTGTATGACAGGAAAACAAAGAACGAACAGCGCATCAGCTGGGAACGTTCGGATAATTCACGCAAACTGAAAGTTACCACCATGCCGGCAATGATCTGCAGGATGAGGAACTCGTGCGGGAAAGGAGCCATGATCGAACTGATCAGTACCGCAATCAGATGGGTGAACAAGGCTGTCCGCGAATCGAAGAAGGTACGGACGACGATCGGAACAATGGCATACGGAATAATATAAATGTTGAAGATGCTGTAAGTGACGCATATCTCGGTCAGGAAAACCGGTACGAAAATACAGCAAATCAGGAAAAAGGCATTCCGTCGGTTATGCATGAACTTGATACGGAACGACCAGAGATACAGCCAGTAGCAGAAGATAATACCGAAGACGAGGATGATTTGTCCGGCAAGCATCAAATGATGCCGTTGGTTTCCTCCGGATTTGGATTCATAGACTTTCTTCAGCGAGCGAAGGACATTGTACGTTTGCGAGTCGATAATCTCGCCACGATCCACGATACGCTCTCCAGCCTGCACGACACCACTCGAAATCGGAACACTTTGCAGTAATTCTTGTTTGACGCGATCGGACATCTCCGTATCGTAGCTGACATTCTCGATCAGATAGTTGTTGATATCGCAAGCCTGAAGCAAAGAACGGTTCAGACTGGACGGACAATTGTTGATGATAAACTCATAAGCCGACTTGACAGTGAAGAAGTCTGATACATAATGCGGCGAAGAAACCGTATTGCGCAACAGGTTAATCTGGGAATAACCTTGGGCATGGAGCTTTTCCATTTCCTCCGGCGAGATAATACCGTTGCTATATAGCTGTTGGAGCATCTTCTCGATGTATTGCATATAAGCCGACGTTACCCGTTGGTTCAGGCGGTTGTTATAATCAGTCCTCAATTTATCAATTTGATTGGACTCGATTTCCTGATTCACCCGGTAATAAGGCTGGAACTTTTTCAGTACGCTGTCCTGTTCTTCTTTTACCTGAGCATCCGTCTTGTAGATAGGAAAGTTGGTCGGAGCGGTCAGCAAACCGTAGCGCCACGGTTTTCCTTCGTAAAACTGATATTTAAACTTCGCATCACGTGGAAAAAAGTAAGCCATCAGCAAGGCTGCGATGATAAAAAATATAGACGGATGTACGTTGTAATTCTTAATATTCATATCACGTTTATTAGTTTTTGAGTTGACGAGTTGACCCGGTTTTCGTTGGCGAGCGCATAAGGTTAACTTGCAACTGCATAACCTTATAACCTCATTTACCCGTAACCTTACAACTTCACAAATTCATTTGAAGGCGAAATGTACGCAAAAAAGTTTATTAACAGAAAAAAAAGGCGTACTTTTGCCCCAATATTATTTAATCCAAGTATGATTATGACTCAAAGAAAGGTTAGAGTCCGTTTTGCACCCAGCCCAACAGGCGCTTTGCATATCGGAGGAGTTCGTACAGCTTTATACAATTATTTGTTTGCCAAGCAAAATGGCGGAGACTTGATTCTTCGTATTGAAGATACTGATTCCCAGCGTTTCGTACCGGGAGCCGAGGCTTATATCATTGAAGCTCTTACCTGGTTAGGTATTCATTTTGATGAAGGTGTAGGTTTCGGTGGAAACTATGGCCCTTATCGTCAGAGTGAACGTCGGGAGATTTATAAGAAATATGTTGATCAGTTACTGGAAGCCGGTCATGCTTATATCGCATTCGATACCCCGCAGGAACTGGAAGCCAAGAGAAAGGAAATTCCGAATTTCCAGTATGACGCATCTACCCGTTTGCAGATGCGCAATTCGTTGACTTTGTCGGCAGAAGAAACGAAGGCTTTAATGGATGCCGGTAATCAATATGTAGTTCGTGTCAAGATTGAGCCGAATGAAGATGTACATGTGAACGACCTGATCCGTGGAGAAGTGGTGATCAACTCGTCAATCCTGGATGATAAGGTATTGTATAAGTCGGCAGATCAGTTGCCAACTTATCACTTGGCTAATATTGTGGACGACCACCTGATGGAAGTAACACACGTGATCCGTGGAGAAGAATGGTTGCCGAGTGCTCCGTTGCATGTTCTGTTGTATCGTTATTTCGGTTGGGCTGATACCATGCCTCAATTTGCCCATCTGTCATTGTTGCTGAAGCCGGAAGGAAACGGAAAGCTGAGTAAACGTGATGGTGATCGTCTGGGATTCCCGGTTTTCCCGTTGGAATGGCACGATCCGAAGACAGGCGATATTTCTTCAGGCTATCGTGAAAGCGGTTATCTGCCCGAAGCAGTTGTCAACTTCTTGGCTTTGTTAGGTTGGAATCCGGGTAACGACCAGGAAGTAATGAGTATGGATGAACTGATCAAGGCATTCAACTTGTCACATTGCAGCAAGAGCGGCGCGAAGTTCGACTACGAAAAAGGAAAATGGTTCAATCATCAATATATTCAGAAGAAAGACAACAAGGAAATTGCAGCCTTGTTTATGCCGATCCTGAAGGAACATGGAGTAGATGCTGATCCGGCTTATGTTGAAAAAGTGGTAGGCATGATGAAAGACCGTGTCAGCTTTATCAAGGATTTGTGGGATGTATGTGCATTCTTCTTCGTGGCTCCGACTGAATACGACGAAAAGACTCGTAAGAAACGCTGGAAGGAAGACAGTGCAGCTCAGCTGACTGAGTTCATCGAAGTATTGCGTGCACATGAACCATTTGATATTGAAAGTACGGAAAATGCGGCAAAAGCATGGATCGAAAGCAAAGGTTATCATCTGGGTAATATCATGAATGCCACACGTCTGGCATTGGTGGGCGAAGGCAAAGGTCCGCATATCTTTGATATAACCGAAGCTTTGGGTAAGGAAGAATCGATCCGCCGTATCCAACGTGCTATCGAAGTTTTGGGATAAGACGAAATAAGGTCGTGAGTTAACGAGACAAGAAGTATGTACAGCCTGATTATTCATTTATACTCCCTGATTATCGAGTTGATCGCTCCGTTCCACAAGAAAGCTCGGACCATGCGTCTGGGCCAGTGGCGTACTAACCAGATCTTGCGTTCGCAGATTCAGCCGGGCGAGAAATATATTTGGTTTCATGCCGCGTCACTGGGCGAATTCGAACAGGGACGTCCTATGATGGAGAAGATCAAGGCGCAGTATCCGCAGTATAAAATCTTGCTGACATTCTTTTCTCCGTCGGGATATGAGGTACGCAAGAATTATGCCGGTGCTGATGTCATCTGCTATCTGCCTTTTGATACACCTTATCGGGTCAATAAGTTCCTGAAGCTGGCACATCCGGTTGCTGCCGTCTTTATCAAATATGAATTCTGGGGAAATTATCTGGCTGCTCTTAAGAAACGGAATATTCCGGTTTATATTATCTCCGCTATTTTCCGTCCTGACCTGTTGTTCTTCCAATGGTTTGGTGCACCTTATCGGAAGATGCTCCATCATTTCACCCATTTGTATGTGCAGGATGAACGTTCGAAAGAACTGCTGGCCGAATATGGTATTCATAATGTGACGGTGACCGGTGATACTCGTTTTGACCGGGTACAGGAAGTTCGTAATCAGGCCAAAGATTTGCCTCTGATTGACAAATTTGTACATAATGAAAAAGGTGAGAAATTACTGACACTGGTGGCCGGCAGTTCCTGGCCTCAGGATGAACAGGTAATTATTCCTTATTTCAATAAGCAGGAACGGATCAAACTGATCATTGCTCCGCACGAAATTCACCAAAGTCATTTGGTTTCGATCGCGGCATTGTTAGAACGGCCTTTTATCCGCCTTTCTGAAGTACGGTCAGAAAAAGATCTGGAAGGTAAGGATTGCCTGATTATAGATAGCTTCGGTCTCTTGTCATCGATTTATCGGTACGGTGAGATGGCATATATCGGTGGTGGTTTCGGAGTAGGTATCCACAATACAGTCGAAGCGGCTGTTTATGGTATTCCTGTATTATTTGGTCCGAACCATAAGAAATTCAAGGAAGCCAAAGACCTGATAGCTGTAGGTGGTGGTTTCTGTATTCATTCAATGGCTGAGTTTGAAGACAAGATGAACGAGTTTATTACGCAGCCCGAAGTGATGCAGGCTGCCGGAAAAGCAGCCGGCGACTTTGTTGCCAGTCAGGTAGGTGCAACAGATAAAATACTTTCCGATATTTTACCCGTTCTGAAACATTAACGACAGGTAAGCTAATGAATAGGAATGGATAATTGACATCCGGAGTTTTTCCAGTGTCAGTTATCCATTCTTTATTTTTCGTACCTGATTATTCTCCAGTATATAATGTTCGCCGCTTTCTGGACAGACTGCGTGACCCATCTTGTCGAATTCGAGGCGACAACCATATTCACTGACCCAACCGATTTGTTGAGAAGGATTACCCACCACTAAGGCATATGGCAGAACATCTTTGGTAACGACAGCACCGGCTCCGATAAGAGCGTATTCACCAATCTCGTGTCCGCAGACAATGGTTGCATTGGCTCCGATGGTAGCTCCTCGTTTCACACGGGTACTTCGGTATTCATGCTTACGGGAAATGGCGCTCCGCGGATTGATCACGTTGGTGAAGACACAACTGGGACCTAAGAAAACATCGTCTTCACAGATAACACCGGTATAGACAGACACGTTGTTCTGAATCTTTACCTGATTGCCGATCTCGACTCCGGGTGAAATCACCACATTCTGTCCGATATTACAATGCTTCCCGATACGACAACCAGACATGATGTGCGAGAAGTGCCAGATATGTGTACCTTCCCCGATCTGACAACCTTCGTCGATGACTGCTGTTGGATGTGCTTCGTAGGTTTCCATGTTATTTATAGATTAAGAAAATGGTTGGTTTCTTGTCGAAATCCGGTAACTTTCCGGCCCATTCCTTAACCGGACGTGTCTGGATGCATTCATCTGCACAGGTGATATTCGACGCAATGCACAGCTTCGTGGATGGGCGGCAGGTACGGATCAGTTCTTCTGCCAGTTTGCGGTTACGGTAAGGCGTTTCGATAAAGAGCTGCGTCTGGTTCTCGGCATAAATTCGACCTTCCAGCTTCTTGATGGTGCTGGTACGTTCGGCTGCATCGATAGGCAGATAACCATGAAAAGCAAAGCTCTGTCCGTTAAATCCAGACGCCATTACAGATAAGATAATAGACGACGGACCCACTAAAGGAACGACCGGATAATGCTTACGCTGGGCAATCGAGACGACATCGGCTCCCGGATCGGCAACCGCCGGACAGCCGGCTTCTGAAATCACCCCCACCGATTCACCTTGTGCCAGAGGATTTAGATAACCGGCCACTTGCTCAGGCGATGTATGCTTGTTCAGTTCATAGAAAGTCAAGTCGTCGATCACAATGGATGGTTCCACTTTCTTCAGGAAGCGGCGTGCCGTGCGGACATTCTCAACAATGAAATGACGGATGCCCAAGATGACATCCCGGTTGTATTCCGGCAAGACCCGGCGATGTTCAGTATCGCCCAAGGTAACCGGTATCAGATATAATGATGCTTGCATAGTTCTAATTTTCCGCAAATGTAGTACTTTTGCACGAAACAATTCATGCACACATGGCACTTCCTATTGATTTTATTACCCGTACGCGGGCACTTTTAGGCGACGAATATACAGAACTGGAGAAAGCATTGATGGCTGATGTTCCGGTTAGTATCCGAATGAATCCGAAGAAGAGCGACAAGCATCCGGAGGCAACACCGGTACCCTGGAGTCATTGGGGATATTATTTGCCCGAACGCCTTTCTTTTACCTTTGATCCATTGTTCCAGAATGGTACTTATTATGTACAAGAAGCTTCGTCAATGTTCCTTGAACAGGCTATTAAGGCGTATGTAAAGGATCCGGTGGTCTGTCTGGACTTATGTGCGGCTCCGGGAGGAAAATCCACTCATCTGTTGAGCCTTCTTCCTGAAGGAAGTGTATTGGTAAGTAATGAAGTGATCCGGTCGCGTAGCTATATCCTGGCAGAGAATATCCAGAAATGGGGCTATCCGAACCACGTTGTGACCAATAATGATCCGGTAGAATTGGGTGAACTGACTCATCTCTTTGATGTGATTGTTACGGATGTGCCTTGTTCGGGTGAAGGTATGTTCCGTAAAGATACGGATAGTACGGGTGAGTGGAGTGTTGCCAATGTCGAGCTGTGTGCTTCCCGCCAGCGGCGTATCCTTCATGATATTTGGAATGCCCTGAAACCCGGTGGCTTGTTGGTGTATAGTACTTGTACGTATAATACGGAAGAAGATGAGGAGAATATTCAATATATCATTGATGAATTAGGAGCCGAGCCGTTGTCTATTCCGATCGATCCTACTTGGGGCGTGTGCGGAGCCTTGAAATATGCCAATCCGGTCTATCGCTTTTTCCCACATCGGACACGAGGCGAAGGCTTTTTCCTGGCAGCTTTGCGGAAAGCCGATAGCGAACGGGAAGAACTTCGGATCAAGACTAAGAATAAGGACAAGAAACAGAAAGGGAAGAAACAGCCCGATATTCCGGTGTCCATTCTTTCAGCCGTTCGTGCAAGCGAGACTTATCAACCCGTCTGGAACGATATCCGTCTTTCTTTGTTGCCTTCCGAAGTACAGGCCATCTATCCGTTACTGCAAGAAAAACTTCATATCCTTTCTGCCGGCATTGAATTGGGCGAATGGAAGGGAAAGGATTGGGTACCAGCGCAAGCTCTGGCGTTGAGTACTGCCTTGAATCCAACAGCTTTTCCCGTATGCGAAGTGGATGATGAAATGGCTATCCGCTATTTCCGGAAAGAAGCGCTGGTGCTCCCAGCTGATGCGGAGAAAGGTTATGTTTTGCTGACTTATCAACAGCGTCCTATCGGCTTCGTAAAGAATTTAGGAAACAGGGCCAATAACCTTTATCCGCAAGAGTGGCGTATCCGTAGCAGTTATAATCCGGAAGAGATCCGACGCCTGATGCTATAAAATCCGTGCCGTGAGTAAAGCGGATTCCAGCCGATGCATATAGAGTTTCTTGTTGGTTTCGGGAGCATAGACGAATCCTTCTGCTACAACTATCCGATGGCGGGGCGCATCATACCAGGCATACGAGACAAATGGTCCGCCCATCATATCGCCTTGCATCTTCCACAAACCACGTATCACGGCTGCTGGTTGCTCCCCGTTTTGTCGTGATTCATATTCGACCGGGAAACGGTTTTCTGTCGTCATGTACGAGCCTTCAAACGAACCGGGAATATGCAGTCGGGTTACCGAGTCGCGCATGGCTATAAGATGAGATTCCTCGAGCGCGTCTGCATTCTCTGCCGGAAAAGTATAGAAAATCAGATCCATTCGTCCGCTGTTTGCATTGTTGGAAAACCAGAGAAACGTCGAATCTGTCTGTGAGGAATTCATCTCTTCCGGTGCATAGATGTCGAGTTGAAAGGCTGAACGTGTCTTCTCTGCCAGCAAGCTGTTGTGATTCTCCTGTAAATATTGGGCATATCGTTTCTGTTCCATTTGTCGGATATAGGCAAGGATATCATTCGTATTCCCTCGCAGGTACCATAACAGCGAATCAGTTGAAGGTGACTGGAGGCGCATGACTTGTTGTCCGCTGGACCAGACATCCTTGTCCGCTACGAGCGAGACTTTGGTATAGGCACTGGGATTAACATCCACCAACAGGATATTGCGTACATAACGCATGAAGTCGTTGAAAGATGCCGGTTCACAATAAGAGACGGCGGCTGTTGGCTCCGCCTGGGGCAAGGCAGGATACGCTTCTTGCAGCTTGTCGCGGACAGCTTCGCCTACTTGTCCTTTCCATAGTTTTGTATCCATCACGACCAGTACTTCATACGGCACTCCGGTTGCCCGCTTAACGATAGGACCGGAATTACAACTCGCCAATCCGAGAAGCATAAGTCCACTCAAAAGGAGTGGAACCGAGAATAGGTGTTTTGTTTTCATAAAGCCATTTTCCATTAAACCTGAATAAACAAATATGAGTGAAAAAGTACAGAGGCAAAGGTAATGCGGCTTCATCAGATTCCTTTATTTTATGGGCGGACAAATGGAATGCTTTTCTATTTATTGATTTTCAGTAGTTTATAAGGATAAGGAAGATAAAATACGGGTGGAATGCGGACAGATAAGGGAGGAAAAAGATACGCAGGCAATCTCTCTTGCAGACTTGCAGGAGGTGTTTGTCGATCATCAATCTGCTCACGCGACCTTGCAACGGGTAATTGGGTGCATCAAATGTGCTCCTGCAATCTTTTTCGCTCTTTTCGGGAGATGTTTCAGTGTTGGTTTAAGCACTGTTGCCAGACAAACCAATCCAAATCGGTTTTGTCGTCGAGCTGGAGTCGCTTTTTGAGGCGGTTCTTCGATTTGGCAAGTGCTTCGGATGTATTGTTGAAGACGGCAAGTTGTTCCTTGCGGGAAAATTGCCACTTTAACAAGCAACAGATTTCTTGCTCATGGCGGGTGAGGTTATATTTCTCCTGCAAGGACGAGAGCGTGTTGTTGAACAGCAGATCGGTGAAGGCAAACAAGGTTTCCCATTCCTGGCGGGAAAGATTGGTATGCTGCGGATCTTCCTTCAATTGCAAGAGGAGCGATAAGCCGGGATGTTCTGTTTCGGCCGACGAGAGTTGTTTGATCTGCTGCTCACAGATCAGAATCTTCTGCCGATAGAAAGCAATATCATCCAGCTTCTGCTGATAGTCGGCTGATTCCTGGCTGATCCGTCCGAGTTCTTTTTCCAGGAATCGGATTTTCTCCAGATATTGTTCCCGCTCCGTCTGATGTCGGCCTATCAGGAATTGCTTTTGCTTCCACCGTTTCCGACTGATGGCAACTCGTTCTTGCCGTTTGCCCACATGCAAGCCCAGTCCATATGCCAGCATGACCGCAGCGATCAGTCCGATGCCAAAGAGAAACGGATAAAGTTCGGTCCAGTCCATGCGCCTTATTCGATAGGGTTGTTTTTAATGTAGGCATAAGTTGCCAGCTGTGCACAGACCTTTTCCGGATTATCATCTACCTTCGGGATATTCTTCAGGTGCTCATCAATCCAGCAGGCCTTGACATTGTCTTTCAACTGGATTTGCAGGATATCGATAATCTGCTGTTTGATGTCAGGATCCAAGATCGGGAACGCCGTTTCAATGCGGCGGTTCAGGTTTCTCCGCATCCAGTCGGCCGATGTCAGGTATAAGTCTTCTTTTCCATCATTGTAGAAGTACCATACGCGGGCATGTTCGAGAAACATATCTACGATTCGTGTGATCCGGATATGCTGGCTATAAGGCTGATTAGGCACCAGGCAACAAATTCCCCGGACAATCAGATCAATTTCCACGCCACATTCACTGGCATGATACAGACAATCAATCATGTGCTTGTCATGCAGGCCGTTCATCTTGAGGACAATCCTTCCCCTTCGTCCCTGGCGTACATGTTCGATTTCCCGCTCGATCATTTGTTCTAGTTCAGGCACCATATTAAAACGTGCCACCAGCAAATGGGAGAAAGTCGGGTTCGACAAACGACCTTCCAATACGGCAAATACCTTGTTGATGTCTTGTACCAAGGCTGCATTGCAAGTCAGCAAAGCCATATCCGAATAAATGCGGGCCGTTTTCTCGTTGAAGTTGCCGGTACTGAGGTAAGCAATGTCTTTTCGCTTCCGTCCGTTGTCGGCATCCTTTCGTAAGATAACTGCTACTTTGGCATGGACTTTCAAACCCGGAATACTATAAATGATACGAATACCGGCCTGTTTCATCCGTTCGGCGGCACTCATGTTGTTCTCTTCGTCGAAGCGGGCTTTCAGCTCTACAAAGACAGTCACTTTCTTTCCGTTCTGTGCTGCGCTGACCAGAGTATTGATCACGGCTGAATTTTCGGCAACCCGATATTGCGTAATCTTGATCTCATCAACCTTCGGATCGAAGGCCGCTTCCATCAGCAGGCGGATCAAGTAATCGAACGACTGATATGGAAAATGCAGGAACACATCCCGTTTCTTAACGGCCCGAAACATGGAACCCATTTCATCCAAGAAAGGTACTCGCATAGGCGAAGGAACTTGTCGTTCCAACTCTTTCCCTCGAGGATTGGGCAGTTTGGCCAGGTCTTGCAGATTATGATAACGTCCACCTTTTACCAGATCTTCTTCCGCGATATTAAAAGCCTTGCATAAGAAGTCGAGGAAATCATCCGGCATACTCATGTCGTACATGAAACGACTCAAAGCACCGATCTTACGTTTCTTTAGTTTCTTACGGATATTCTCGACAATACTGCTGCTGGTCTCATCTTCCAGATAAATGTCGGCATCCCGCGATATCTTGATGTTGTAGCACGAATCAATGTCGTAACCCGGGAAAATAGAGGATAAGTTTGCCCGGATGATATCGTCGATGAACATGATGTAGTGTTTCCCTTCGTGACTGGGCAATTCAATGAAGCGAGGCACTTTAGAGTAGGGAATTTTCATCAGGGCATATTGATACGGGACTTGCTTTGCTTCGTTACAGCTCTCTTTGTCATGTCTCTTTTTGGTCATTCGAATGACCAGATACAAACGACGGTCGCGAATGAAGGTCCGGATATCATCTTTCTGGATCATCACCGGAGCCAGGAATGGAAAGACTTCCTCATTAAAGAAGTTCTGGACAAACGCTTCATGGAAAGGTTCCGGCCGGCTGTCAAGATACAAATGAATGTGTTGACGTTCCAGTTCGGCTACGACTTCTCGGAAGACCCGTTTGTATTCTTGTTGCTGCCAATTTACTTCACGGGTGATTTCAGCCAAAGTTTCTTCGGCTTCTTCCGAACTCTCTTCGGCATAACTTTTCTTCATGATTACACCCCGATGTTCGGCTACACGAATTTCATAGAATTCCTCCAGATTGGATGAATAAATCGAGAGAAACTTGATCCGTTCATACACCGGCAATGATTCATTTTCGGCTTCCATCAATACTCGATAGTTGAAGGACAGCCAACTAATATCCCGTTTGAAATATCGATACATATTTTCCATACTAAGCTTCGCTTGGAATCGTAAATATAGATACTTTTGCTAAACCAACGAATCGAATTATGAGAAAAATTGGCCTATTATCAGATACCCATGGTTATTGGGATGATAAATACTTGAAATACTTTGCGGATTGTGATGAAATCTGGCATGCCGGAGATATTGGTTCGGACGAGTTGGTGGCCCGTTTGGCTTCTATTCGTCCTTTACGGGCAGTTTATGGCAATATAGACGGACAGAATCTTCGGTTGGAATATCCGAAGATTGCGCATTTCCAGGTAGAACAAGTCCGGGTGATGATGACGCATATCGGCGGTTATCCGGGGCGTTATAATCCTGAAATCCGGAAAGAACTCTTTGATACGCGTCCTCAATTGTTTATAGCCGGACATTCACATATACTGAAAGTGGCATTTGATCCAACCTTGTCTTGTCTGTATATGAATCCAGGAGCAGCCGGGAAAAGCGGCTTTCACCTGAAACGGACCTTATTGCGTTTTGTGATAGACGGGGATAAGATCAAAGAGCTGGAAGTAATTGAATTGGGGAATCGTTAATCCTTTTTCTCTTGTTCCGTCGCTTCTTGTTCGCAATTACAGAAACTTTCTGCAAGGAGAACCGTGTTCTTCAGATAGGAAAACTCACGTTCAAAGTAAATAGAGAAGATTCCTTTTCCTAAGTTTTCCTCAATTTGCTGAATGGACCATAGTTTTCCGTCTTGTATTTCTTTGTATTGTTCCAGAACGTTTTCGTCGGAGATACGAATGATAAATAGGGAAACCTGATGTTTTATCTTTTCGTTCTCAAACGTATATCGGATTAATAACTTCGGATTGATCTTGCCTGTCAGTGTCTTTAGTTTTTCGATTGCCTGTTGTGCAGCCGATTCAATGCTCTGGCGGAACAGGACATAACGATAAAACGGATAATCTATCAGAGACGCGGATACGTATGCATATTCGCTTCGTTTGGCTAAATAAAGCATTCCGTTGTGTATTAATGCAACCCGCACAATCGGGTGATAGTATTTTTTAGGCAGCAGACGACTGACGGAATAAGCGATACAACCGATAACTGAACCTTTGTCATTGAGAACCGGCAACCACATCTCTTTTTTCAGGCGACCTTGCAGCATCAGTAAGCGAATTTGTTCGTAAGCAACGACTGCAATACCGATAATCAATACCAAATCCCTATACAGAAAACGGTTGAAACGAATATCTTTCATTCCGTCCGGTAGTATATTGTAGAATGCAATTCCTAGCAAGTGAAGAATACACAGATTGCGGAAGAGCTGGGCAATGAAGAAGAATTCATTCAGCATGGTCAGGTTATGCGTCTTTTCATAGGCCGGATGCTGAGAGTCGCGCACACGATGCAGCAACGGTTTCTTGACAACCTTGACCAACGTCAGAACAATCACGAAAAGGATTTCTGTGATGAGTGGAGTATAAACAGCCAGCACTTCTTCCACTCGCATAAAGATTAAAAAGAAAGCATAGAGAACGAGGGTAAGAAAAGATGGCAATAACATGAATGAGTAGATTTTGTTTTTCCGCAGGATGTGGAAGACAAACATACTCAAAACGCAGAATATTGCCGATATTGTGTAGGCATGAAGGTAGGAAATATAATTATCCAGTAATAAAAACAACAATAACGGCAATATTCCGAGAGCTTGATTTTCCCAACTTTTTCTGATACGATTCATAACTCTTGTTCTTATTTCAGTTCTGTCTGATCATACTCTTTTCTTTCATTTCCAATGAATTTGGCGGAGTTGTCTGTGTCTCCACTTGTGTTTTTTGATCAGTTTCAATATAAGAACAAAAATGTACCATAAAAAGTTCTGTTTTTCTGAATGAATATCCGGCAGACACTCATTTATACATGTTTCTCCGCATGGTATGATGAACGGACCAGCGGAGCACTTTCTACATGTTTGAAGCCTTTTTCCAAGGCGATCGTCCGGTATTTCTCGAATTGATCGGGATGAATATAGGCCGAAACCGGGATATTCTTACGCGAAGGCTGTAAGTATTGTCCGATGGTCAGAACCGAAACGCCGACTGCCAATACATCATCCATCAGTTCACAGACTTCTTCTTCTGTTTCTCCGAGTCCAACCATGATACCTGTTTTGGCAACGATATTACGCGACGCGATATGTTGCAAAACCGAAAGACTCACCTCATAACGGGCGGCACTGCGTACCAAAGGTGTAATGCGCCGGATGGTTTCCATGTTGTGTGAGATGATTTCGGGAGCGGCATCAATGACCTGATCAACCAGTTCCAGTTTACCCTGGAAGTCGGGAATCAATACTTCAAGTGTTGTTTCCGGATTGACTTGCTTGATGGCCCGGATGGTTGCTGCCCAGTGGGAAGCGCCTAAGTCGGGCAGATCGTCACGGTCTACGGAAGTAACAACGGCATGTTTCAACTGCATCAGCTGGATACTTTCCGCTACATTTTCCGGCTCTTTCGGATCCAACGGAAGCGGTTTACCGGTCAGGGTGTTACAGAAGCGACATGAACGGGTACAGATATCGCCTCCGATCATGAAGGTTGCTGTTCCTCGGCTCCAGCATTCGCCCATATTCGGACATTTACCGCTGGTACAAATGGTATGCAGACAATGCGATTCAACGATCCGTTTTGTCTGCGTGAAATGTTCATTTCCACGAAGCCGGATTTTCAACCAATCCGGCTTCTTGATATGTTCTGCCATGTTTATAGATTATCGAACAAATAATTAGACATCTTGGTGTATAAGTGATAACGGGTGTTTCCTCCCGAAATACCATGATTGCGGTCTTTATAGACATGCATATCAAATTGCTTGCCTGCCTGAACCAACGCTTCGGCATATTCCAGCGATTGCATGAAGTGTACGTTGTCGTCGGCTGTTCCGTGGATCAGCAATAGTTTTCCTTGCAGGTCCTTCACACGACGCAACGGAGATGTTTCTGCATAGCCTTCAAAGTTTTCCTGGGGCGTACGCATGTATCGTTCGGTATAAACGGTATCATAGTATTTCCAGTCGGTTGGAGGTGCTACGGCGATACCCACCTTAAAGGTTCCTTTTCCGACAGACAAAGCCATCAGCGTATTGTATCCACCGAAACTCCAGCCCCAGATTGCCATCCGGTTCTTGTCAATATAAGGCAGTTCACCTAAAGCCTGGGCGGCTTCAACCTGGTCTTGTGATTCCAGGATTCCCATCTTCATGTAAGTACATTTGCGGAAAGCTTCTCCACGGGCACCGGTTCCACGTCCATCAACTGAAACAACAATGATTCCTTTTGATGCCAGATATTGTTCCCAATCCATGCCGTACTGATCCAATACTTGTTGAGAATTCGGACCACTGTACTGAACCATCAGGACCGGATATTTCTTGTTCTTGTCGAAGTTAACCGGTTTCACCATCCAGGCATTCAATTCATAACCGGATTTTGTCGCAACGGTCATGAATTCTTTCGGAGAATAAGATTTAGCTGCCAGCTTCTTGGTGAGTGCTGTATTGTCCTGAAGTACGCGCAGTACCCGATTCTTCTTGGTTTCGTTGACTGTGATCTGCATCGGTGTATTGACATTCGAGAAACGATTGACGTAATAGGCGAAGTTCGCACTGAAATCAGCATGGTTCGTTCCTTCTTTTGTTGATAATTTCGTTTTGACACCTTTGGCATCTATCTTATAGACAGCCCGGCGCATCGGACTTTCTTCGGCCGATTCGTAATAAGTTGTTTTGGTCAGTTCGTCATATCCCAGTAAGGCGGTGACATCCCAGTTACCTTTGGTGATCTGACGTTGCATAACACCTGTCGGAGAATATAGGTAGATGTGAGAATAGCCATCCTGTTCACTGACATAGGTGAAGCCACTTTCCATAAAATGAATGGAAGTCAGCCACTCTGAATCTACATAACATTTATTTTCTTCCTTCAGGATCAGCTTGGAAACACCACTCTTCGGATTCGTATAAAACATATTGAAACGGTTCTGCTGGCGGTTCAAGGTCATGACAGCCAGTTGTTCCGGTTTCGTTGTAAAGGTAATACGAGGAATATAGCCGTCGGCATCCATCGGAATATCCAGTTTCTTGGTATCCTTGCTTTCTACATTGTAAGCCATGACAGATACCGTTGAGTTCTTTTCGCCGGCCTTCGGATATTTGAAGTTGTAATAACTGGGATACAGACCGTCTCCATATACTTGCATAGAGTATTCCGGTACTTCCGATTCGTCAGAACGTACGAAAGCCAATACTTTACTGTCGGGCGACCAAGCCATCAGGTTAGTTACCGAAAACTCTTCTTCATAAACCCAGTCGGTGATACCGTTCAGAATGGCATTCTGTTTGCCGTCTTTGGTAATCTGTATTTCCGTATCATAATCAAACTTACGGATCCAGATGTTATTATCTTTCACGTAGGCACACATACGGCCATCCGGAGAAAAAGTCGGAATCATCTGCTTACCCGGAGCATCGCTCAGCGGTTTCAGGTAATTACGGCGCACGTCATAATCATAAACCGTTGCTTGTGTAGAACGGCGGTAAATCGGTTCTACATCACAAAGAATCAGGATCCGATGTCCGGTGCTACTGATTTCGTAATTGTCGAACTTATCGATCGTACATTCGCGGGCAGTAGCTACGTTGAATAAAGTATCCACCGGATTGCCGGTACGATAAGAATACTTCACGATCATCGTCCGTTTCGGATTCATAGCCGTATAATGCTCGCCGTCGGGCAGCGACCGCATTTCTCCTACATTGGTTATCTGCCGGAACTTTCCGCTTGTAATCTCTTTCAAATCTATTGGCTCACTTCCTTGCTGAGCCCAGCTTCCGGCCACACAAGCCGAAAACAGCAGTGCCATACTGATTCGTTTCATATTTATTCTTTCCTTGATTTTTTACACCTAAAGCCCCACGGCCTCTTTTCAGAGGACAAATATAACAATTTATCTACTTTTTTGTATGGAGATAATGAGCTGGTTGTTTAGAGGAGGATGCTATTGTTTCATGTAGCCGGTAATAAGGCCTCGGAAACTGATTTTACTACTTTCCAAGTAGGTGTTGGTAATATCCTAAAATAAGATAAACGAGAATCGAAAACGATTCTCGAGAGAATTAAAAACAGTCCTTGTTAGTTTTGTTTTGATATACGCCGGCTTTTCCATAATTCCCGGCGTATTTTGGATAAAAGCCGGCGTATTTTTATCAAAAGGTAGGCATGAATATTTTATCAGTTTTTATGCATGTTGAAACAACTCCGTAGAGAGATAGCGTTCGCCGGTATCAGGCAATAAAACAACAATGCGTTTTCCCTGATTAGCTTCATCTTTTGCTATTTCTCGGGCGGCGAAAGCAGCAGCTCCGGATGATATACCCACCAATAAACCTTCGGTAGCGGATAATTCACGACTGGTACGCATGGCGTCTTCGTCGGTAACAGGAATAACTTGGTCAATTAGACTCGTATCTAAAATCTTAGGAATGAATCCAGCTCCGATACCTTGTATTTTATGTGGACCGGCTTTTCCTCCGGATAGGACGGGTGATCCGGCTGGTTCGACAGCTACGATCCGGATATTCGGATTCTTCTTCTTTAATCCGCGGGCTGTTCCGGTTAGTGTTCCGCCTGTACCGACAGCGGCTACGAAGATATCGATTTTTCCGTCGGTATCTTGCCAGATTTCTTCGGCCGTGGTACGTTCATGAGCAAGCGGATTGGCAGGATTCTCAAACTGCTGTAAGATCAACGAACCGGGTGTTGCCGCTTGTATCTCCTGCGCTTTACGGATGGCACCGCCCATTCCTTCACTTCCAGGGGTGAGAACTAGTTCAGCTCCGAGAGCTTTCAGTAAATTACGGCGTTCCAGGCTCATGGTTTCGGGCATAGTCAGAATTAATCTGTATCCTTTTACCGAAGCAACCCAAGCTAATCCGACACCGGTGTTTCCACTGGTTGGTTCGATGATGAGGGAGCCAGGCTTTAACAATCCTTTTTCTTCGGCATCGGTAATCATCGAAAGGGCAACCCGATCTTTTACACTTCCTCCAGGATTGAAATATTCTACTTTGGCAACGATTTCGGCTGCTAATTGCTGTTGTTTCGCCCAACGGTGAAGAGCCAGTAACGGCGTATGACCAATCAATTCGGTCAAGCTATTCTTGATGTTCATAATCTTTGTAATTAGTCTGTACGCAAAGTTAGAATAATTCTGGATATAACGACTTTTAAGTAGAGATTAACGCTTCAATACATAACTATTTATCTTCCCGTTCTGTTTTTCTTATGAGAGTGGATTGTAAATTCTTACCTGGAATTATTTATTAACCGTTTATTTTAATTGTAAAAGTTATGTGTGTGAAGAAGATTTTTATGATGCTAACGTTGGCTATGTTGGCTCAGTTCGGCTGGGGACAAGAAGTCTCTTATCAATTATCGAGTCATATTTTAGATATTAATAAAGGAGCTCCGGCTGCGGATGTAAAGATTCGCCTGTCAAAGTTGGAGATTAAGACTGATACATGGATTCAGGTAGCCGAGAAAACAACAGATATCAATGGTCGGGTAAAGGACTTCTTGCCGAAAGAAGGAACCAATCATCAAGGTATTTATAAGCTGACGTATGAAACAGCTCCTTATTTTGAGGCACAACAGCAAGATTCTTTTTATCCTTTTATCGAAGTGGTGTTCGAGATCAAGGATGATAAGCATTATCATGTACCAATAACTCTTTCTCCTTTCGGATATTCTACTTACCGGGGAAACTGATCATCTCTAAATAATTATTAAAAAGTATCGCTCGTTATAGTGATAAATCCGAATCATAGGACTCTTCATCAGAAAAAGAATTTGATAAAACTAAAAAGGAAAGAGTATGATGAAGAGTAATCTTGTTATTTGGGTGGCCTTGTCTTGTCTAATGGCCTGTTTTTCGTGTTCGGATGATCTGAGTGAGGAAGAATTGTTTCCGGAAGGCACGGCAACCTTGTATATGATGGACGAAAGGAACGGAAAGACCTTGCTGGGTAATTCGGATGTATATATAACGGGTGAGAGGAATTTCCAAAGTAACCGTTTCCCTATTTTCGACATGGGAAAGAAATCCGGTATTGGAGATATTGAGATGCCGGATTTTATAAATATGGCTCCACAAGTAGCCGTACAACCGGGAAATGGTTATGTGATCTGTGATGTCGATGACATATTAGAATTTGAAGAATCCGGACAGTTAGCTATTGCTGAGTCTGCATCAGTTTATCGGGTATTTGTTGACTCCTGGATTCAGCGGGGTGACAGTATTACCGGAGCTAATGTCCGTTTCTTACTGGGTAAACCTTCTGAAGGACAACTACCGGTTTGGGGAACTTCTCTTGGAACGATCTGGTTGGATCCTTATCTGGCTTCTATCGACGAACAAACTCCATTAGTGGTTGATTTACCTTCTTCTCATCCGGGAGATATTGAAGTCGATTTGTTAGGAAAAGCTCAGGAGGAACTTACTTATACTGTTGAAGGAAAACAGTTAAAGCTAAGGGTTGCCTCTCTGTATAGTGTTGGTTCTGAATATCATCTGATAATCCGTTACAAGCATATCTATACAGAAGTTTCTGTATGGATAGAGTGGAAGGAATAGGATGCTTGTCCTTATGGAAAATTCTCAGAAGAATGTTTGAGTCTGAGATATTGGATAAAAATAGCACCACGGTATCGAAATATATCCTGATACCGTGGTGCTATTTATTTAGACTGTTTATTCTTCTTCTCTTCTTTTTTATCTTGATAATAAAAGTAGATAGAACCAACTATTGCTACAAGTGATATAAATATCAACATGAAAATTGCGCTTTCATTAGGACTTAACATATATTATTCTCCTTCTTTTTGGTCTCGTACAAGCCATAAGCCTAATGCGAGTGTTAATACTATGCATATAACTGCAAACAGTAGCAGACTCCAAGTTCTTTCAATATTTGCAAATATCGAAGATAACAACACCGCGGTTGTTACATATTTGGCTATATCCATTAGCCATTTTCCGAATTCTTTTTTCATATTGTAGGGTTTTGTTTTGGCAAATATACGAAGAATAGAAGATTCTATGGTTATTCTAATGGAATTTTTACAATATCTGTTCCTCCTTCTTCATTTAAGGCGATACCAACCAAATATTTATCAGATTTCGTTACAGCTAGCTTTTCCAACGGACGATCGGTATGATATCGCTTCTTGATTTCACCATCCCAGTCGAATACGAAGATATCTGATGCTCCTTCTTCCAATCTTTTTCCACTGTAGAGTGTATATACATATTGCTCATTGCCACAAATCTGCCGGAAGTATTTGTTTGATTCATGAAAATCAAGGGATTTACTACCTTTATCTGGTAATTGCAACTGATCTCCAATCAAAACAGATTTTTTCCGATTTCCTTCGAGGTCATAAAAATGGATTAAATTCATATTCAACATAGCTGTTACGACGGAATGGCTGTTTTCGTTTACGCATAAACTACACATATACAGCATCGGCAAAGAAAACTCATCATATCCATCTTGGATGTCTGGAAAATATTCAATACTTTTTTGGACACGCCCATTGGTTTTATCGCAAATGAAGAACAGACGATGGATCATGTCCACATCTACCCCATAATACAGTTGGCTCGTTTCATTCAAGTCGTGGCAGGCGGGTAAGCTGTCCGGCATGATTTTTTCTTTCATATTAATGCCACTATCTATTTTCAGCGTAACCAGTTTTCTAGATTGAATGTCGAAAAATGATAAACGGTCATATTCACTCCGGACCGTGCCAAGAGCAAAAGGCATGGAATATTCATACGGCCCGTTCCCTTGGTAGAAACAACGAAGACATTGTTCGGGATTGTTCAACGGTCGTATCTGTAAAAGTGTGTCACTGTGGAAATTGGATACAGCCATGCAGGAATCAATAACAGCGATGTCGTAGTACATACGTGGAGCAGCTTTGTCAGAAATGATTAATTCTGTTTGTATGGTTTGTGCTTCGGGATTTATTTTTATGTATTCCTGTGAGGTGTTTGTACAGGCTATATTTTGTAAAAGCAATAATAAAGTAATCAGTTTTTTCATGTGATTGTAAAATTAAAAACCCCGCCAAACAATTCTTCTTTGTCTGGCGGGGCTATTGATTTAGAGAATAAAATTATTCACCTAACAAGATTTCCATGATCTGGCAAGCAGCTTTGGTAACAGAAGTACCCGGACCAAAGATAGCTGCAACACCAGCCTTATATAAGAAGTCATAATCTTGAGCAGGAATAACACCACCAGCAATGACGATGATATCCGGACGACCTAACTTCTTCAGTTCTTCGATTACTTGCGGAACCAATGTCTTGTGTCCTGCAGCCAATGAAGAAACACCCATTACGTGAACGTCGTTTTCAACAGCCTGGCGAGCAGCTTCTGCCGGAGTCTGGAACAACGGTCCCATATCTACGTCGAAACCACAGTCTGCATAACCTGTTGCAACAACTTTTGCACCACGGTCGTGTCCGTCCTGACCCATCTTAGCGATCATGATACGTGGCTGACGACCTTCTTTCTTAGCGAACTCGGCTGTTAACTGGCAAGCCTTTTCAAAGTCCGCGTCTTTCTTAGTTTCTGATGAGTACACGCCTGAAATAGTTCTAATGATTGCTTTATAACGTCCTACAACAGCTTCGCAAGCGTCAGAGATTTCACCCAAAGAAGCACGTAAACCGGCTGCTTTTACTGCCAATTCCAACAAGTTGCCTTTCTTTGTCTTAACACATTCTGTGATATCAGCCAAAGCTTTCTGTACGGCTGCTTCATCACGATTAGCACGCAATTCCTTCAATAGTTCGATCTGTTCGTTACGAACGGCTGTGTTATCGATTTCCAGAATATCGATCGGATCTTCTTTCGGCAGACGGTATTTGTTAACACCAACAATTGTCTGGATGCCTGAGTCGATACGAGCCTGAGTACGAGCAGCAGCTTCTTCGATACGCATCTTCGGCAGACCTGTTTCGATAGCTTTTGCCATACCGCCCATGCTTTCGATTTCCTGGATCAACGCCCAACCTTTTTGTACCAGTTCGTTTGTCAGAGATTCTACATAGTAAGAACCACCCCACGGGTCAATCTGCTTGCAGACTTTTGTTTCTTCTTGAATGTAGATCTGAGTATTACGGGCAATACGAGCAGAGAAATCTGTCGGCAATGCAATTGCTTCGTCCAATGCATTGGTATGCAAAGACTGTGTATGACCAAGAGCTGCTGCCATTGCTTCGATACAAGTACGACCTACGTTGTTGAACGGATCCTGTTCTGTCAGTGACCAACCAGAAGTCTGGCAGTGTGTACGCAAAGCCAATGATTTCGGATTCTTGGCACCGAAACTCTTAACGATCTTAGCCCACAACATACGAGCTGCACGCATCTTGGCAATTTCCATGAAGTGATTCATACCGATTGCCCAGAAGAATGACAGACGAGGAGCGAATGCATCAATATCGATACCTGCATTTACACCAGCACGAAGATATTCCAAACCGTCGCACAAAGTATAAGCCATTTCAATATCAGCAGTTGCACCTGCTTCTTGCATGTGGTAACCAGAGATTGAGATAGAGTTGAACTTCGGCATCTTCTGTGAAGTATATTCGAAGATATCAGCGATGATACGCATTGAGAACTCAGGCGGATAGATATATGTGTTACGCACCATGAATTCTTTCAGGATATCATTCTGGATTGTACCAGCCATTTCTTCCAACTTAGCACCTTGTTCCAAACCTGCATTGATGTAGAATGCCATTACCGGAAGTACAGCACCGTTCATTGTCATTGAAACAGACATCTTGTTCAAAGGAATACCATCGAACAAAACTTTCATGTTTTCAACAGAACAGATAGAAACACCTGCTTTACCAACGTCGCCTACTACACGTTCGTTGTCTGCATCATATCCACGGTGAGTAGCCAAGTCGAATGCTACAGACAAACCTTTCTGTCCTGAAGCCAGGTTACGGCGATAGAATGCATTTGATTCTTCAGCGGTAGAGAAACCTGCATACTGACGGATTGTCCAAGGACGCAATGGATACATGGCGCTGTACGGACCACGCAGATAAGGAGGAATACCAGATACGAAGTTCAGGTGTTCCATACCTTCCAAGTCTTCTTTTGTATAGACCGGTTTCACGTTGATGTGTTCCGGTGTTTTCCAATTGGCTTCAATGCCATTGGCCTTTGCCCATTCAGCTGCATTTGTAGCAGCGAAGCCGGCATTTTTAATATCTATGTCTTTAAAATTTGGTCTCATTGTCTTTTGGATTTTTAAATACCTAACTTAGCATTGAAAGCCTGCAATGTTTCCAATACATTGCTCTTTACATTAATAAACTGATCAATACCCTGAGCTTTCAGGTCTTCCATGCAAGCAGGAGCACCTGCTACTACGAATTGAGCACGGCCGTTCAGCGCTTTAAATGCAGCTGGTGCTAATTCAGCATATTCATCATCGCTTGAACACAAAACGACGATGTCGGCACCTGCATTGACTGCAGCTTCTACTCCGGCTTCAACAGTATCAAATCCTAAGTTATCAATTGTCTTGTAACCTGCGCAAGCGAAGAAGTTGCAAGAGAACTGAGAACGAGCCAAACGCATAGCCAAGTTACCGATTGTCAGCATGAATGCTTTCGGAGTCTTTCCGCTCTTTTCAGTAGCCAGACGCAAGGCTTCAAATTCTGAACCGCCACGGGCAAAGTTCAATGCTGCAATTTCCGGTTCGCCACAGCTGTGACCTTCTTTGTTCTGGCAGCAGCATGCACCTTCTTCTTTCTTGATCTTTTCTGCAGCTACTTCTGTGAAGTTCGGGAACTGGTTTGTACCCAGTAGGGTCTCACGGCGAGTTGCTACAGCTTTATGACGAGCTTCGTTGGATGCGTTGACTGCAGCCTGGATTTCTCCGGCATTAGCTTGTGCACCGAAACCACCTTTTTCTTCTGTTTCCAAGAACAGTTTCCAAGCAACGTCTGCAATTGAGTTGGTGAATACTTCAACTGTATAAGAACCGGCAGCCGGATCAACTACTTTGTCGAAGTGAGATTCTTCTTTCAATAATAACTGCTGGTTGCGTGCGATACGTTCAGAGAAGTCATCCGGAGTTTCGTATGCTTCGTTGAACGGACGAACAGTGATTGAGTCAACACCTGCGATAGCAGCAGACATGGCTTCCGTTTGTGAACGCAACAAGTTTACATGTGCGTCATAAATAGTCATGTTCCATTTTGAAGTCTGAGCATGAACAGCCATCTTGCAAGCACATTCGCAAGCCGGTTTGTAAGCAGCAACGATTTCTGCCCATAACCAACGAGCTGCACGGAATTTCGCAATTTCCATGAAATAGTTAGAGCTGATACCAAAGTTGAATTTGATTCTCTTGGCTACTTCATCTACGTTACAACCGGCATCGGTCAGTTTTGCTAATAATTCATTACCCCAAGCCAATGCGAAACCTAATTCCTGAGCGATATAAGCTCCTGCATTGTTCAGTTCGAATGCATTAACAGCCAAAACTTTGTATTTCGGAAGAGCTTTGGCTGCTTCTAATACAGCCTTGGCACCTTCTACCCAGTTTTCATTCTTACGACCTTTGATAAGCGGTTTCTTGAACGGATCGTAGTTAACAGAACCTTCGCACTTCTCAACATCCACACCTTTAGAAGCGAAATAAGCCGCTAAGATTTCAATCAACTTGGCTGCTTTGCAGTTGCAAGTCTTGAAGTTAAGTTCAACACAAGCCGGACAGATACCATCAAGCAAAGTAGCGATGTTTTCAGCGCTTACTTCATCACCTTTGATGATAAAACCCAACGAGGTAATACCTTTGTTCAGAATGTCCAATGCCTTTTCATTCGCCGCTTTGAAGCAAGTTACTTCGATGTTCTGGCGTACTTTCCAGTCATTGTCTTTTTTAGTACCACGTACATACGGGAATTCACCCGGAAGAGCTGTTGTCGTTTTCAGACCTTCCAGATCTTCCAAACGATAGAACGGATTGGCATTGAAGCCTTCACCTGTTTTCCAAACAAGCTTTTTCTCAAACGGAACGCCTTTCAGGTCGGCCGTGATTTTCGCAACCCATGCTTCGGTTGAAACGGGTTCGAATTCAGAGAAAAGTTTTTCTTTTTGTTCTGCCATAATATTAGTTGTTTATTAAACTGGTATTAGTAATGTTTTCTATTAATTACCACGTTAGTTATATATTATACCTAACGACTTACAAAGGTAAGAGAAATAATTTTTTTGCAAAACTATTTGTCGGATTAAAATAAATCTTTACTTTTGCACTGTCTTAAGGACAATAAATGGCGCATTCGTCTAGTGGCCTAGGACGCGGCCCTCTCACGGCTGAAACCCGGGTTCGATTCCCGGATGCGCTACTTATAAAAGGATGTTACTTAATGGTAAGTGACATCCTTTTTTGTTATCAGTATATATGTTTTAGCGTAATATGGGAAAGAAAGACACTCAGAAAGAATTGGCATTCGATATGTTTCAGGATCAGGAAAAAATGATGATTCCTATTATCCCCAAAGGAAGAAAAAAATTGTCTGGTGCACAAACAACTTTTAATCGATTGAATAAAAAGATCGCAAAGTTGAAAATGATTATAGATGAATTGCCACAAAGGGAACATGCCATTAAAAAGTATTTTGATGAAAACTCGTTTCGTTTATTTGAGCAAGAAGCGCAATTGACGGATGAGTTGTTATGTAATTTGGATCGTGTTTATAAAACGGCCAGATTGACCAAAAAAGAAAAGTCGTATTTGCCTGAATTGATTTTAGATGAATGCGAGCATTTGGATGATCTTCCTTTTGATGAAAAACGAAGAGAGGCTTTAGAGGCGATCCGTCAAGATTATATACAGATTAGTACGGGACTTTCTCAGGAAGAGATACACAAACAAGGTCTGGAATCAATGCTCTCTTTTTGTGAAATGTTGGGATTTACGCCAACAGAAGATATGAAGAATGCCAAAAATCCTGAAGAGTTTTTTCAAGCTGTTTATGAAGCTAAAAAACTTGTAGATGAACAAGAAAACCAGAATCCGTCAAAAAAGAAAAAGTTGAGTAAACGTGAAATAGAAAAGGAAATACAGGCGGAGAAGACTTGGAAGTCTATACGGGGAATATATCTTGAACTGGTAAAAGAATTACATCCTGATAAAGAAGCAGATGAGACACAACGATTGTTGAAAGAAGAACGGATGAAGCAATTAACGAAAGCTTATCAGGAAAAAGATTTAGCTTCTTTATTACGAATGCAGATCAATTGGTTGGAAGAATCGGCTAAAGAACCAATTGATCAAACTGATGATGTGTTAAAGCAGTATAACAAAGTTTTACAGGCTCAAGTGGATCGTTTGGAGCAGGAGTATGATTTATTATGTAACGCTCCTTTTCCGGGTATTTTGGGTGCATATGCTGGATTTCGTAAATATTCACTGAAAGAACTTCCTGGGGTGTTAGAGCAAATGAATAATTTACATAGAAAAGAGATTGATAATTTGGAAACTTATGTAGCTTTGTCTCGAAATGTAAAAGGGGTTAAATTGTGTCTGAAGGACTTTATTTATATGCAGGAGCATAAAGGCTTGGATACTATCTTTGATAATTTATGGGATTTGTAGGATGGATATAGCATAGACTGATTGAAGAAAAAAATCATCTTTCACTTTTCCTTTATCTTCCTGTTTGTCTGTTAGATGATGTGATTTGACTATTGTGTATAGAACAACAAAATGTAATAAGAATAAGATATGATCAATCTGCAGGAGGTTTATGCCAACCTTTATGACTTTGTGGCCATCTTTTGCAAAAGGTGAGGCATAACCTTTTGTGTTTATTTGACTGATTGCTTCTTCTGCGCTACCGTTCAGTTTAAATGACAGAAGCATAAAAGGCAGAATAAATTTCATAAATCCTTGTTCTATCTCCTGGTTAGGAAATCCTAGTGTATAGTTCTCGAGCTCTCCATTATAAAGCTTGTCCATACTGAAAATTAATTTGTTTCTTTTCAATACCCAAAGATACATGAAAAAACTCAGTATAAAACTGTTATTACCCAAATTGCGTTTGAAATCATCCCATTCATTTGTTTTTTCTCTAAAAACTCTATACTTTAGCTTGAAAACAAAAATCTGAATCAAACCATGTCAACAGACTACAGTTATCATGGTTACCAGTCCATTGATATGGTTGTTATCTATATGTGTAACTTTCAGATAGTCAATTCTATTTTTCAATTTAGTTCTCACAAAAACATCTATCTCTTCTGTGTACTTGCCACAATCAATCATGATATTTTAAAGTGTAATTACCATTTTCAAGCATAAGGAATATACAATTTCCCGATCCACAATAAAAAGTTCTAAATGTATATATCGTTGTTATTCATTTTTTGCTATCATACTTTCCTATCTGTTTAGCACAATCATTTCTAATTTATAAAAATGAAAGTTAACCCAAAAGTGAGAGTTATATTCTACAAAGGATACTTTATCTTAATGCATTCAAGTTTTTTTTAGTTCATGGGAATCTAACAAGTTTATAATCAGTTTCATTGTCGTATCTGTAAAAGTTCTCCATATTTTCAGATCTATTACTTGATAATCATCAAATAGTTGAGTTATATACTCTATTTCAAAAACTAAACGCAAATCGTCCTTATTTTCACCTAATTGTCCTTCCTTACGTGTGCCTATTCTAGCAATTTTTATCAAGTACAAATCACGAATTCCCCTACCTTTTAAATAAGGCATAAAATAGTACAACTTGTTGAGAGCAACTTTTGACGGGAATTTCTTACCTGTATAATAAATCTTAGCAGATTTATCAAGATATTGATTGAAGTTATCTTTTTTAACAAGGCTGATGAGTACATTCTTAGAACCGTCAATGAGATATTTACCAGATGATACAATGTATTCACTAATATCCTCATGAGCAATGCTATTCTCAACAATATTATTGTATTGATACTGCTCGAATAGATCAAGGAAGTCAAGATGAGTAGATTTTGTTTTTTTTTCAACATTAACTTCTTTTTTCTTTTCGAGAGTCTCACGGTTTAAACGTCTACTCATAATTTTATGCCAGATAGAACGAGCTGTTTGTACTTCTTTCATACTAAGCCCCATACCCTCATGAAGTATTACTCTATCGGTATAATCAAGTATTTCGTCTGCGGTTCTTTTATGACGTAACATTCTGTCAATCTCTGCAAACAACGTCTCGTTCTCAACGCGATAAGGCATATAGATGCCACCGACTTCACTTGGCATGAGTTCTAAACAACCACCACCAAAATTGCGACCAAGAATCTCTGCAAAAGTAAATGATAAAGAGTTATAATAACTTGCTACGAATGCTTTCTTGTTTACACCTTCTTTAATGAAAACTCGATGCATAGTATCGGTTGTGTAAGCCTTAGCCTCATTCAATACGAATTTCGGATATTGATTGTTACGGCGGAGAAAAAGTGCATCCGAAAACTTAATGGATGGAATTATGTACCATTCATCACGTATTCCTGTCTTGTAACCTTTGTTTATGCCTTCTTTTTCTCCATTGTTAATATAAGCTTTTACGCCATCATTGCCATTCTCTTTTACTCCAGAAGGAAAGACTAGCAGATGCGCTTTCGCACCTAATTCTACATTTGCTAGCCAATCTTTTTTCGTAAAACACAGGCTATTCACTTGTACGCTTCTGCCAACCATAGGTTTTGCATATTCTTCTAGATTGTAGAGAGTTACTACAGATTTTGGTACTGTGAAGTAATCGTTGGCACCTGTAGTAATTCCAACCTCTACATTTGCATAAGTAGAAATAGAAGGCATATTATGCTTTACTTTCTCCAGCAGGTCGAGTTCTTCTTTTTCAAGGAAATAATACGTCCACTTATCAGTATGGAAATCTATTTTCTTAGTAGGAAATTTTAATCTGCGTGGATCAAGAGTAAGCAAGCTATCAGCATCCTTCACCTCTATGTGTTCAATCAAATGTTCATCGGTACCATTTTTTTCACACAATAACAAAACAACCTCTTGCTGGATTTCTTCAAAAACAAGATTCTCAAAAGAAATGATGTTTATCTTGTTAAAGCTCTTTGCAAGATATAGACGTAATTGCTGAGCATATTTAACCATAAGGAGTTCGGATGGGATAACAAACCCCATCTTACCTGTTTCGGTCAACAACTGACTACATCCTACTACAAACGTAACCCAAGCATTGGTTAATTTTGTTCTCTTCAACTTAGAACGTTTGAATATTTCATCTGCTAACTTTTGCTGCTCAGAATCATAATATTGGTAACGAATAAACGGAGGATTTCCAACAACTAAGTTAAAGCGTTTATCAGTATCAAGGCAGAAACGATGAAAGTCTTCATTGATTACCTCTGAATCATGCAAAGGTATTGCTCGAGCTTTCTCTGCTTCTCCCACTTCGTATTCAACTGCAGTAACACTATTATAGAGTATTTTATTATTGCTAATACACTCTAAGAACACACCGTCACCACAACTAGGTTCAAGTATGTTCAAATCGTTATTGCCATTAATTCCCCATTGTAGGATAAATTTGGCTATTACTGGAGGAGTATAATAAGCACCTCTCAGTTTCTGGTCAGTTGCATTTTCAATCAGCAGCATAGAGTTCTTTTATCTTAGGAATTAATGATACTTCATCATTCGTCATGCCATAAAGCATGTTAATGACTTTCTGTTGTTCCTCTTTTAGTAAATCAAATTGGCGTTGTAATGGTATAAGGCTTCTCCGGTTTTTAGCAGCCTTATTTATTTTATCACCTAACTCAATGAGTCTCTTTTGACGATCGACAATATCATCGTGAGTATTTCGTTCATTTTGATTTGTAAAATCAATTTCTCTGATTGGTATTTGTTTCAATACCTTAGTACCACGAGCTATGTAACCACCACGGAATATCTCTCCGTAAAGAGAGGCAAGCCATTCTCCTTGTATTGAACCTAAGATAGCTTGTATATAGTAGATTGAATACATACTATCCGAAGGAACACTAACTAAACAATAACCAGCCGTACCACCAGATGATACTAAAGTTCCATTGTTGTCTATGGAATATTTATCAGATTGAGCTAACACTCCCACTATCATCTTTTCTTTTATTTCACACGCCTCTAAGCTTTGGTGTCTTCCGTAACGGTACCATTCATCCGTATTAATTGGCTTAGGTTGAATATCCCTGGACGCCTTATTCAGTTCAGGCTTTGCAGCCATTAAGAATTCATAGAATAGAGGATAGCGTCTTTGAATAATTTTGAGAGGTATCAATTGTAGATGTCCATCATTATCCCTATTATATGGAAAAATTACACGAGCATTAGGTTTAAACGTACGATAAGTGTTCATTGCATCTGTGCCTTGAACTGTTTTGAAATATGGTTTTGTTACAGCCTTTTCTACTTCATATTCATTACCATCAAAAGCCTTAAAGGTATAGGTCGTTCGTGTTTCTGATTTTGGGATGAATACATAAATCTTATTCGCACTTGTCTGGATTCCATTGAAAATATAATCACCACCAACAATATCCTCAAGTGGTTTCGCATGTGTAGTTACCTTCTTTAATAAAGGCAAATGTTCATCTGTACACAATACCCAAGTACCAGCATTAATTGTAATCGATGGGCGCTCGCAGAACTTATAAGCATTTACATCCCTTACTCTCCAACCTATGAAATCGCTTACTTCTGAATATTTAAAAGTATCATGTTTATTCTTCTCCAACACCATAATACAAGTATAATTTGATTTGTCTGCAAATACTTGATGTGCCCCAAATGAGGTCATGGCTTTGAGATAAGCATTATTGGCAATAAGGTTACGAAGCTCCTTTGCTGCTCCAACCTTCATAAATTTACTTGGAACTATGTATCCTAAATAACCATCAGGTTTTAAAAGATTCAAAGCTTGTTCTATAAAAAGGAAGTACTTATCATATTGCTTATATGCAGTCTTATATCTATTCCTTTTTTCGTAAAGAATCTTTTCTTTAGGGGTAAAAGCCTTGATATCTTCAGTTTTCATGTATGGAGGATTACCAATAATTAGGTCAAAGGATCTATCTCCAAAATCAAACGGATTAATTTCAAAAACATCATTAGAAGGTACATCAACTGTACTTAAAAGACTATTACCATAGAAAATATTATTTGAAAGGTCTGGTAATATTGGATGAAATGAAAACAAAGAGTTTACATCCTCATCTTCGAGCAATTTTAGTAACAATCCAAATTTACATGCTTCTACAGCATTAAAGTCTTTATCAACACCATAAATGCAGTTAACCAATAGATTACGTTTCATTTCGTATGGCAGCTTATAAGTACCAATACTAGTCTGAATAAGTTTACCACGATCATTTTCAAGATAATAGTCAACTAATGAGTCATGGAGTACCTGATATAACTCTAACAAAAATGCCCCTGAACCACATGCTATATCTGCACATTTTAAATTATTGATTTCTTTTGCAGTTTTATCTTTGATGATTTCAACGGCAGTTTGACGCAATATTTCACGTACTACGAAGTTTGGCGTAGTAACAATATCACGTTCCATATTTTCAGGTTTCTTCACAATCATAAGTTCGCCATCAACTATCGCCAATCTCTCAGCAATAAATATTTCATAAATACGCCCAAGAATATCTGAAGAAAGCACTGTAAACGAGTATGGGCTTTCAGGGAAATAAAGCTGTCGGATTATTGTCCAAAACGAAGAACTAATATTCCCAATTACTTCTTCTGAAATAAGTTCCTCAAATAAACCAGAATTATACTTATTATCCGCATCCTTAAACTTTGCTACAAGCTCTTCATGGCTGTTATGATCAGCAATAGTAAGCAGACGCTGATAGGTTTCGATATTTCTATCTTCACAAACACGAAGAAAGAGTATCTTGTTAATATAGCTTTGAACTATATCTCCTAGATAATCAATATTTAAATTAGAATCATAAGAAAGAATCTGTTTGCCAAGCATCAAACGCCATTGATTTATCTGTTCCAAAAATAGTGAGTCTACTGACTGATGTACGACATTCAATTCAATGTTATTCCACACTTCTTCAAAATGCCCTGTATATACAGACTCTTTCCCTAATAATTGAAGAAGTTCATCTGCTACATTTTCATAATCAGTATAGTGATATGCTTTGATACGAGCTTTTGTCAGAGTATCTCCATCCTCAACTTTGTATGAAGTATCATAGATATATAAATCTTCAAAGTTAGATAACACAGAAATCTTAAGATTAGCCGTATATCCATAACGTCTAACTTGCTTGGCCGGATTGTTATCTATGCTTATATCTACACATGGCTTCTTTGCCTCTAAAAAAAACTTGCGTTCCCCAAATAAACGAAACGTATAGTCCGGCTTCTTTGAACGAGTAACAGTATCTGCCTTAAGTGATTCTTCCAAAAGCACTTCACGTTCATTTGTACTTTTACCTGACATATTACGAATATCCCAACCAAGGACCTCAAACAAAGGGTCAAGAAATTCATTTCTCACCTGAGTTTCGTTGAATTTAGAGGTTCTGTAGAAATCACGATTTGCTTCGTACTTCTCTACAAGTGTATGTATAATTCTTTTTATCTCTTGAATATCCATATTATTTTTCTTTAGGAAAAACTTCCCCAAATGTTTTGTTATTATTATCAACCCATGCGGTTGTTCCTTGCATGGCTGTGGCTGTACAAAAACTAGCTGCACCTGATGGAGAATGTTTTTTAGTTGTTACATTTACATCTTGTAACAGCGTGAGAAGATTCCCATCATCCTGACAGGCTTTTTTGTTATTTCGGAAACCCTCACGCATTATACCAATTTCCTTAGGCATACTTGAAAAATCTTTGGACAGAATCTTGCTACCTGCTTTCAAGTAGTATTCATCTGTATCAGGATAATAATGTAACGTAGCGTGAACACCTATTTGATTCATATCTAAATGGAATTCATGATAATTCATAGGCTTAATGATTTCTTTGGGTTTATCGAAAATCTTACAGCCATAGAATCGTGTAAGAAACAGAATATCCTCAAAAAAAGCGTTCATTTCGTTTTCCTTATGTGGCGATAATGTTTCCTTCTCAACTTTCTTAGTGTTGTCAATCTCATAGTTGGCTGCTTCGTTTGCTGCTCTTAATCCAAGATACTCTAAATATTTTACCTCACTTTTGTAAATTTCATTTGATTTAGAGATAAATACAAGTGCCGTATCCCAATACTCTTTTTTCTGCTTATGATCAATTACGCGATGAGTGAAATCATTTGTTTCACCAACATAACCGATACGCTTTCCCGTATTAGGATGCGTACCAAGGAGTATATAGAACGAGTGCTGTTTCATCCACTTATGCTTGGAACCAACTTCAGCCACCTTGTCTTTAGGTAACACAAAACAAGCACATGATCGTTGAGTACCCATATCAATGATGCGCGCACCATCTAATGTATTATCGAGTAGTTCGGTATATACTGTAAGTATAGCCATAATATTACAAGTTTAGATGTAAATTACAGAGACGTTTTCCACAATTGTGGGATTCTAGTAAAATATAGTTGTTATAGTTCTTTTCCTATTTCTGGTAATTCCTCGAAGCGAACAAGTGAATCGAGAGAAGTATCAAGTATCTTAGATATTTGCATTAACATCTCTAGTGTTGGTTGTGCCGCATTAGTACACCATTTACTCACGGTGGCAGGATCCTTACCGACACGTTCTGCAAGCCACTTGTTTGTTCTGCCTTTCTCTACCAAGACAACTTTAATGCGGTTGATTTTTCGTTCCATGCTGTAGCCATTTTTATCTTTAATTTGCAATATTACTAATTACTGCTTATGGTTGTGCAAAATACGAATCTTTTTTAAAGAATCAATTAATTTTATTGCGTTTTTTTCAATTTTGTTGCGGGTTTTAGCTATTTTCGTATTGAAGTTTTTATTGCAACTCTTATAAATTGACTAAATAATTTATAAGGGAGCTTAGTAGAAACTTTATCTTCAAAATATAAAACTCAAACCTTTTGTTTTTGCATCAAAGGAAAAAAGGCAGTCAGTGAATAGATAACTGCCTGATTTTTTAATGTAGGCCAGCTAGGATTTGAGCTTGGGACCTCCAGATTATGAGTTTATAGTTTCCCGTGTCATCTCAGACTATGTGTTTGGTTTGTCTAGGAATATCCTATATCTCTTCCACCGCATAGACATTCCCATAATGAGTATGGATGCGGGAAAGTCCCAGTTGAGGGAGAAGCAGGCTGAAAGAACGCAAAGTCATGCCTCGCATGGCGGACGGATGTCGTTTTTTCATCCGGCGAAAGATTTCGGCTGACGAGAGTAGTTCGCCGTTGGAAGACTTTTCACTCGGGCGGAAGGTGGCAAAGAAAAGTTCTTCTTCGACAGTCTGTTTGTAAAATCCGGTATTCGATTGTTGGATTTCTGCTTCTTCTTCGGTCGTGAACCAGTATCGCTCGCCATTGAGAAGTTCTGTTTTCAATTGCGCATACACTTGTTCATAGTCGATCGGCGAGATGTCTATTTTGTGTTCGATTTCCACACAAAGAAAACGTCGGCTACCACTTGGGTCGCTCAGTAAATCTTTCCGGTTGGAAGTTGCGATGAACGAGGCGATCCGGGGCAACGGGCGGAAGTTCTTCTGATAGGCTTTACGGATATTCAGTTCTGTCATCTGCATCAGATTCTTCAACAATGCCATTTTGCGGAGTGGTATTTTATCAAATTCATCCAGGTTGATCAGACCGAATAACGCTAATTTCTGCTCAATCATCCCTTGGCTGTTTAGATCTACACTGTCGGTATAGTACGACCGGAGTGGATCAGGAAGCAACAACTTGCAAAAAGTTGATTTGTGCATCCCTTGTAGCCGGCTGACCAGAATAGGAGCCACGCTATTGCCGTGCTGTGTATCCAAACCCATCCATCCGGCAGTCATTCCTAACATCCATCGGTGGAAACCATTGACCCATAAGGACGTGTTAGCTACGCGTTGAGCCAAAGCGGTAATCCGGTCCTGACCATCCCAAGCCGGAAGTCCTGACAGATACATCTGGAATGGATGGTATTCCGCGATTTGGTTGGAATAGACAAAACGGGAAATATCTCGATCCCAACAGTCGATTCCGGCTTGTTGGGCAGATTGGCAGAAACTGTTTAAATCCCGTTGGGAAACCGGACGGTACGGGCTATCCGACTTACCTTGTTCTTTAAATTCGGTTCCTTCTGTCAGTAGATTGAACCGAAACTGATAATGTTGTTGCAAAAACAGACTTAATGCTTGCAACATTTCTGCTGTTTTATGACTACTCTGTGTTTTCGACAGATGTTTATTTGTTTGATATCTATGGACTTGATTTCTTGTAGAAGTCCATTTAGTCCAAATATTACGTATGAGATTTTTGATATAATTTTCCATATTCCTATTTTGTTTTAAATTGATATTAAGTGAATGAACCGGTTCGTTTTCAGAACAAAAATAGAGTCATAAACATCCGTTTTCCAAATATTTACGCAGAAAAATCAACTCGTGTTTAGTCGTTGGAAATTCTTGTAAATCCAGTTATGATTTCTTGTTTTTCTGCCTATTATTTTATTGATTCACCAATATGAATTAATTAATTCACAACTGTGAATTAATTGAATCACTATTGTGAATTGATTGAATCACATAGGTGAATTAATTAATTTGCGGCATAAAAATATTAGTTTATAACGGGAAATATACGAATATATCCATAGATAGTAATTACTGTCTAATTCGCTGGTGGTAGGAGAGGAGGAGAGATGCTGTTTGTTACAGCGTGTATTTCGGAAATTTGTATGGCGAGGATGGTGTTATTTAGAGGAAGTCCTTAAAATCACCACAAGCTTTTGGCTTATAGGAATATATCGGAAAAGTGAAAGACGAGGTAGGAATAAAAAAGAAAGACACGGAGATCATTTGATAAATAAACTCCGTGTCTCGAAGACTACTATATTTAAAAGTATGTGTTAGGGTAACTTTGTGTTGGAAATATTTTCCAAGAACAAATCCATCATACGCTTGGCGGCGATGAACGGAGTGATTTCGTTTCCTAACACCTGTTGTTCTGTCTGGTTGAGCATGGAACTAACAGCCGGATTGTTGTAGAATGTATCTCGCAATGTATCGTTGATACTTTCGTACATCCAGTATTTGGCTTGTTCGCGTCTCTTATATTCGAAATAGCCGTTTTTCTTCGTGAAAGCCATGTACTCATCCACCATATCCCAAATCTTTTTGACTCCGATGTTATAATAACCGGAGTAGGTGAGTACTTTGGGCGACCAGCCTGATTCGGTAGGCGGGAAAAGATGCAATGCGTTACGGAACTGAGCCGCCGCCATTTGGGCTTTATCTACATTATCGCCATCGGCTTTGTTGATGATAATGCCGTCTGCCATCTCCATGATACCACGTTTGATGCCTTGCAATTCATCACCTGTTCCAGCCAATTGGATCAAGAGGAAGAAATCAACCATCGAATGTACGGCTGTTTCACTCTGACCAACGCCGACCGTCTCTACGAATACTGTATCGAAACCGGCAGCTTCGCATAAGATGATCGTTTCTCTTGTCTTGCGGGCAACACCACCCAAAGAACCTGCCGAAGGAGAAGGACGGATAAAAGCATCTTTTTCTCTCGATAAAGTTTCCATACGGGTCTTGTCTCCTAAGATACTACCTTTCGAACGCTCACTACTTGGGTCGATGGCCAGGACAGCCAGTTTATGACCTTTCTTGAGCAGGTGCATACCAAACGCATCAATAGAGGTACTTTTTCCGGCACCAGGCACACCGGTAATACCAATGCGCATAGACTTTCCGGCATACGGAAGACATTTCTCGATGATTTCCTGTGCGATTTGCTGGTGTTCGTGTTTGGCACTTTCTACCAATGTTACCGCTTGACTTAAAATCGTGATGTTTCCTTTCAGGATACCTTCCACGTATTCAGCCGGTGTATATTGTTTGCGTTGTACCCGTTTCCGGAGATAAGGATTTACTGTCGGTACATCTGTTACACCTTTATTTACTTTTAATCCTTTGTATAAATCGTCGTTTTCTGGGTGTTCCATGCTTGTATTATTTATTTATGGGCTGTTACTTTTAATAAGCGTACCGGTCCGTTCGGATCGTTACTGATGATGTTGACCAAAGCCTCCAAGCGGACTTTTACATCTTTCGGACGAATAGAAACCTTGTAAGTTGTCGTTTCTCCCGGTTTGATCTCTTTTTTACCCCGGCTGATCGAAATATGTTCGTTGTCGGAAGTAAAACTATAAATAATCAAATCCGATTTTCCGGTATTGGTAATATCCACCGTTCCGGTAATTTTACTGCTGAAGAACGGAATCTTGTTTTTCTTAGACGGTAATTTCCCGAAGTCCAACAACGTGCCGGATATATGAATAGCCGGACCTTTGGCTTTTTCCCGGGCAGACATCTTGCTGAAATCATCAATTACATTGGCTGCCAAGGCAACAGTCTCCGTAACTTCTTTCTCTCCGACAGCTTTGACAGTCAGAGGTAGATGAACCAGCTGACGACCTTTCTGCTTGATCTTCCGTCCATCTACCAGGAAGGTAATTTCTCCTGTTTCGTTGGGCTTTAAGGAAGTCGGTTTCATATCAGCAATAATGAAGTCCGGCATTTTACCGAACTCAATCTGAAGGGAGGTTTTTCCTTCATTCTTGATACTGATCTTTTCCCCAAGACTTTCGTTTTGCCGCAGGTTGTTGAAGAGAACGTTCTTGGTATGCAGTTTTAAATTACCGATAGCATACGGATAAGTAAATTCGGGAGTTAATTCTTTCGGGATCACATTCCCTTTAATGGCTACATTATACCGGCTTTTTTCTGCATTACTATATAAGGTAATCGTTTTGTAAAATGGTCCTGGTCTGCCGTTCGGATTATAGGTCACCTTCAGTGTCCCGGTTTTTCCTGCAGCAATCGGTTCTTTGGTCCATTCAGGCCGTGTACAACCACAAGAAGCAGTGACACGTGTAATAACAAGAGGCTTGTCGCCCTGATTGGTGATAGTAAACACATGTGAAGTCAGCCCTTTCGCTTCCTCAATCGATCCGAAGTTGAACACTTGCTGGTCAACACTGATCTGAGGAGCCTTTTGAGCCATGCTGATTCCAATGCTTCCGCAAAGCAGGAAGATTGTACCGATAATCTGTTTTAGATTTAGTATCATTGCGACAACCTCGAATTATTATAAGTAAAATGAATAAGATCTTTCTTTATTTAACTTTCCCTTTGATGGTCAGGATAAAGCTTCCTTTCTTTCCATTGCTGTAGATAGAAATGGCTTTAGCAAAAACACCTGGTCTGCCGGCTGGATTGTATGTGATTTTGACATCACCGCTTTTCCCTGGAGCAATCGGTTCTTTTGTCCATTCCGGAGTTGTACAACCACAAGAAGCAATGACGCGTGTCAATACCAAAGGCGCATCACCTGTATTTTCAATGACAAATGTGTGCGCAACTTTACCATCAGCTTCTTTAATTTCTCCAAAATCATAAACCGTTTCCTTCGCTGAAATGACAGCTTGCTTTTGCTGGGCCGAAAGAGCACCTAATGAAAGTACAAGCGCTGTTAATAAGAAAATTATACGTTTCATCTCTCTTTGTTTTATTTGAATAATTAATTGACAAAGATAATGATTAAGCCGGAATGTGTACCTATTTTTATCTCCATTTTAAGATTAATACAGATATCAACGTGAAATTTGTATAGGCGGAGAGAAATGAATAATGGAAAAACAGGGCCGAACAGAAAGAAAACAATACATAATGCGGCGAGATGATTTGGAAGAGAAGCTGAAAAAGTGTATCTTTGCGCCGTTTTTTAGTGCCGGGTAAATCTTGGCGAAAGAGGAACTGAATCGATGTTTAATTAAAATCAGACTTGGAAAGGAGGCTGTTGATTTATTTCATATTAGAAAAGATAAAGTATTCGCAAGTAGCATAAGCGAAAGTATCATAAAAATTTAAACAAAGTGAGAATTATTGGCAGAAAGTTTGGCTGATAGCGAAACTATCCGTAATTTTGCTGCCCGTTTTAAGGATGTATTAATTAAACAAAATAACAAATTAAATTATGATCGTAGTTCCATTAAAAGAAGGCGAAAACATTGAAAAAGCGCTGAAGAAATTCAAAAGAAAATTTGAAAAGACAGGTGTTGTAAAAGAATTGAGAAACCGTCAGGCTTTCGAAAAACCGTCAGTAGCAAAGAGAAAGCAAATGATGCGTGCTATTTATGTACAGCATTTGCAGCAAACTGAAGAATAATTGAAAAAATACTTGTTTTTTTAGAATCTAATTTCTATATTCGTTGCAGAATAGTTGATGCAATGAGACATGTTGGTTGATGACTTTTTGGATTACTTACGTTATGAACGTAATTATTCCGATTATACGGTTGAGTCGTATAAAAAAGACATAAGTCAGTTTATGGCTTTTGTAAGTGAGCAATCGGTATGTTTGAATTTTCCGGTTGATGTAGATGCAGATTTGGTGAGGAATTGGGTTGTTCAGTTAATGGATAATGGTTATTCTCCTGTATCTGTAAATCGGAAATTAAGCTCTTTGAAATCTTTTTTTAAATATCTCATGAAGCAGAAAGTAATTTCTGTGAATCCGATGCGTTTGGTTGTAGGTCCTAAGACCAAAAAGCCGCTTCCGTATTTCGTGAAAGACCGGGATATGGAGTTGCTGTTGAAGGAAGATCCGGCAGTATCGGATGAGGATTTTGAAAGCGTGAGGAATCAGTTGATCGTAGAAATGCTTTATGATACGGGTATGCGTCGTTCAGAGTTAGTCGGTTTGCAGGATGCGGACATAGACTATGAGTTGATGCAGATAAAAGTAACAGGAAAGCGAAACAAACAGCGGTTGATTCCTTTTGCGAATGGTTTGAAAGAGTTGATGCAGAAGTATCAACAGATTCGTAATCGGGAAGCCGGGAGAGGTAAGTGGTTTTTCGTCCGGTCAAATGGTGAACAAATATCGACAGCGATTGTTTATAATATAGTAAAGCGAAAGTTGTCGGAGATACCTACTTTGGCAAAACGAAGTCCACATGTATTACGACATTCATTTGCAACTAGTATGTTGAACAATGGGGCAGAGTTGAATGCTGTCAAAGATCTGTTAGGTCACAGTAGCTTGGCTTCAACCAGCGTTTATACACATACATCCTTTGAGGAATTAAAAAAAGTGTATCATGCTCATCCTCGAGCACAAAAAGAAGGAGGTCATTATGGAAATTAGAATTCAGGCGATTCATTTCGATGCAACGAAACAGTTGGAAGCTTTTATTCAGAAGAAAGTAACAAAGTTGGAGCAATACTTCGACGGCATTATATCGGCAGAGGTGACATTGAAAGTAGTGAAACCGGAAACAGCCATGAATAAAAACGCTAACATTTTGTTGAAGATAAAGAATGGAGACTGCTTTGCAGAGAAAACTGAAGATTCATTTGAGGCTGCCATTGACGAATGTGTGGAAGCTTTGGAGAAACAATTAGTTAAATTCAAAGAAAAAAGCAGATCCAAATAAAAAAAACGGTAGAAAATTTGGTATGTAAGAAATAATGCCTAAATTTGCAGCCGTTTCGACGTGGTGCCGGAACGGCTGTTTATTTAGAGTGAATGCCTCTTTAGCTCAGTTGGCCAGAGCACGTGATTTGTAATCTCGGGGTCGTTGGTTCGAATCCGACAAGAGGCTCAAAATAATTGAAAATTGACAATGGTGAATTGACAATTTTAATTAGGGCAGTTACCAGAGTGGCCAAATGGGGCTGACTGTAACTCAGCTGGCTTACGCCTTCGGTGGTTCGAATCCATCACTGCCCACATACAACTTATTTGCGGAAATAGCTCAGTTGATAGAGCACTAGCCTTCCAAGCTGGGGGTCGCGGGTTTGAGTCCCGTTTTCCGCTCAACTGCCTAAATAGCTCAGCGGTAGAGCACTTCCTTGGTAAGGAAGAGGTCCCGAGTTCAAGTCTCGGTTTAGGCTCAGATTAAGTCGAATAAATTATTAATCATATAAAGACAATTAAGTTATGGCAAAAGAGAAATTTGACAGATCGAAACCACATGTTAACATTGGTACGATTGGTCACGTTGACCACGGTAAAACAACTTTGACAGCTGCTATCACAACAGTATTGGCAAAGAAAGGTCTTTCAGAATTACGTTCATTCGATTCTATCGATAACGCTCCTGAAGAAAAAGAAAGAGGTATTACTATCAATACTTCACACGTGGAATATCAGACTGCAAACCGTCACTATGCACACGTTGACTGTCCGGGTCACGCTGACTATGTAAAGAACATGGTAACTGGTGCTGCTCAGATGGATGGTGCTATCATCGTAGTTGCTGCAACTGATGGTCCTATGCCTCAGACTCGTGAACATATCCTGTTGGCTCGTCAGGTAAACGTACCGCGTTTGGTCGTATTCTTGAACAAATGTGATATGGTTGACGACGAAGAAATGTTGGAATTGGTAGAAATGGAAATGCGTGAATTGCTTTCATTCTATGGTTTCGACGGTGACAATACTCCTATCATCCGTGGTTCTGCCCTGGGTGCTTTGAACGGCGATCCGAAATGGGAAGAAAAAGTAATGGAATTGATGGATGCTTGTGATACTTGGATTCCTCTGCCTCCGCGTGAAATCGATAAGCCGTTCTTGATGCCGGTTGAAGATATCTTCTCAATCACTGGTCGTGGTACTGTAGCTACAGGTCGTATCGAAACAGGTGTTGTTAAGGTAGGTGATGAAGTTCAGATCATTGGTTTAGGTGCTGACGGAAAGAAATCTGTTGTAACAGGTGTTGAAATGTTCCGCAAGTTGCTGGATCAGGGTGAAGCTGGTGATAACGTAGGTTTGTTGCTTCGTGGTATCGATAAGAACGAAGTTAAGCGTGGTATGGTAATCTGCCACCCGGGTCAGATCAAACCTCACTCAAAATTCAAAGCAGAGGTTTATATCTTGAAGAA
>OGEZ01000220.1_pt1 | contig 61848 bp, 59 predicted proteins | sample 1570831 | NCBI WGS metagenome assembly OGEZ01 (sample SAMEA2582059, study PRJEB24529) | metagenome | biome: Human gut stool | place: China | collected 2011
TGATCTGGAATGGATTTTTGCACGTAACTATGAAGGTACTGAATAGTTACGAATCATTTATTAAAGGAGGACTTTGTAAGCATGGAAAAATCAACGGTTTATTTTACAGATTTCCGGTGTTCGGTTGGAACCAGCCAGTTGGACAAGCTGAAAAAGCTCTGCGTTGCTGCAGGGATCAAAAACATTGACATGGACGGAAAATTCGTCGCGATCAAAATGCATTTCGGTGAGCTTGGAAACCTCGCCTTCCTTCGTCCAAACTACGCAAAAGCTGTAGCGGATCTCTGTAAGGAGCAGGGCGGCATGCCGTTTCTGACCGACTGCAACACCTTGTATCCGGGCAGCAGAAAAAATGCCCTGGATCACTTAGACTGTGCAAACCTCAATGGCTTCAACCCGATCTCCACCGGCTGTCAGATCATCATCGGTGACGGTCTTCGAGGAACCGACGAGGTGGAAGTTCCGGTCGTAAACGGAGAGTACTGCAAGACGGCCCTCATCGGACACGCGGTTATGGACGCCGACGTCTTTATCAGCCTGACCCATTTCAAAGGTCATGAGTCCACCGGTTTCGGCGGTGCCATCAAAAACATCGGTATGGGCTGCGGAAGCCGTGCCGGAAAAATGCAGCAGCACGCAAGCGGAAAGCCGGCTGTCCGTGAGAAGCTCTGCCGCGGCTGCGGACGCTGTGCGAAGGAGTGCGGAAGCGATGCTATTACATATGTAAATAAGAAAGCCGTCATCGATTACGACAAGTGCAAAGGTTGCGGCCGCTGTATCGGTGCCTGCAGCTTTGATGCTATCTACAACCCGAACTACAATGCCAACGAGCTTTTAGACCGCAAGATGGCAGAGTACGCACAGGCTGTCTGTTATGACCGCCCGTGCTTCCATATTTCCCTTGTGCAGGATATCAGCCCGAACTGTGACTGCCACGGCGAAAATGATGCCCCGATTCTTCCGGATATCGGAATGTTCGCGAGCTTCGATCCGGTGGCTCTGGACCAGGCCTGCGCGGATGCCTGTCTGAAGGCAGCTCCAATCGCCAATAGCCAGCTTGGAGAACATCTCTCCCAGCCGGGATGGCACTGCCACCATGATCACTTCAAGGATTCCAACCCAAATATCGAATGGCAGGCGACTCTCGATCAGGCGGAAAAGATCGGTCTCGGCACAAGACAGTATGAGCTGAAACGGATCTGATCAGGATCTTCCTTGAAATAAAAAACAGGGAGAAGTTCCATTTTACGGAACTTCTCCCCGTTTTTTATGTACAATTGCAGCGCGTCATTCCTTTCACGTTCGCCGGAAAGATCTATTCACGCTCAATCGCATCCATCAATTTTTTACATCTTCATTCCAAGCGCTCTCGGCTTGCATCCGTCCGGAATTGGGCAGTGATAGGTGTCACCATCCAGCTCCTCCTCCATCTCCGCTTTCGCCTTCGCGATGATCTCCGGATCCTCATACATATCGATCGCTGCGCCTGCCATTGCCTTTGCCGCGTAGATCAGTCCCTTGTGTGCCAGTCCGCTCTTACCCTGGGAAACGACCTGCCAGGAGTGGCCCGGTGTTCCAGCCGCCCATGTAGCAACGTAGGCCTGGGCAGTCGGGCAGTTCCAGCTCACATCACCGACGTCCGTGGAGCCGAAGGACATGATTCCGTCCGGGTTGAACGGAGCGACAAAACGGTACATGCTCTCGCCCTTATGGGACAGGACTTCCGCCTTAGCTGCTTTGTCCTTGCAGCTCTTCGCGATCTTCTCTAAGGACTCAAAACGGCTGTCGCCAACGCCCTCACTGATGGCTTTGGCAAACTTCATCTCCTCTTCCGTATACTCCGGTGCTCCAAGCTCTACAAGATTATCCCAGAGTTCCTTTGCTATCACCTTGTTGCTCATAAGGTTCGAGCAGCCCTTTACGAAATCGATCTCCACGCGGGTCTCTGTCATATGGGCAGCACCCTCAGCGATCTTGTTGACACGCTGATAGATCTCCTCCACCTGACTGTTCTTCGGGGCACGGATCAGATACAGAACTTCCGCGTAAGGCTGTACAACGTTCGGGGAGTATCCGCCGGTGTTTGTGATCGCATAATGGATTCTCGCTTCCGGAACCACATGCTCTCTTAAGAACTGTACACCCATGTTCATAAGCTCCAACGCATCAAGGGCGCTTCGTCCAAGATGCGGTGCGCCGCCTGCGTGGGCGCTCTTTCCATAGAATTTATACGCTACCTGATAGTTGGCGAGGGAGCTTCCCGTATCGGCCTGCGTTAAATCTCCCGGATGCCATGTGATCGCGGCGTCAAGGTTTGCGAACACTCCGCCTTTCGCCATAAATGCCTTTCCGGATCCGCCTTCCTCACCCGGGCAGCCAAAATAGATCACGGTTCCCGGTTTTCCGCTTTCTTCCAGATATATTTTGATTCCGATCGCCGCGGAGAGGGACGCTGTGCCGAGCATGTTATGTCCGCAGCCGTGTCCGCTGGCGCCATCATGCACAACGATCTTCTCGGTAGCTCCCGCTTCCTGATCCAGTCCGGACAGGGCATCGAACTCGCCTAAGATACCGATCACAGGTTTTCCGGAACCAAACGTGCCCTTAAATGCCGTCTTTACATCCGCAAGACCTGTCTCAACTGTAAAACCTTCTGCTTTCAGAACATCGCAAAGGATCTTCATCGACTTGTCTTCCGTGAAGGCAGTCTCCGCGCAGCCCCAGATCTCGTCGCTGGCGGTAAAGATCTCGCTGGATTTCTTATCAATTTCTTCCCAAGCTGTCTGTTTTCCCATCTCCATATCACCTTTCCTGTACATGATTTCCGGCTGTTGTCCGCACTGCTTTTTTCATTTTTTCTAAAAGCGGCCCTCGAACTTGCATATTCGAGTTATTCTGATTTTTTGCGCAATACGCAACCAGTTATCTATAATTATACTATTTTATTCCATGATGCGCAACCTTTTTATTCTTTTGTGTGTAAAGTAAATTTTCCGTTTTAATTATATCAAATTTTCTCCTCTATTTATGTTGCTCTTCACAGCCGCTTCCGGCTTCGGAGTTTTTTGGACATGGCTTTTTGCTGGCTTTCTGCTGAATCAAATTAAGCTTGCGCTTTTATACCTGCGATGGTATAATTTACAGGTAATGCCCTGTGATACAGGGCGAACGTGAACACACTGGAGGTATCCACATGAACTGGAGTATCGTAGCAAATGTCATTCTTGTCATTCTCCTGATCCTTGTCGTTGTCCTCGCTGTGCTTTACTTCCTCGGACGTAAGATGGAAAAGCGCCAGGTAGAACAGCAGAGCGCGATCGATGCCGCTAAGCAGACCGTGAGTCTGATGGCGATCGACAAGAAAAAGTTGAAAATAAAGGAAGCCGGACTCCCGCCGATCGTTTATGAGCAGACTCCATGGTATGCAAAGCGGATGAAGGTTCCGGTAGTAAAAGCAAAGATCGGTACAAAGATTATGACTATGATCGCCGATGAAAAGGTTTTCCTTCAACTCCCGTTAAAGACTGAGATCAAGGTTGAGATCAGCGGTCTTTACATCACAGCGATCAAGTCCGTTCCGCGCGGAGGACTGATCCCGCTTCCAAAGAAGAAAACGATCGGTCAGCGTATCAAAGGAATTTTCAAAAAAGACTGAATCGACAAGAAAAAGACAAAATAAAAAAGCCCCCTCTTCTGATGAATTTAGTTTCATCCAGAAGACAGGGCTTTTTTATTTGATTTTAAATCAATCCTACAGACTTCATAAAGAAGATCCATAAGAACAGTGTAAACATGGACACCGCCGTACTGATCACGACAAACTGTCCGGCAAGCTCTCCGTCACCGCCCATATTCTGCGCCATCGGGTAGGATGCGGCTGCAACCGGTGTCGCGTAGACAGCGATCAGAAGGAACAGCTCAAGTCCACGAAGTCCAAAGGCGTAAGCGATCGCGATGATGATCGCCGGAAGGATAAACAGCTTGCAGGTAAGCGTTGGAACCAGATATTTGAGGTTTTTCCGGATTGCCTTAAACTGTAAGGTTCCACCGAGCACATAGATCGCTAACGGAGAAGTCATATTGGAGAACGCTGCGATCGGGGTCACAAGACTTCCCGGAAGCTTGATCCCGAGGAAAAAGAAGATCAGACCCACGACGGCACCCTGCAGGAGCGGATTCGTTGCCACCGCCTTCAGTGTCTTCTTAATATCTGATTTTCCCTCTCCGTTAAACATTTCAAGAATAAATACCGATGTGGTATTGTAGATCGACACAACGACCGTAACCATCATAGCCGCGATCGATGCCGCTGAATCTCCAAATACCGCGATCGTGAGCGGCAGTCCGAACAGAACAAAGTTGCTTCGGAAAATCGCCTGGATGATAACGCCTCTTCTGGGGTTTTCCTTTACGATCTTCGGAATGATCACGATCAGGATCGCCTCGACGATCAGGATGCTGGCCCCCGTAAAGATCAAAAGCAATGGTCTCGGAAGCGACTCGGCATCGGCTTTATAAATATTGTAGAAGGTCATAAACGGATAAAATACCCGGAAGACCATCTGGTTCAGCTTCTGTAAAAATTCCTCTTTCACAACTCCTCTGATCTTCATCGTATATCCGAGCGCCAGATAACAGAAGAACGGGATGACCGCATTAACCGCGACTAAAAAACTCTCCATACATCGTTTGTCCTCTCACAGCTTCCCCTTTGACCGCGATCTTTCCAAATACAGTCCGCGGGACCCGCTGCGTCCTTTCTTTTTTATCCTGTAACCTTCCAATACCTCACATCCGTTTTCCGTTACATCGGGATTCCCAATACCTCTTCTTTTCTTGATGACGCCAGGATCTCTGTATTACAGTCGAATGCATACTCCCCGTTCATCTCCATGGAATATTTGATTCTTAGAAGAATGGACTCTTCGTCCTCCTCAACTTCAAGCAGGGAAGTCGTGATCCCCATCAGGAACAGTCCCATCGGCGTCCGGTAGTTTGCTGTCGTCCGTCTTCCGGGTTCAAAGATCATGTGGCTCTCCACAAGTCCGCGTTTCATGACCTCGATCCGGTTCTCCATCACTTTCACCGTATTGTGGGTCGGTGTGCCCGTCTCGTCAAGCGACTCATCATAGATCAGATACTGCTTGCCGTTTTTCACATAATACGTCCCCGGGGTGATCATCTCGACCGTGTCCTCTTCCTCACCGATCGTCTGTACCCCCCGGACACGGACTAAAATATCCTTTGTCATGTAAATCTCCCCTGATATATCATTTTGAACGGTCCGCACGGCTTCAGGCACGGACCGCTGTGAACATTTTTATCTCTCATATCTCCGAAACGCGTGATCGATCAGATCGTCGATCAGCTGTCTCTTGTCTACACCTCTTGCCTCCCACAACATCGGATACATGCTGATGGCGGTGAAGCCCGGAAGTGTGTTGATCTCATTGAATACGACCGTTCCGTCGGCCTTTACAAAGAAATCCACGCGGGATAAGCCGTAGCCGTCCACCGCGTTGAAGATCTTAACGGCAGCCTCACGGACACGCTCTGTGGCTCCGTCAGGAAGCTCCGGGTCAACGACGGTCTTGGACTCCGCATTGTAGTATTTCGCGTCGAAATCATAGAACTCAGCCGCAGCAAGGATCTCACCCACGCCGGAGGCTTTCGTGGAATCACCGTCACCGAATACGCCGCACTCGATCTCACGGCCCACGATCATCTCCTCTACGAGGATACGGCGGTCATTGTCAGCTGCTTCCCTTAAACCGGTAATCAGCTCTTCTCGGTTGTCTGCTCTTGTAACACCTCTGGAGGAACCGGCGTTAGACGGCTTTACAAATACCGGATATGGGATCTCTTTTTCGATTTTCGCGATAACCGCATCCATATCCTTTAATTCCGCTTTCATAACGGAAACGTAAGCTGCCTGACAGATGCCGAGTCCGCTTACCATGCGCTTTGTGGAAAGCTTATCCATCGATACCGCGGAAGCGAGAACGCCGCAGCCGACGTACGGGATCTTCGCAAGCTCAAGGATTCCCTGTACGGTTCCGTCCTCACCGTAGAGACCGTGAAGGACCGGGAATACCACATCCACCGGAATCTTCTCAAAAGATCCGTTCTCTGTGACGATCAGGCATTTCTCCTTTGCGTCCGGAGACAGCACCGCCCCAGTTTTTGACTCTCTCCAGGTATCATCTTTGACCTGGCTTAAGGAGTCCACCTTTACCCAGTGTCCGTCCTCCGTGATCCCGACGAGGATCACATTATATTTCTCCTCATTGATATTTGCTGCCACATTCTGTACAGACATACAGGATACTACATGCTCAGATGACTGTCCGCCAAACAGGACAACGATATTTTTCTTTTCCATGATGTTTTTTTGATTCCTCTCTGATTTTCTATTCAAGTCGAACGTCCGTGAGATTTGGCGCGTGATCCCGGTCAGCAAAGCCGGCAGATTCCTTACAGGACCACTGTGCACCCGAATCATTTCCCCCGATGCACTGGCACTGGACGGGCTGTTTTTACATGTTATCGTTTAGATTATAGCACAACTGGTAATAATTACAAACAGGAAATAACATTTGCCTCTGACATAAAAAGTAAAAAGCAAAGAAGGTGTATCTATGAAACGAACCTGTAAGCTCAGTCTCTCTTTCCTGTGTTTTTTGATCTGTTTTCTTCTTTCCATGTCCGGCATCCGGGCGCGGGACGAGGCTCTGGCGGCGGATATTGCCCCAAAGATCCTGCGGTTCCATGTTCTCGCGAACAGTGATTCCGCCAAAGACCAGGCGTTAAAGCTTCGGGTGAAGGATCTTCTTCTGGAAAAGATCCGGGACGGGGCCGCCGCGGGTCAGATCGCCGGAAAAGAGGAGCTGAAAGCATATATCCTGTCTGAATCTTCCACACTGGAAGCCGCAGCAGAAGACTTTATCCACAGCTTCGGGTATGATTACGCTGTACATGTGGGGATCGAGACCTGCAGGTTTCCGGTGCGCACCTACGGGGACATGACATTTCCCGCCGGGATGTATGAAGCCGTCCGGGTGACCATCGGGAACGGTGCCGGGCACAACTTCTGGTGCGTTCTGTACCCATCCTTATGCTACACGGACAGCGTTCATGCGTCGATGCCGGAGGAATCGAAGGAAATGTTGAAAAATCTGATCCCGGAGGACGATTTTCAGTCGCTGCTAAAGGCAAGACCGGCCTGTTTCCTGAAAAGCACCAGCCCAGCGGCCACTGGCGAACACACTTCCCATACAGCTATCGTCTCTGCAGCCACCCCTGATAATACTGCCAAAACTTCGGGTAAAAAAAGTGAGCAGGAAACATCTTCCCTGCCCACTGTGAAAGTCCGTTTTCGGATCGCTGAACTATTTTCAGCGCATCCGCAGCTTACTGACTAAGACTTAAGTTTCCCTTAACCGCCCAGTCATAGGTCTCCATCGCCTGGAACAATGAGAGGTCTCCGGTCTTCACCGCGATCTCCTTTGTCTTTAAGGAGTTCTGCTGCTGCATATACTCAAGGCGTCCGATGGTTCCTAACTGCCATTTTCTCTCGGCAGTCTCCATCTTCGTCTTTTCCAGCTCGTAAGCTGCCTTTGCTGTCTGGAGCTCGTTTCTCTTCTGGAGAACGTCGTTGTAAAGGTTTACGAGGGAGGACGCGACTTCTTCCTTCTCCTGCTTGATCGTGCGCTGTAAGTTCTGGTACTCGACGGAGCCTGCGTCCTTGTTGTCGAGATCCAGCACGTTGTATCGGATCGTAAAGTTGTTGTCCTGCGCCGCCTGTTTGTCCTTCTCCGGGTTCATTCCGTCGATCCTTGTGAGATCAGCTGCCGGGACATCCTTGATCTCCGGCTTTGCGTCATACTTCCATCCGAGCATCGTGCAGAGAGTCTGACGGAGCTTCTGCTCACTGGATGTCAGTGTCAGTTTCGTTGCCTGGGTGGACTCCAGCTGCTGTCTCGCGGAAAGGACCTGGCTCTGGGTCGCAAGACCGTTGGCTGCCTGGTTCTGGGTGGACTGGTAGACTGCCTCTAAGAGTGTGAGTCCGCTCTCTAAGCTCTCCTCGTTGAGCTTTAACTGCTTGTAGCCGATCATGGCGCTCTGGGCGCCGGCGGTCAGCGCCGCGCGGGTGCTGTCCACAAGCTTGATATGCATCTGCTCCGGGGATACCTGTTCCAGGCTGTCGCCCTGCAGCGCAATTGCGTCTGCCTGGTAGTCCATGAGTTCTGAACTGTAATAGAGCTGTGCGTAGTTTGTCGGAGTCATTGCCGGAACTTTACCGATCATCTCTTTGGCTGCGTCAAGAGAGCCTTTCAGTGTACTTGCCGTATCCGCAAGCTCTCCCGAACTATCCAGTAATTTTGATTTCAGCTTCACGACATCCTTTGCTGCGTCCTTCTTATCGGAATATGTCTCTTTCACTGTCTTAAACGTCGGGCTGTAGACCTCAACAAGCTTCCCGATCTCGTCATATTCCAGCATGTTATCCGCGAGCTTCTTCATCGTCGCGTCATCGTACTCATTTCCCGGCTGGGATATAAATCCGTTCTCATCCGCAACACCGGTCGCCTGAACCGCCTTCGTCGCTGCGAAAGCGTTCACAGGCGCTGCCGCAAGCGCAAGCGCAAGTGCTGCCGGAATCACACGTCCTGTCAAATTTCTTTTCATTCTGATTCTCCTTTAGCTCTGCGATGAGGAACCGATATCGAGAAGTCCCTCAAGCGCCCACTGATAGTTTTCGATTGCTCCTGTAAGGTCGAGCTTTGCCGCTGTGTGGGATGCCTCACTGGAAAGCCATGCGGACTCCGCCTGGAGGTATTCCTGGCGGCTCATCATTCCGAGGGCATTTTTCCTGTCAGCAGCTGCCTTGTCGGCCTTTGCGGCTCCGTAAAGCGTCTCAGATGCCTCGTAGGCTTTCCGTTTCTGCTTTACGTCCTGGTACATAAGATCCAGGGAAGAACGGATAGAATCTTCCTGGTCCTTGATATTTCTGGCTTTCTTTACTGCTCCGCCGGAGGAACTGGCCTTTGCCATTCTTGTATCATACAGCGTATAGTTCATCTCGATGGCCTTCGCCTCGTCCTTCTTCGGATCGAAGGAATCGATCACCGCAAGATCCGGTTCCGGAACCTTTGTAATCTCCGGGTCCGCGTTGTACTCCCAGCCTAACATCGTGATCAGCGTCTGCTTCTGGCTGTTTAGACTGGATGCCGCCTGAAGCGCACTTCCGTTTGCGGAATTTAAGGCATCTTCTACGGTCAGAACATCTTCCGTTGACATCATTCCGAGATCTTTTTTCTTCAGTGCCGCCTCATAATTCTGCTTTGCGATCTCCTGATTTAAGACAGCAATATCATACTGATCCTTTAATGTCTCATAAGTGCGCATCGCTTCCCTTGCGGTTTTTGTCTTCTCATTTCTCGCGATACGAAGTCCGCGGAGTGCTGAGCCGCCGTTCTTTTTTCCATTTGCGGTATCTTCCAGCTGCTGCGCATAAGCGCGCAGGGCATGCATGTTTGTCCTATATTCTTTATATTCTCTGCGGGTTGAGCTGTCATTTTTCAGATCACCCGCGTCATTCTCCAGCTCATCCGCCTCCGCGCGGAGATCCGCCGCCAGCGCTAACATCTGGTCCTTTGTAAGGCCCGTGGATCCGCCCGGATTGTAATAATACTTCTGCAGCTGGTTCTGATAATCCGTATTATACCTCTCGATCAGTCCCGGGAGCTCCCAGTATTCCAGGGTATTGTCCTTAAACTTTTCAAGCGCTGCTTCGTCATATTCTGTGACCGCGACGTCCTTCGTCGCAGCTAACGCAGGAATTCCGGTACCCGCTGCCGCCAGGGAAAGACTTCCCATAAAAACGGCTGAGAGCACGGTCAGACCTGCCTTTTTCCATTGATTCTGTCTCATAGGTTTCCCTCCATCTATGAGCATAACGATTTCATCGCAGAAACGCAATAACATTTCTCTTACATTTTCTTTCCAAATACGGCAATCCGGTGGCAATTTTATTCACCCCGACTTCCGCTTCCAAAAGCAGGAAGCCCCGCAGAGCATTCCGCATTCCGGCTGACCGCCTCCCGACCGGGCAGCGGCCGTCTCTTGCAGACTCTGCAGGGATCCGCTTTCAATGTTCAAAGCTTAATCTACGTCAACGATTTCTTCCTTATCCGTATTCTTTCCGCTCATGATCACATAGAAGACCGGAAGAACAAGAAGTGCCATCGCCGTGGAGACGATCAGTCCACCGACATCCACAAGTGCAAGTCCCTGCATCGTCTTACCTGCATTTCCGTAAGCCGCCGCCATCGGGATCATTGCCACGATCGTCGTGAGCGTTGTCATGAACATCGGGCGCATACGTGTCGCGCCGGCTTCAATGACCGCCTCCTTAAAGTCCATCGTTGCCCGGTACTGGTTCGCCGTATCGACGTACAAAATACCGTTGTTTACTACCGTTCCGACTAACATTAAGAAGCCTAACAGGGAGGTCATGCTGATCGGGCAGTCAACTAACCACAAGAACAGGAAGGAACCGATCAGGGCGAACGGGATCGTCGTCATCACCATGATGGAGAACTTCGGTGACTCGAACTGTGCAGCCATTACAACAAATACGAGGAATACGGCTGTGGCGATCGCCTGTCCCAGGGATGCAAACTCTTCGTTCATCATCTTTGTGGATGTGTTTTCCTGCATGGAGATCGTGCCGGATAAGTGCTTATCGATCACATCCTTCTGAATCTTCTGTTTTGTCGTGCTGTCCGCTCCCTCTGTCAGCGTACCGGTGATGGTCACCTGATACTGCTTATCGCTCTTTGTGATACTCTGCGGGCTGTCCTTAAAGCCGATATCCGCGATATCCATAAGAGCTACGGATCCGCCGGTCGCTGTCGGAAGAACGATCCCCTGAAGCTTATCGATCGTATCGTACTCATCATCCGCGTACTCAACCTTTACATCGATATCATTTCCGTCAACATTCAGGGTCGTTGCCGTCGTTCCGCTGACCATCATGTATACCTGGGAAGCAACTGCGGTCGGGGAGAGTCCCTCCGCTGCCGCCTTGACCGGATCCACATTGATCTTTACAAGGGGAGCGCTGTTTTCAAGGGAAGAGTGGATGTTTGTCGCATCCGGGCGCTTCTGGAGCTCGGAAACGATCTCATCCGATACTTTCTTTAAGTCATCGTACTGTGTGCTGACAAGAATATATTCGAGATCCTCCGCATTTCCCATGGACATCCCACTGCCCAGAGAGCTCTGGCTTTCCAGACTGACCGAACAATCCGACCATTTCTGCATATCGCGTTTCCATTCCTTGAGCACCTGATCCGTCTTTCTGCTTCTGTCATCCTTTAAATATGCCGTCAGGGTCGCTCCGCTTCCGCCCATATTCATGGAAAGTCCGGAACTTCCGTAGGAGAGCATGTAGGAATCAAGATCCGGATCCTGAGTCACATAGTCTTCTGCTCTCTGGAGGATCTTATCGACCTCCTCGATCTTAAGACCCGGCTGGGTCTCGATCGTCACCGCGATCGTTCCCTGATCATCTGCCGGCATAAGCTCTGTCTTTAACTTTGTCGCAAGGAACAGGGAGAAGATCACAAGCACAACGGCGGTTCCCATGACCATCGCTTTTTTCTTTAAAAGCTTCTCCATCAGGGAACGGTATCCATTCTGCAGAGCTCTCATGATGCCGGATGCCGGGGTATTTTCCTTCTCCTTCGGACGGTAGTACACGTAGCAGAGCGGTACAAGCGTCATCGCGGAGATCAAGGACGCGATCATACAGAATACGATCGTGAAGCCTAACGGCTTGAACATCTGTCCGCTCATTCCGGAGATCAGGGCTAACGGGATAAATACGACACAGGTCGTAGCGGTACCACCGATGATGGATTCCAGAACGGCTGCCGTACCATCGATCGCGGCTTTTCTCGTTTCAATAAAGCCGCCGCCCTTATCCGTAAAGCGGAAGCAGCTCTCCAGAACTACGATCGAGTTATCAACCATCATTCCGACACCGAGGACCAGACTCGACAGGGTGATGACGTTTAGCGTAAAGCCTATGGCTTTCATGAGGATGAGGGCCGCTAAAATTGATACCGGGATGGAAGTTCCGACGATCAGGGATGCCTTGATATCCCCGAAGAACAGCCAGATGATGAACATCGCGATAATGACTGCCATGATCATGGTCTGGAATACGCTTTTTAAGGAATCGCTGATCTGATCACTGTAATCGTTGACAACGACGTACTCCAGAGACGGATCCTGTGCTTTTAACGTTTCCATTGTCTCCTGGACTGCCCTGGAAACGGTAATGTGGTCGCTGTCCTGATTTTTCTTGACACCGATCGTCATCGTGTCCTTGCCGTCGTAACGTCCGATACTGTCCTTTGCCTCAACGGTATTGTAGATATTGGCAACATCTTCCATATAGATGATATTTCCGTTACCCAGTGTGATCGGGATCTTCTTTAAAAGCTCCATCGTGTCAAAGGATGTTCCGGATGTCACGGAAAGCTCCTTGTTTCCAACGGAGGTACTTCCGATCGGCATGGAAAAGTCCACAGACTTTAAAGCCGCAACAATCGTATTCATGTTCACATGATACTGGCTTAATTTTTCCGGGATCAGCTCCGCCTTGATGTAAGCCTCCTGGCCACCGGATACATCGACACTGGCTACGGAGGTCAGCTTTTCGATCTCCGGAACGATATCGCCATTTACGTAGTTATAGAGGTTATCCACGCTGTCATTGTTGACTGCGAGGGTGATGGACGGTGTACTGTTGATATCCATCTCGATGATCGTCGGGGTATCGACATCATCCGGGAGATCCGACTTGATCCCGTCCAGCTTTTTCTTTAAGTCATCGTAGGCTTTATCGATATTCTGGTCATAGTCATACTGGACCAGAACCATTCCGAAGTTTTCCGAAGACATGCTGGTGACAGAATCGACACCGGAAAGCGTTCCGATCTCATCCTCTATCTTACTGATCACAAGCTGATCCACGTCATCCGGGCTCGCTCCCGGGTAGACTGCGCTGATGATAAGCATCGGCATCTCCATTTCCGGGATCAGCTCAAGCTGGGATGAAAAGATCGAGCTGAGACCGAATACGATCAGGCAGAGCACAACAAGAACAGTTGTGACCGGCCGTTTTAAGACCTTTTTGGTAAGTCCCATGTTCCTTGTGCCTCCTTATTTTGCTGCCGTTTCTGCGGCTTCTGTAGTCTCTTCTGCTGTTGTCTCACTGCTGTCGACTGTCGTTTCCGCACTGTCATCACTGCCCTGAATATTCACAGCGGCGCCGTCATAAAGCTCCTTGGACCAGCTTGTGATGACCTCGTCATCATAGGAAAGTCCGGAAACGATCTGGATCTTGTCGGAATCGATGAGCCCGTCTTCCACCGGAGTCTTTTTCGCTGTTGCTGTCGCAGCATCATATGTATAGACGTAGGCATCTCCGTTGCTGTAGTTGACACAATCCGCCGGAACGACCATGACGTTGTCCGCCTTCTCCGCTGTCACATAAACCTTTACCATCGTTCCGCTGGCAAGTCCGTCCGCGTCCCCCAAGGTCGCTTTCACCTTGAAAAGTCCTGTGGACGCGTCCACCATGCTGCCGATCTCGGAGATCGCGCCGCTGTAATCCGTTCCGTTCTTCTCCACCGTCACAGGATCACCGATATTTAATCCCTTCATGACACGCTCCGACACGTTGAAGGTCAGTGTTTTTCCGCCTGCACCGGATACAACGCCTGCGACAGAACCGCCCGCAGACATATCATGCACCTGCACGCCGAACTGCTCTAAGACACCGGCGATCGGCGCGGTAACGACCGTGTTCTCGCTCTGGGTATCATAGTTTAATTTTGCGGAATCATACTGGAGCTTCGCCATGGACAGACCGCTTACCGCCTGCTCGTAGGCCTGGGCGGAAATATCCCCGCTCTCGTAGAGCGCCTTCATCCTGTTTACAGATGTCTGGGCATCATTTAAGGATACCTGGGTCGTATTTAACGTGATTCTTGCCGCGTCTAACTGCTTGTTGTCGATGCGGAACAGCTTCTGCCCCTTCTGTACGGTATCGCCCTGATTTACATAGACCTCCAGTACTTCTCCGCTTCCCTTCGGGATGATGTACACCTGATCGGCCGGTTCCACGGTACCGGTCAGTCCTGTGGAAAGTTCAATATTTCCTGTCTCCGGTGTCTGGACGACGACGGTCGGGTTCGGAACGGCCTCAATCGGCTCTTCTTTTTTCGTAAATCTTGTGAACATCAGGGCTCCAAATGCGCCGACGCATACAAGCCCGATTACGATCTTACCTGCTTTTTTCATGGTTCCTCCTCATTTTCTGCAACCTGTTGCTTTTTGATCTCTCCTGCGGATCCTTTTTTGTCTTCCAATCCGCATGTTCTGTTTCGCGGGCAGCTTTTCTATTCCTTACCGCTGCTCCTCTTCCCTGCTGTCTGATCTATATGCACATATGCCGTAGTGAAGCATATGGATATGACGTTTGTAATACTCGGAAGCTTCCTCTCTCGCCTCCCCGTCACGGAAAAAGCGCTTGATCGACATGATAAATACTACCATATGCATTTCGATCAGTTCATTTAAGGCCTCTCTGCTGATCGGTGCTTTGTCCTGATCGATATTTTCATATAAAAGCTTCATAAACCTCTGATTTTCCCGGCATACCTGCGGGTCAGACTCCGGATCGCCCCTGAAAATTTCCATGAACTTCGCGCTCTTGATCAGATTCTGGAAAATTTCGATCAATCCGGCCCGCTCCATAAGATCCATTCCGCGGTCGAACACATTCTCAAGCATATCCCACAGATCGCCTCCGTTTTCCTGAAGCCGCTCGATATAGTTCTTAAAATGCTGTTCTGCCTGGGCATAGATCAGCCACCTCAACAGATCCTGCTTATCTTCAAAATATGTATAAAAGCTTCCCCTTGATATATCCGCATCGTGGACGATCCGGTTGATCGATGCCTCCTCGAGAGGCACTCTCATAAACTCCTTTACCGCTGCGATCCGAATTGCTTCAATTTTTTCTTTCGGAAGCCGCAAAAACCGCTCGGTCGGCATAATTCCATCTCCCTTCTGTCGAAATCACAAAACGTATTTCTGACATTTCCCTTCTTTTGTAAAAGTGACAACCTGTCAACATTATAGTGACACCCTGTCATTCTGTCAATATCTGTTTTTCCAGTTTATAATGATTTTATATTTTCGTAAGGTTTGCAAAATTTCTGCATAGAACCTCCTGCCTCCGGTCCGATCCCGTCTGTGATTTCCGCTGTTTTGCTCAGCCTACCATGCCCATGTTTCAGAATTGTTTTCCGATTGTTGCAGTTTCATGAATCCTGCAGATTTTGCCGGAAATATCGGATTGTACAGGAATAAATACCAATTCATAGCATGTTTGTAGGAATTGCTTCTTGCATATTTTTCTCAATACAGGTATAATATCATTGCATCACCTAGTAAGTGACTAGGTTTAGTCCCGGCAGACGGAACGTATCCCGGAGATCAGCTCCGGTGCCGGTTCATATCTGTCCGGAAATTGCTGAAACCTACATTTTTACCTTATATAAAATACATGGAGGAATCCGATATGTCAGAACCATTATTAAATGTAAAAAATCTCTCCGTGGATGTGGAAGACAAATCCATTCTTCACGGGATCAACTTAACGATCAACAAAGGCGAGACCCACGTACTCATGGGACCGAACGGTGCCGGAAAATCCACACTCGGCTGCACCCTGATGGGGAACCCGAACTATCATGTGACAGACGGTGAGATCTTCTTCGGAGGCGAGAACATCACGAAAGAAGCCGCTGACAAGCGTGCAAAGCTCGGCATGTTCCTCTCCTTCCAGAATCCGCTTGAAGTTCCGGGAATCTCCCTCTCCAACTTCATCCGCAGCGCCCTCTCCGCGAGAACCGGAAAGAATGTCCGCATCTGGGATTTCAATAAAGAACTCCAGAAAGCCATGGAGGTTCTCGACATGGATCCATCCTACGGCTTCCGTGATCTGAACGTCGGCTTCTCCGGCGGTGAGAAAAAGAAAGCGGAGATCCTGCAGCTTCTCCTCTTAAATCCATCCTTAGCGATCCTCGATGAGACAGACTCCGGTCTCGATGTCGACGCGGTCCGCACCGTTTCCAAGGGAATCGAGGAGTACCAGAAGAGCAAGGACGGCGCACTCCTCATCATCACCCACAGCACAAGGATCCTGGAGTCTCTCCACGTGGACAAGACCCATGTTCTCGTAGACGGCCGCCTGGTTGCCGAGGGCGAGGGTTCTCTCGTCGATGAGATCAATGAGAACGGCTTCGAGCAGTTTATCGCTTCCGCGAACGAGAAGGGAGAGAACAACGAATGAAGGAAAAGACGTATGTTGAGGACGTTGACCGCAACATGTACGACTTCCGCAATGACGAGAAGGACGCTTACCGTATTAAAAACGGTCTCACCGAGGACATTGTGGAAAAGATCTCCGAGGAGAAACATGACCCGGAGTGGATGCATGATTTCCGGTTAAATTCCTTAAAAGTATATAATGAAATGAAGGTTCCGGACTGGGGCCCGTCCATCGAAGGCTTAAACATGGACAACATCGCGACCTACGTCCGTGCCAACACAAAGATGAAAGGGGACTGGTCCGAGGTCCCGGAGGAGATCAAGGATACCTTTGAAAAGCTCGGGATCCCGCAGGCGGAGCGCACCTCTCTCGCAGGCGTCGGTGCCCAGTATGACTCCGAGCTCGTCTACCACAACGTCCGCAAGGAAGTTGCGGAGCAGGGCGTCATCTACACAGATATGGAGAGCGCCCTGACCGGCAAATATGCCGATATGGTAAAGGACCACTTTATGAAGCTCGTGACGCCTCATGACCACAAATTTGCAGCCCTGCACGGCGCTGTCTGGTCCGGCGGTTCCTTCGTCTATGTTCCGAAGGGAGTTTCCGTCGAGATCCCGCTGCAGTCCTACTTCCGTTTAAATGCCGCAGGTGCCGGACAATTTGAGCACACCCTGATCATCGTCGATGAGGGCGCATCCTTACATTTCATCGAGGGATGTTCCGCTCCGAAGTACAATGTGGCCAATCTTCACGCCGGATGCGTTGAGCTTTACGTCGGAAAGAACGCAAAGCTCCGCTACTCCACAATCGAGAACTGGTCGAAAAATATGTACAATTTAAACACAAAACGGGCGAAGGTCGAGGAAGGCGGAGTCATCGAGTGGGTATCCGGTTCCTTCGGTTCCCATGTTTCTTACCTCTACCCGATGAGCGTGTTAAACGGTGAGGGCGCAAGATCCGAATTCACCGGGATCACATTCGCCGGTAAGGGACAGAACCTCGATACCGGATGTAAGGTGGTCCACAACGCTCCAAAGACTTCTTCCTATGTAAATACGAGATCGATCTCCAAGGACGGCGGGATCAGCACCTTCCGAAGCTCCGTTGTCGTATCCGCAAAGGCAAAGGGCAGCAAATCCGCTGTCTCCTGCCAGTCCCTGATGCTCGACGATATCTCCCGTTCCGACACGATCCCGGCGATGGATATCCGCACAAAGGACGCCGATGTCGGACATGAGGCAAAGATCGGACGCATCAGCGACGATGCCGTCTTCTATCTGATGTCCCGCGGAATCTCCGAGGAGGACGCGAGAGCCCTGATCGTCAGCGGCTTCGCCGACAATGTCTCGAAGGAGCTTCCGCTTGAATACGCGGTGGAGATGAACAATCTGATCCATCTGGAAATGAAAGGAAGTATTGGATGATGGAGAACATGAAGATCAACCAGCTCCCTTCTAAGACATGGAACTGGCTGAAAATGAATGAGACTGCGATCTCCGGGATTTCTGTCTCCGGAGCGCATGAAGGAAACCTTGAGATCCCGGAAGGGATCGCAAAGACTGTCTGCCCTGCCGGTCTTCCGGACCGTTTTAAGGATGTCACAGGCGGCATGGGATCCGATATGGACATGCTTGTAAAGGAAAGTGCCGCAGGCGCGGTACTGCTCTCTGCTGACAGCGATGTCTCCGGGGAACCGGCGCGGATCAGATTTGCCTACGGTGCTTTTGAGCACAGCCTGAACACCTTTGGAATTCTGGCAAAAGAAGGAAGCAATATGACCGTTATCATGGATATGGCGGCTGAACGAAGCGTCGATCCTGAACGGACCGGAAGTCCCAGCCCGGTCGGAGAAAATCCTGCTGCCGTCTCCCAGTCTGAACACACCGGGCTTTCCGCCGTGCAGACAAAATTAATTCTGGAAAAAGACGCGAAGGTGACTCTTGTCCAGATCATCCGCAACAAAAACGCGAAGACCGTTTTGAATGATATCGGGGCAAAGGTTGCTGATGGTGCGAAACTCTCCGTCATCCACTTATTCCTTGGCGGTGACCGGGTTTACAACGGCTGTAAGGCTGAACTTATCGGCAAAAAGAGTAATTTTACAGCAGACATCGCCTACACAGTTGCCGATGACTGCGTGCTCGATATGAACTACGTGGCACTCCACGAGGGAAAGAAATCCGTCAGTGAGATCAGGACCGACGGCGTGCTCCATGAAAACGCGAGAAAGCTGTTCCGCGGGACCATCGACTTTAAGAAGGGCGCTGCGGGGGCTGTCGGAAACGAGAAAGAGGACGTTCTTCTTCTCGACGATGACGTGGTCAACCAGACGATCCCGCTGATCCTCTGCGCCGAGGAGGATGTGGAAGGAAACCATGGTGCCACCATCGGAAAGCTGGATGAGGACCTTGTATTCTATCTGGAAAGCCGCGGCATGGCTCTCGCCGAGATCTACAAAATGATGGCGAAAGCAAGGATCGACGCGGTTCTCCGTTTCGTACCTGATGAGAAGACGAAGGCAGACGTTGCCTCCTACTTAGAAAGCGAGGGTTCCAATGGATGTAAATAAGATCCGGGAAGATTTCCCGCTGTTAAAAAACCGTGATATCATATATCTGGACAATGCGGCGACTTCCCAGAAGCCTGCATGTGTTCTGGATGCGGAAAAGCGGTTTTATGAGAAATATAACGCAAACCCGTTCCGCGGTCTCTACGAGTTAAGTGAAGAGGCAACGGAATGTTATGAGGACGCGAGAAAGACGGTCGCTGACTTCCTTCACGCGTCATGTCCGGAGGAGATCGTGTTTACGAGAAACGCCACAGAGAGCCTGAATCTTGCGGCCTACACCCTCTCTGAGTACCTGTTAAAGCCGGGCGATGAGATCATTGTCAGCATCATGGAGCATCACAGCAATATTCTTCCGTGGCAGCAGGCCGCAAAGCGTTACGGCGCGACGGTAAAATATTTAGAATGCGACATGGACGGAACGATCCCGGCTGAGCGTCTGGAGAGCATGATCACGGACCGCACGAAGATCGCCGCAATCACGCAGATCTCCAATGTTCTCGGATGCAGGAATGATTTAAAGACATTCGCTGAGATCTGCCACCGCCACGGTGTGATCCTGGTCGGCGATGGTGCCCAGAGTGTTCCGCATATCGCTGTTGACGTGCAGGATCTGGGGGTGGATTTCCTTTCTTTCTCCGGTCACAAGATGCTGACTCCAATGGGAATCGGCGCTCTTTACGGAAAGAAAGAGCTTCTTGAGAAGCTTCCGCCCTTCCTCACCGGAGGCGAGATGATCGAATCTGTCACAAGAGAGGGCGCTGTCTGGGCGGAGGTTCCGCATAAGTTCGAGGCGGGAACCGTCAATGCCGGAGGCGCTTACGCGCTGGCTGAGGCAGTCCGCTACATGAAAAATATCGGTTTCGACGCGATCGAGGCACAGGAGAACAGGCTCACTAGAATCGCCTACGAGGGCATGATGAATATTCCCGGAATCCGTGTTCTCGGGAGCAGCGATCCGGACAACCATCACGGAATCCTGTCCTTCGCTGTCGACGGCGTTCACCCCCATGATGTGGCAGAGATCTTAAACGCTGACAATATCTGTGTCCGCGCCGGTCACCACTGCGCACAGCCGCTGTTACAGTACCTTGGAACCGCCTCCACGACGCGTGTGAGCCTCGCGTTCTACAATACCGAGGAGGAGATCCGGGCATTCCTTGAGAGTCTTGGCGGATTAAGGAGAAAAATGGGATATGAGTAATACATTTTATAATGAAATTTTAATTGAACACAATCTTCATCCGACCCACAAGCATGAGCTGCCGGACGCAAACCTCGTCTTAGAGGGCGTAAACCCGAGCTGCGGTGATGATATCTGGCTGAAATTAAAAGTCGAGAACGATGAGATCGTCGACGGAGCTTTCGTCGGGGACGGCTGCGCGATCTCCCAGGCCTCCGCGGATATGATGTTAGATTTGATCATTGGAAAGAAAAAGGATGAGGCGCTGCGCCTCGCGAATCTGTTTCTTGAGATGATCAAAGGAACTGCAAAGGGCGATGAACTGGAACCTCTGGAGGAAGCTTCCATCTTACAGGATGTGTCCCATATGCCGGCGCGTGTTAAGTGCGCAGTGCTGGGATGGCATACGATGGAGGAGATGTTTAAGAAGGCTGCTGAAGGGAAGATTGTACCTGTAATGTCGGTGTCGACGGAAAATAAATAAAGACTTGAATTCAATTTTCAAATATGCTACACTATAAATACAAAGGGGAAAGTCAGATCCATGTGGCCTACCCTTCATAGTTTAGTTTGTTACATTGTAACAGCCGTCACTATTGCAGTAGTGGCGGCTATTTTCTTTTCCCGAAGATTGTGTAACACAATCCAACGAGAGCGACAATGAAGATACCTATCTGGATTAAATCCGAATATGTAACGTACATTGGCATCGCCCTCCTTTCTTTCGTCTGGAGGGTTAGTCCCTCCGAAACCGGAGGGCAGGCCGCCTTTCATGTATTCTGCTTTCCCACATCACTATTATATATTACGAACATTTGTTCGTCAATTGTTTTCTTTTTATAACATGCATCACTGCCTCGATCGGCCGCCTTAACGACGTAACGATCATGATTCCGGCCGCAAGCGCAACCGCAAGCCCGATGGCTTTCTGGGCCTTCAGGATGAACTCCGGAGCATCATGGCGAAGCGCCGCATCCATCGCGTAATACAGGGATCCTCCGGGAATCAGCGGAATGACCGTCGGCATCAAAATCGTCGTCGCCGGAGTCTTTAAAATCCTCGCCCAGATCTCCGAGTAGATCGTAATCAAAATCGCAATCACGAAAAATCCCAGATATTCATTATCCACAAAATACAGAAACACCAGATACAAGGCCCAGAAAACGGCGCCGCCGATAGACGGAATCCAGAGCCTCTGCCCCCGGATGTTATAAATGATAGAAAATCCCAGGGAACCAAAAAACGCCGCGATAACGGACATCACATCCTGAATCATAACATACCTCCAAGAAGCATTTTAGACATAATAAACCCGACCGCCACACAGACCGCCGTGATCATCGCCTCCGAGAAATGAAGAAGTCCGCTGATCATGTCCCCGCTGATAAAATCCCTGAACGAGTTCGTCATCAGAACACCCGGGATCAACAGCATGATATTTCCGATCATGATCATCTCCACATGCCGCCCAAGTCCGATATAGCATACGAGAATACACGCGATGCCGGAGATCAGGGAGCAGAGGATATTTGAGAAGATCGCCTTCATATGGATCGCCGCAAACGCGTACAACGTCACCCGGATCAGCGCCCCCACAAACAGCGACGCAAATCCGTCCCAGAGATTCCCCCCGAAAAATACCGCAAACGCCCCCGCAGTCATCGCATAGACCGCGCACTGCACCGCCGGGGAATAGGTCGGCCCCTTCAATATCTTCTCGTACTCCCGGTCGATCACCTCAAAGGACGGCTGTGTCGCGCAGATCCGCCTGGAAAGATCATTCAGCCGGTCAAGCTTCCACATGTCCGTCCCGTAGCTCAGAATTCTACGCGTCTGCGTGATCCACTGCCGCTCCTTCGTCTCCAGCGTCACGATAATACATGAGGCGATGGAGAAAATATGGCTCTGCCGGATCCCGTACGCATTGCAGATCCTCTGGATCGTGTCCTCCACACGGCTGATCTCCGCCCCACTCACCAAAAGCTGCTCCCCAATATTGATCGCACAAGTCAGCACCTCTTCCCCCGTCATCGGGTCCGCCGCCTGTGTGCCTGTTTTCTGGTCTGTCTGCACCTTTTTTCACCTTTTCCATTCAAATGTTTTCCTGGAAATCATGTTTCCATTCCCTGACTTTTATTATACGGGGCGGGGATTTCTTTTACAAGTAGCAAGCGCCTGCTCGATCAGGGCATTAAGCGCCTTCGTCTGCTCCGGGGATGTGACCGCGCCTACGATCGGCTGTCCCACGATGTTCCCGTTCTGATCAACGACATAGGTCGTTGGGAATGCATACAGTCCGGCGGTAAAACGACCGGCATCGCTATCGGAGTCAAACCAGAGATTCTGATAGGCTGCTCCCTTTTTTGACAGGATCTCCTTCGCCTCGGCAATCGCACCCTCATCGCCGTCCAGCGTAAATGCATTGATTCCTACGACCGCACCGCCCTTTTGCGCCAGCTCCTGATTCAGCGCATCCAGATCCGCAAGCTCTCCGACACAGGGCTTGCAGGTCGTAAACCAGAAATTCACGACGGTTACGGTATTGCCGGAAAAGAGTTCACTGCTGTTTACCTCCTTGCCATCGAGATCCTTTCCCTGAAAGTCCGGGAACTTTTCCTGACCGCTCCCAGCATTTCCTGCCGCAGTACTCTCACCTTCCCCCGGCATCTTGACGCAATCCGGATATTTCTCCTCCAGAGCCATCATTTTTTCCTCGATCTCCCGGATCTGTCCGGCTCCGTCATTCAGAATTTTCAACTCATCTGCTGTAAATTGATCCTTTGCAGCTTCGATCGCCTTCAGAAGAAAATCGCCGTAATTATTATTGTCTCCACTTACCACCTGATCCTTATCGATCGTCAGGAACAGCTTTTCCCAGAGCTCTGCATTGGCTGACTGGATGTCCTCCTCCTTCTGCATCAGCTTTTGATACAGGTCTGCTGCTTCTTTGGCATCTCCCGGCTCCGCGGACAGTGACGTTCCGCTCTCTGACGTCTGCCCGGAGGCAGTTTCCTTGTTATTCTTTGCTCCCCCGCACGCTGTGAGGCCAAATGCCAGCACAAGGATGAACAGGATCGCTGTCATATATGATCGTTTCATTTCTTTTCTCCATTTCTATTTGAGTCGGACGCAAAACCGTAGCAAAAGCTGACGGCATCCGTGGGACAGGCATTGATATACTTCCCGCACCGGATACATTCCGTGTGATTGGGTGAGCTTGTGACATCGACATCCATCTGACAGACTCTTCTGCATGCTCCGCAGGAGATGCATCTGTGTTCATCCACTTTGATCCCAAGCAGGGATACCTTGTTCATCAGCGCATAAAACGCACCGAGGGGACAGATCCATTTGCAGAACGGCCGATAAAACAGCACACTTAGAACGAAAACTCCGATCAGGATCATAAGCTTTCCGGTAAACAGCTGTCCCAATGCCGACCGAATCCCCGGATTAACGACTGACAAGGGAATTGCCCCCTCTAAAACTCCCTGCGGACAAAGATACTTGCAAAAGAATGGGTCCCCCATTCCCACATCATTTACAACAAGCGCCGGCAGTGCGATCACGGTAAAAAACAGCACGGCATATTTAAGATAAGTCAGAGGCTTAAGCCTTTCCGTGGACAACTTTTTTCCCGGAATTTTGTGAAGAAGATCCTGCAGCCAGCCAAAGGGGCACAAAAATCCGCATATAAAGCGCCCTAAAAGGACACCAACCAGGATCAGAAATCCGGTTATATAATAAGAAAAGCTGAATTTCGATGAGCCGACCACCGCCTGAAAGGAGCCAATCGGACAGGCACCGGATGCCGCCGGACAGGAATAGCAGTTCAGACCCGGCACGCAGACTGCCTTTGCCTTTCCCTGATAGATCCCGCCTTTAAAAAAATTCGGCAGATGAAGGTTCGTAAGAAGCGCCGCCGCTGCCTGAATCCAACCGCGAAACCGGCTCAGGCTCTTTGATATGATATGTTTTCTGTTATCCAATTCCAACACACTCCAAACACAGCCTGATCGCCTTACTTAACACGGTATCCGCCTCTCCCCGCATGACGCCGGCGCACAGCATGACCATACCGACGATCAACAGAGTACCTTGAAAAAATGCCTTTTTTGTTCGCAACAATCTCTTCTCTCCTTCTCCTTTGATATCCTATTGTCACCCTGTTTTCCTGTTTCCATTCCCGTCTGAATCTCTACTTCTCAATATTATCTACCAGCAGCATATTGAGCTGTTCCAGACGTTTCAGGTCCTTTTTTGTGAAAAGCAGCTGGCTTCGGAAGCTTTCCGAATGCTCCTGCGGCTTTAACGTGACCATACATTTGTATGCGCATGGCATGAGATCCGCACTGGAAATTCCGCACAAAAGTCCCATCGTATAATCTCTCCGCTCCAGAGGATTGAAAATATACAAAAGATCCTCCTCCAGCGGATTATACTGATTGACGAAGGAAAAACGGATCAGCATATCGCTGTAAACGACTCTTCCGGTGTAAAAGATCTCGCTGCTTCTTCCATTGGCAGAAACCGTACAGATCGTCAGGGTCGCCTCGTATTTTCCGGTTTCGCCTCTCTTTTCATATATATCAATGACACCGTCCTTTGTGCGCTGGGATCGTCCATCATAAAAGTAAAAGTATAATCTCTGCGCCTGGAAGAACGGGCTCTTTTGTCCTCTCCCCGGGATACTGACCGGTTCATTCCCGGATTCCGGAAGATATGTGGTAAGCTGGGAGATCGATACCTGAAGAACCTGGCTGATCTCATATAATGTTTCAACGTCAACGGAGATTTCCCCGTTTTCATACTTGCATATAGTCGCCCTGCTTTTATGGATGGCATCTGCCAGATCCTGCAATGTCATATTTCCGGCTTTCCGGTATCTTCGTATCTGTTCTCCTACATAACAGGTAAATTCACTCATATTGTTTCCTTAAACTATCCATTCTTCTTATTCCTTGATTTCTCAAACAATTATATCGGAGAACCCGGTGATTTGTAAAGCGATACGAAACTTTTTGCGTGCAAAATTTCTCGTAAAGAAACTTCTCCGATTTGCACTTTATCTTTTTTCATATAGAATAGAGCTATTGGCTGTGGGGCGCCAGCGTTTATCTCATCACCTGAAAGAGGTGGGAGTGTTCTCAACTGAGATCAACATGTATTGGAAAAGGGGATTTAAAAATGAAAGAAAAAGGAAGTAGTTTTTCCGGGTCCATCGGATTTGTCTTAGCGGCTGCCGGAAGTGCTGTAGGTGTCGGAAATATCTGGAGATTTCCGTATCTTTGTGCGAAGGATGGGGGCGGTCTGTTTCTCTTGATCTATCTTGTGCTCGTATTGACCTTTGGCTTTGTGTTGCTGACAACTGACGTTGCGATCGGACGAAAGACAAAGAAAAATGCACTGAGAGCCTTCGAAGCACTTGATCCGAAATGGAAATTTCTGGGACGCTTAACGTTTCTGGTTCCGGCCCTGATCATGACTTACTATTCTGTGATCGGCGGATGGATCGCAAAGTATTTTTTTATTTATCTTGTTTCTGACGGAACAGAAGCTGCGGCGGATGGTTATTTTACCTCCTTCATCACATCCGATGTCGCACCGATCGTATTTATGCTGATTTTCCTTGCACTCACTGCGTGGATCGTATTTCGCGGTGTTGAAAAAGGAATCGAAAAGTTTTCCAGCATCATCATGCCGGGACTGATCCTTTTGATCGTGGTCATTGCAATCTTCTGCCTGACCTTGTCCCATACAGATGCCGATGGTACAGTCCGTACCGGTATACAGGGGCTCTTTATTTATTTAAAGCCGGACTTTCATGGATTGACCGTAAAACGCTTTTTAGAGATCCTTCTGGACGCGATGAGCCAGTTATTCTTCTCCTTAAGCGTATCCATGGGAATCATGATCACCTACGGCTCTTATGTAAAAAATGAAATTGATTTAAACAAGGCGACCAATCAGATCGAGCTTTTTGATACAGGTGTTGCATTCCTTGCGGGAATGATGATCATCCCGGCCGTATTCGTATTCCTCGGAAATGACGGAATGGCTTCCGGTCCAAGCCTGATCTTTATCTCGTTGCCTAAGGTTTTTAATTCCATGGGAGTATTCGGACGTCCTGCAGCGATCGCATTCTTCCTGATGATGGGCTTCGCGGCGCTGACCTCCTGCGTATCCGTTATGGAAACATTGGTCGCAAACTGCATGGAATTATATCACAAACCGCGTAAGAGCATGTGCGGCGCCGTTGGTATTTATTCACTCATTACTGCCGTACTGATCTGTCTTGGTTACAACAAGCTTTATTTTGAGCTGAAGCTTCCAAACGGATCCATCGCACAGCTGCTCGATGTTATGGACTATCTCAGCAACAGCTTCCTGATGCCGTTCATCTCCCTCCTGACCAGTATTTTGATCGGCTGGGTGATCGGGCCTGACTGGATCATCGGTGAAGTGGAACGAAACGGAGAATCCTTCAAGCGCGCCGGTCTGTACCGTTTCATGATCCGCTATGTCGTACCGGTCGTAATGCTCGTCTTATTCCTGGTATCCACCGGATTTGCAGACCTCATTTTCTGATCGTTATCGGTTGGCGGTGAGCCGGATCGTTCTTCTTTTCGTCAGGTCCTTTGTTGACCTTTTTTCTCCGGTTCGCTACAATAGTAATCAGAAATATCCTTCAGGAGGAATGTAGACATGAACTCTCATATGAATTTTATCAAAGAGCAGTTATACACCTTGACTTCTATCCCAAGTCCGTCCAGCTTTACAGCAAAAGTGACTGATTACCTGTTGTCCGAATTATCTTCTCTGGGGTATTCCCCGGAGCGCAGCAATAAGGGGAATGTATTCGTTACTCTGGGTGGTTCCGGCTCTCCTCTGGTACTGGCAGCCCATGTGGATACACTGGGAGCTATGGTCCGCTCCATCAAGGAGAACGGACGTCTCCGGCCCACAACCATCGGAGGTCATCAGTGGTCCACGGCGGACGGCGAGAACTGCACGATCCACACCCGTGACGGCAAAGTTTACACCGGTGTAGTGCTGAACAAGGAACCTTCTTCCCACGTGGCTGATCAGAAGACCGAGCTGATCGAAGAAAATATGGAGATCCTGCTGGATGAAAATGTCACTTCCGATCAGGATACTCTGGCGCTTGGAATCCAGACCGGTGACATCATCGCCATGGACCCCCGCACGGTTGTGACAGAAAGCGGATACATCAAAAGCCGTTTTCTGGATGACAAGCTTTCCGCCGCTATCCTGCTGGGTCTTGCCAGAGCAGTACGTGAAGATGCCTGGAAGCTGAACCGCAAGGTTTCTTTATTATTTACAGTATATGAAGAAGTAGGGCACGGCGGAAGTGTCGTTCCTGATGATACAGAGGAGATGATTTCTGTCGATATGGGCTGTGTCGGCAGCGACCTTGGCTGCACCGAACGGATGGTTTCGATCTGCGCCAAAGATTCCGGTGGTCCTTATAACTATGATCTGATCACGGCTCTTTCCAACCTTGCGAAGGAGAAAAAGCTGGATTATGCCATTGATATTTATCCTCATTATGGCTCCGATGTGGAGACTACCCTGCGCGCCGGATATGATATCCGTCACGGTCTCATCGGCCCGGGAGTCTATGCCTCCCATAATTACGAACGTTCCCATATGGACGGAGTTCGCAATACCTTCGAGCTGTTGAAGGCTTATATCACAAGATAGCTTCTTTGTAACTGTGAACAGGTCTGTACACTTGTTGCGCTGACTGGTTACCGTTCATTTCCATCTTCGTATTGACATTCCTTTTCTAAAATGTCATAATAGCCGCGGAGATAGTATTTGGAATACTACAAAACTATACTCTGACTGAATCACAACAATTTCATATTGAAAAGTTACCCCGCCGGAACCGGTGGAAATCAAGCTTATATTTATCAAGACATAAAATAAGACTCAGGGAATACGAAGAATAGCAAAAGCATTTGCAGGGACAAGTATGCCTTGACGAATGCTTTTTTTATAAGGAGACCAATAAGAAATGACTGTTGAGATGTTAAAAGGAAAAATTCATCGTGCTACCGTGGTACAGGCCGAACTGGATTATGTCGGAAGTATTACTGTCGATGAAGAGCTGCTGGAAGCAGCAGGAATTATGGAATATGAAAAAGTTCAGATCGTGGATGTGAACAACGGAAGCCGGTTTGAAACTTATACGATCTGCGGCAAACGCGGAAGCGGAATGATCTGCCTGAATGGTGCTGCGGCAAGATGCGTAAGCAATGGTGACAAGATCATTATCATGTGTTACGCACAATATGAGGCTGAAGAAGCCAAGGAACATAAACCACAGGTTGTGTTTGTAGATGATGCGAATAAGATCAGCCGTGTTACAAACTATGAAAAGCACGGATTACTGAAAGATATGGCATAATGATAAGCTTGACTGTAACTTATCAATAAAAATGAAATTTGTTGAATTCAGAACAAGAGGCTATCTCCTAATTTATTTTTAAAAAGGAGAACATCATGCAGGTAACAAAAACAGTACAGGAAACAAGAGCTTTAATCAAGAACTGGAAAAAAGAAGGAAAAACCATCGGACTTGTGCCGACAATGGGCTTCCTGCACGAAGGACATGCAAGTCTGATCAAACGGTGCCGCGAAGAAAATGATATCGTTGTCGTATCCGATTTTGTAAACCCGACACAGTTTGGACCGACCGAAGATCTGGAAGCATATCCAAGAGATTTCAAACGTGACAGCGAACTCTGCGAGAGCCTTGGAGCCGATCTCATCTTTCACCCGGAACCAACAGATATGTACCATGATCCGCATGCATTTGTAAGCATTGATACTTTATCCGATACCCTGTGCGGTAAAACAAGACCCATTCATTTTAAAGGTGTTTGTACGGTCGTTTCCAAGTTATTCAACATTGTAGCACCGGACAGAGCGTATTTCGGTCAGAAGGATGCACAGCAGCTGGCGATCATCCGCAAAATGGTACAGGATCTGAATTTTGATATCCAGATCGTAGGATGCCCGATCATCCGTGAAGAAGACGGCCTTGCCAAATCATCCAGAAATACATATTTAAGTGAAAAAGAAAGAACAGCCGCTCTTTGTCTTTCAAGAGCCGTAAAAGCCGGTCAGGATACTATCTGTAAGGGAATCAAGGCAGAAGAAGTATTAGCAAAAATGCGTGCGATCATTGAAGCGGAGCCTCTGGCAAAGATCGATTATGTATCTATGGTAGATGCACTGGATATGCAGCCGGTAGAAAGCGTAGAAAAAGATGTTCTGGTCGCTATGGCAGTCTATATCGGAAAAACCAGACTGATCGACAACTTCAGCTACGAGGTATAAGGGATGGAACACTTAATGAAAAAAGCTGGGAAAGCCAGCTCTTTCCTTACAAAACATATTGGAATCATCATTATCTGTTTCTCTGTGATCGCATTTTTCTGGCATGACGGATTCGCATGGACAACCAGGTATACCTCCACCTTTTTAGGTGTTGCCATGTTCGGCATGGGACTGACCATTAAGATCGAAGATTTTAAACGGGTTTTTTCAAGACCCAAAGAAATCGTTATCGGATTTGTTGCACAATATACGATCATGCCTATTGTGGCATGGGGGTTATGCAGGCTGATGCAGCTTCCGACCGATCTTGCACTTGGCGTTATTCTGGTGGGATGTTGTCCCGGCGGAACAGCAAGCAACGTCATTACATATATTGCCGGAGGTGATGTAGCGCTTTCGGTTGGAATGACGATCACTTCCACCCTTGCAGCTCCACTGATGACACCATTACTCGTGTATCTGCTGGCCGGTGCCTGGGTAGAAGTATCTTTCCTTGCGATGGTAATTTCTGTCGTGAAGGTTGTACTGATTCCGGTTCTTCTTGGTATTCTGATCAATTGCTGCTTCGGAAAGCAGATCCAGAAAATATCAGAAGTACTCCCTCTGATTTCTGTTGTGTCGATCGTCATGATCATCAGCGGAATCGTCTCTGTCAATTCAGAGAAGATCATAAGCTGTGGTCTGCTCGTGCTTGGAGTTGTGGCACTTCACAATCTCTGCGGAATGGGGATCGGACTTGGCGCCGCAAAACTTTTACATATCGAATATAATAAAGCCACTGCGATTGCAATTGAAGTCGGAATGCAGAACAGCGGACTTGCCATTTCCCTTGCAACCGCTAATTTTGCAGCCAATCCACTGGCTACGCTTCCCGGAGCGATCTTCAGCGTATGGCACAATATATCAGGCTCATTATTTGCCGGAATCCGCAAAGACGGAACCGGTATGACAGAGACCTATCAGAAAGTTACTGTATAAATAAATCTGTTATGATTCACCATATGAACGTGCCGGGAAGATTATCCGGCTAAGGCAACTACCCCCGCAGAGCCTCGTAAAAAAGGATCTGCGGGGGTAGTTTATTGGCTTCGTTTATTCAAACTCTTTTTCAGAGTGAATTTTTCTTATCCTCTTTTTACTGTCAAAATGGACTGTAAAATTTTTTAATGGTTCCATAAATACACCTCCACGCTGATCAAAAATCTTGTTTTCGTGTAAAATATATGGTATAGAAAATCTCGTTTTCGTGTTTACGAAGGTGCTTCCCATATCCGCCTGCTCTTTATTACTATCTACCCTCTAATATTTTCCGATATATCTTTTCGACATTAAATTCCGGTGCTTCTTCCAGCACTACTTGATAGATACTTTCCAATTCTTCAGGTGGAATTTCCAATGCATGACAGTTTTATACTTGATAACTGTCTCATAAACATCTTCATCTTTATAATCATTTACAGTTTCATATACATCTTCCTCAATATAATCACTCTGCCAGAATTTTAAGAATCCAAGGAATCCTTTCTTCTTCGGGTTTTTCACAGTTCTCGTACCTGTTTTTTCTCGATGTGATCCAACCTTAACTTTCTTGGTGCCTACCTTTACTTTTTCAGTTCCTGCAGCAACCTTTTCCTCTTCTTGACCTACTTTCTCATAATATACTTTTTCTTCATATGTAGTCTCTCCGACATCATCAACCGTTTCAGACGCAAAGTCATCAGAACACCAGGCAGCCGCATTTTCTCTCATATTGCTTAATACACCTTTAATCAGATCAACAGTTCCAAAGTCAAGCTGTTTATCCGTAGCATCCTCATCAATTCGAGATAATTTTTCCTGGTATTCTGTGAGAATACGTTCTCTGGTCTCCATTACTTCTTTGTTGATAACACTTTCCAATTCAGATGTCAACTCAGCGATATAATCAGATCCCATCGTCGTAAACTGAGCAACAACTCCTCTATATCCACATTCCGCATATGCATTACAATAAATGTCAGATCCTGTTGGAGCTTTTGAATGTAGTAATGATCATTCTTGATATTATCCATATATTTTTATCCCATCTTGTAATATTTCCTTCGTCAATTCCAGATTGTCTTTCAGTTGATTAAGATCCAGGATATCCACCTTCTTATGCAGCGCAGTCCTTATTTCCTCAACCAGACCATAAAATTTTAGTCCTCTCACATTTGTCGAAATTAAAAGATCCACATCACTGGTCTCTGTTGCTCTGCCTTTTGCATACGAACCAAAAAGATAGCAGAAGTTTACCTCATAATTTTTAAATACAGCGGCACATCTCTGCTTTATAAATTCAATCTCGAGAATTCCATGTTCTTCATCAATTGGATTTATTTTCTCCAACTTTTCAGCAATATATTTGTATTTAAATGTTCCTGCTTTTTTCTCATCATTCTCGTATGAGATATATGAGCGCAGAGAAATCCCAACAAGATCAGCCACCTGCTGCTGTGTTAATTGTTTTTCTACTCTCAATTCTTTCAGCGTCATCATATTTTGCACCTCTATATTCATCATAGTGCATTTTTTGCATATTGTCAATTTTAATATGCAATTTTTGCATGTCAAAAGTTTTTATATGTAAATTCTGCACACGCACTGTAACCACTATGCACTATATATTATTTTCTTTTAAATGACGCTTATTCGTAACTTTACCATAATCTACCTTACATATTCTCCCCCCATTCCTAAGTTCCCTTCCATTATACACTCCACCTTCTCCCTACACAATCGCCTCCCGTATAAAACCGCACATAAAACGCAAAATTTCCCAACAGAAAAAAGGGAACGGTCCCCCGTCCCCTTGATCCATTTATCCTTTATCCACTTTCCAAATATACCCTCTTATTTCAGCACGATCCCATGCACCGCCTCCACAAGATCCACCATGAGCGATCTTGTAACCAGCGATACCGGCGCGCCGTCCACAACGGCAAGACAATTGCTTCCATCGTACCGATACAGACTGATCTCCACAGTCGGGTCTCCGTCGCGTTCTAAGTGGAGCGTCAGGCCGATCTCCTCCTTGTCGCCCGGCTGCTCAGCCGCTTCAGCCTCTCTTAGAAATTCCCCGGCAGAATCTCCTTACCCGCAAGAACTTCCTCATAATCCTTCAGGTTTCTCTGCAGCAGCTCCGGCGTATTCAGACCATACGGGCACTTGCTCATGCAGTGGCCGCAGTGGAGGCAGTCCTTGATCTTCATCATCTTCGCCTGTACCTCCGGTGTGAGCTGGAGGTGGGACGGGGATCTTCTGAGAAGCAGGGACATTCTCGCGCAGGTGTTGATCTCGATCCCTGCCGGACATGGCATACAATAGCCGCAGGCACGACAGAAGCTTCCGAATAACTGTTTTCTGTCATTCTCGATCAGTTCGCGGATCTCGTCGTCCATCACCGGCGGATTGTCGATATAGCTTAAAAATTCGTCAAGCTCATGTTCCTTCTGGACCCCCCAGATCGGGAGTACACTGTCGTACTGTGCCTGAAACGCGTAAGCGGCTCTTGAATTGTTGATCAGGCCGCCGGACAATGCCTTCATGGCAATAAAGCCCATATCTGCCTTTTTGCACTTTTCCATGAGCTCCAGATCCTTCTCGCTGCAGAGATAGCAGAACGGGAACTGTAACGTCGCGTACAGACCGGAATCCACCGCCTCGTTTGCAACCGCAAGGCGATGATTCGTGATGCTGATGAACCGGATCTTTCCCTGTTCCCTTGCCTTTAAAGCAGCGTCATAGAGGCCGGATTCATCGCCCGGCTTCGGACAGACTGCCGGGTTGTGGAACTGGTATACATCGATACAGTCCGTCTTTAAAAGACGAAGGCTGGTCTCGAGATCCTTCCAGAAGCCTTCTGCTGTCGTTGCCGCTGTCTTTGTCGCCAGATAGATATGGTTTCTGACATCACTTAAGGCATATCCGATCTTTTCCTCACTGTCAGAGTATGCTCTCGCCGTATCGAAATATGTAATTCCGCCGTCATATGCCTTTCTCAAAAGCTTCGCGGCCTCTTCCTTCGTGATTCTCTGGATCGGAAGCGCGCCGAATCCATTCTTGTTCACCGTGATCCCGGTCTTTCCAAGTGTAACTGTTGTCATGAAGACTCTCCTTTCTTACTATACGTTTGCCCGTAACCTTTTCACATATCTGTGACCTTAAGCTACGGGCATACCAAAGCTACTGTTTTCCGGCGTCCAGCATCTCCTTCAACGCTTCATCCCCGTCATCGATCCACGCGTCCTCTTCGTCCGCGTTGAGACCGAGGAATTTCGCCAGCGTTCTCTCGTCATCGCTGTTGTTCCACTCATCCACATAGTCATCGATGGCTTCAAATTCAATTTCTCCTGCCTGGTACTTTTCTTTGAATGTCATTTTCCTGCTCCTTCAGATTCTTGAGAATCGTGATCTCCTGATTGTCGATGTGTTCCCGCACAGCCATCTTCGCCTCCTGGATATGGCGCAGCGTCAGTGCCTTTAAAATATGTTCATGCTCCACCATAAGGATCTGGCGCTTGTCCGCGTCCTTAATGTATTCCAGGCGGTAGCGGTACATCTGCTCTCTTAAATTGTTTAAGATCTGGACCAGCTTCTGGTTCTTCGTGCTGTTGTAGATGATCTCATGGAACTGCTCGTCAGTCTGGGCGATCTGCATCGCGTCCCCGTTCCCGATGGCTGCCTTGAAATCAACTTCCGCTTTATTTAATGATTCCAGCTCTTCCGCGGTGATTCTCTGGCATGCAAGGTCGATGGCAAGCTCCTCTAAGGAACGGCGCACCTCCAGAACATCCCGCAGGTTGCTCTCAGAGATCTTCGCAACCTCCGCACCCTTTCTCGGGATCATGAGGACCAGGCCCTCGAGCTCCAGTTTACGGATCGCCTCACGGATCGGGGTACGGCTCACGCCAAGCCGCTCCGCAAGCTGGATCTCCATCAGGCGTTCGCCCGGCTCCAGCTCTCCCTTTAAAATTGCCTGGCGCAGAGTCTTGAACACAACATCCCGTAACGGCAGATATTCATCCATATTTACTTCAAAATGATTCGTCATCGTGTCTCTCTCCTCTATCTGGCTTTCTTCCGGTTGTAGAATTCAGTCAGGTACACCTGACGGGTCAGACGTCCGCCGTCCGCTTCCCTGAGGGCCTGACAGGCCTTTTCTGCCAGTTCCCTGTCCTTGTATATACCGAATACCGTCGGCCCGCTGCCGCTCATCAGGGAGCCGCAGGCGCCGTTCTCCATCATCATTTCCTTGATCCTCGCGATCTCCGGATGATCCGGTACCGTCACGGTCTCCAGGACATTTCCAAGACGTTCGATCACACCGTCCAGGTCACCATTTTTGATCGCCGCCATCATGCCATCGATATCCGGGTGTTCCTCCGGTGCAAGCTCATTCACGCGCAGTTTTCCGTATACCGCTTTCGTTGACACGGAGATCTGCGGCTTCGCGATCACGAGATGGCACTGCGGAGGTGCCGGGAGCTCTGTCAGGATCTCACCGATTCCTTCCGACAGGGCCGTTCCACGCATGATACAGTACGGAACATCCGCGCCGAGCTTTACGCCCCGCTCCATAAGCTCTTTTTTCGTGAATCCAAGATCAAACATCCGGTTCACACCGACTAAAACGGCTGCCGCATCGGTACTGCCGCCGGCCATGCCGGCCGCAACAGGAATAAACTTCCGGATCTTTATGGTCACGCCGTCCTTGATCCCCTTTTCATCGAGAAGCAGCTTCGCCGCGCGCCACGCAAGGTTTCCCTCCCCGTCCGGAACGAACGGGAGATTCGTCTCCGTCCTGATCACGCCGTCTTCGGTCCGGTCCATCTCGATCCGGTCGTACAGGTTCACGGTCTGCATGATCATGCGGACCTCGTGGTACCCATCCTCTCTCTTCCGGACCACATCCAGGCCAAGGTTGATCTTGGCATATGCTTTGAGGTCTAAATGGTCTTTCATGTTATCACCTTCTATATTTTCTACACGCGAGTCCTACCATCGGAATGCTTCGCATTCCCAGGAACAAATTTAAAGCTTCTCCTGCAGGCAGGCTTGAGCCGAACCTTTAAACTTGTTACCCTGGTATCATCAAATTGTATTTGTGTTGTTTGTATACAATGTTTAATATACATGATTGATACACCATTTGACAAGAGAAATCTTGCGGAATTAATGACTTTTTTCCTCAATAAACCTTTATTCCGTCCGCACGAATCCCAGGCTTTCCGCGACCTTCTTTGACACGATGTTTTCCTTCCCGATCCTGACGATAAACTGGACAGTTCCAAACTCTTCCTCAGCGTATTCGATCGCCGCCCGGCATGCCTCTTTCGCGTATCCTTTTCTCCGGTATTCCGGGAAAATATGGTAGCCCAGCTCCAGCGTGTCATCCAGAATATTCTCATCATCCAGGGACAGGACATAATAATCCACATCCCCGATGCCGTCATCCTGCGGGATCCGGAACCCCACAACACCTGTGAGATTTCCGCTCTTCTTTTCCTCGACCGCCCAGAATCCAAACTCAAACACCTCATAATGGTGCTTTGTGTAACCGGCTACCTTCTCCACCGTATCCAGGTCGGCATCCACATGGTTCTCCACGATCTCCTCATAATCGCCTTCCGCGATCTCCCGGATCTTAAGCCGCTCCGTCTCGCAGATCGCCCACGGCAGCCCAAGGTGCCTTCTCGCGATCCGCCCCAAAAACTCTTCGTCCGCATCCTCCACATCCGCGATCAATGTGTCCGCCGCGCACCACTCATTCCCCTGTGTGTCTTCTCTCCATAAGCCAACAATGGCCCTCCCGGCAGCCTTTGCCGCCAGGAGAGCCTCGTTTTCATCGGAGAGCAGGACAGGAATTTTCTCACCGTCTACAACTGCATAACGGGTCTCCTGCATAGCACGTCTCCTTTTTTATATTTGCGGCAGTTGTTCCTGCTCCGCCTGCACACCTGACGAATCTCCTCCGGCAGCTTCTTCCGAATGCATGACAGCTCAAAAACAGTACTCTTCCATGTCTGGAATCCAACTGCCATTTTTATCGGCACTTCTCCGGTTCCGGATACTCTACGCCGAAGGTCTCTGCTGTGATAGATTTGATCTTCTGCTCCTTCATCGGACGGTCGCTGTAATCGGTGCGGACCTCAGCGATCTTGTTGACGATGTCCATACCGTCGATGACCTGACCAAACGCTGCATACTCACCATTTAAGTATGGAGCGTCCTTGTGCATGATGAAGAACTGGGAGCCTGCGGAGTTCGGGTTCATTGCACGGGCCATGGAGAGAACGCCCTCGGTATGCGCCAGATCGTTCTGGAAGCCGTTGTGGGAGAACTCGCCCTTGATGCAGTATCCCGGGCCGCCCATTCCGTTGCCGTCCGGGCATCCGCCCTGGATCATGAATCCCTTGATCACGCGGTGGAAGATCAGTCCGTTATAGAATCCCTTATTTACAAGACTTAAAAAGTTGTTTACCGTATTCGGAGCAACGTCCGGGTAAAGCTCAGCTTTGATGATATCGCCGTTTGTCATTTCGATGGTAATGACCGGATTTTTCTTTTCTGCCATTGTCTTTCTCCTTTTTAACTGTGGGCTTTTACCGCCTGAACAGTAATTTACATGACTGCCAGGATACTGGACAGCCACTTGATCGTACCCTATATTATACAGGGCATGGTCCTGGATGTCCACTGTTTTCCGGTCCATGCCCTGTGAATTACCTAGTCTCCCATGGAGAACACGATCTTAATATTCGCGCTGACTTCCATCTCTCCCGGCATCACGTTCATATCTGCCGCGGTGTCCTCTGCCCCGGCTGCCTCCATTACAGCGCTTTCCTTTTTCAGGTTCACGCCGCCGTCCACATATCTGCCGTACTGGCTGTCCGAATACTCTTCAATACTCACCACATATCCGAGTGTCCGTCCGCTGGCCTCCGCAAGTGCCTCCGCCTTCGTCCGGGCAAGATCAACTGCTTTCTTTAACGCCTCCGCATACGCGTCATCATATCCGCTGGAATAGTAAGACACGGAATAGATCTCATTCGCCCCGTTTCCGACACCGTTGGAGAGCAGCGTGCCGACCTGGTCCACCGCAACATCGGAGACGGTCACCTCGGTCTGCATCTCGTATCCAATGAGCTTCCTCGTGTTGCTGCTCCAGTCATACCGCGGGTTCAGGTAATATCCGGAGGTCGTGATGGACTTTTCATCGATCCCCTGTCCTTTCAGGTATTCGGTCAGGGAATTTAAGCTCTCCGTATTCTTCTGCTGGCACTCATCTGCAGCCTTCGCCTCAGATCTCACCGCAAACACGATCTTCGCCATATCCGGCACGATCTTCACCGTCTCGCTGCTGTCCATGGTGATCTTTCCGTCCGAGCTGTCTCCCACATTTTCGACCTTCACGGTATCCGGCACAGACACCGTCGTGCTGCATCCCGCAAGAGAAACTGCCATTATCATCGCCAAACCTGCCGCCGCCAATGTTCTTTTCTTCATACTGGATTCCTCCTTATCCCTGAATGGTATGGTTTCACACTCCAAAACATGCCTGCAGATATGCGTATTTCCTGCGTTGACTGTGAACCATACGAAAACACGTCTTTTATATTAAGGAGTATAACAGAAAAACATTGCAGCGTTTTATCTTTTCTCTTACTTTTTTAGGACATTTTCCTGTAGAAAAAATGGCATCCGATAATTGATCTTTCCTTCTGTTCTATTGAAGCGATATCCGCATACTGCTGACCGATTTCACCATATTTATACACAGCCTTATGCCGTTATTTTCGAGAACTATGTCAACACAATCTGGAACAATGTCATTTGAATTCGGAACAATGTCAATCATATTTGATATTGTTCTTTTTTACTGTGCCTTTTCATTATTCTTTTAAGCTTGGTCTTCTATCAACGTATGCAGGATCTCCGGCAGCTCCACAAGCAGGCTTTTTCGATTTACCCGCTCTGTTCTCCTGTGGATGTCCTTTCCCCATGGGCCCATGAGGACGGCTGGGATATTCAGCTTTCCGATCTCTTCAAAGTCTACCTGGTAGCCGCCGCCCCAGAGCGGAGTCTCGGCGGCGTAGCCGGAAAAGTCCATATCCCCGCAGGTGCCGCAGTAGCTGAGGTCGGAGATTCCTGTAAAGTAGTGGACTTTCTTCACCATGCATCCGGCTGCCTCAGACGCTTTCTTGATCTTTCTGAACTGCCAGCTTCCGGCGCCCTCTTTTCCGGTCATCTGATCGCTGTGGTATGCCGGGTAGAGCGGCGGGGCGAAGCTGATGACCATCACCGGCTCTGTGAGTCCGGACCAGTCCAGGACCTCCGTCATCATGTCGATAGTCGCCTGGGGGTAATTTGTCTCTCCGCTGCGGATCCGCGCTTCTGTGCGGACCTTCAATTCCGCCATAAAGCATTCAAAACCATCCGCATCCTTTTCGCTGCATTGTCCGGAGAGTTCCGCGAAAGAGAGCACTGTAAATTTCTGCCGCGCTTCGTTCTTTTCTGCATCTTCTTCACTGTCGCTGTCCGCATATTTTTCCGATGCCGGGTCTGCAGTATCTGTACTTCCATCAGCTTCCGCCTGAAGTTCTGCGGTTTTTACACATTGCTTCCTGTCCCTTCTCGTCCCGGCCCATGGGTTCCAGATCGATCAGAAGGTCGTAGGAAAGCTTTTCCCGCTCCCGAAGATCCGCAAGAAATCCAGCTGCGCCGCGCATGCCGACGGAATAAGACTCCTCATCCGGAACCGACAAAAACAGTACATTTCCATCCATCCTGCATGTCCCGTCAGAATGATCGTCCGTCCGGATTTCCTATTTCCGCGCACCAGCCCGTAAACCAACGGACGCTTTCTCGCGTCCCCAGGGATCTCCACCGTACCGAAGTTTTCCGGGTATGCCCGAAAATACGGCTGCTCCGCAAGGATCTTCCTAATTGCCTCCGCCGTCTTCCGCTCTTCATCCGTATCCAAAATCCCAGGAACCGATACGAGTCTCTTTAAATATTCATAAACTTTCTCTTCCATCCGGCATCTCTCCTTATATACATGAAAAAAAGCACCCCGCCGAGTGCTTTTCTTCAACAAAATAATTATTTGAAAAAGGGAGGAGAGCTGATAATCACTTATCAGCTCGAGTATTATGAAAAAAATCTTATAAGCAGCATCTATATCAGATGTCTTTCTGTTTATGGTTATATGATATCCATAAAACATGAAGAAATCGTGTGAATTGTGTAAAAGAATTTTGAAGACTTTTTGAACAAGATATGAACACGAAAAAGGGCAATTTTGTACCGCCGTAAGACGTATCGCACACCCCTCTCCGGCGTGAGGCAGCAGCTATGGATCCCGCTTTTCCCCCGGCGCATAGATCTCCCCCGCCAGCAGCACCAGCGCCGCCAGGTTCGGCACCGCCATCAGTCCATTAAAGATGTCCGAGACCTCCCACACCGTCTCCATCGCCCCGAGACACCCGAGAAACGCCGCCAGAAGATATCCCACCGCATAGACTGCCGGGATCTTTCCCGAGATCTTCCCGCCAAGATACTCCGCCGCCTGCCGCCCCATATAGTACCATGCGATGATCGTGGAGAACGCGAACAGCACCACGCAGACCGCCACCGCATACCCGCCGGGACTCCCAAGCGCTGTAAAAAAGCAGAGACTTGTGAGCGATGCTCCGTTCTCCGCCCCGAACTCTGAGGCCGTCCCGCTGCCCGCCACGCAGAGGATCACAAGCGCTGTCAGCGTACAGCTCACGATGGTATCAAAAAATACCTCAAAGATCGCCCACTGCCCCTGAAGCTCCTCCGATGCCATCTCCGCGCTCCCGTTTAACACTGCAAGACTCCCGAGCCCCGCCTCATTGGAAAAGACACCTCTGGCGATCCCATAGCTGACGCATCGGGAGATCCCGTAACCCGCGACTCCGCCAACAGCGCTGCGGAAGGAAAATGCATCCACCAGAATTCCCAGGATCACTCCCGGCACATTCCCGGCATGCAGAATGATCACTGCCAGCGCTGCTGCCGTATAAAGCCCCGCAGACAATGGAACAAGCCGCTCCGCCGCGAGAAAGATCCGCCGTCCGCCGCCTGCCAGCACGATACCCGCAAGGACCACAAGGATCATCCCCACTGCAGCCTCTGGGATTCCGTACACATAGGACACCGTCTCCGAGATCGCGTTTGCCTGCACCATGCTTCCCATGCCGAAAGCCGCCGGAATACAGAAAAATCCGTAGAGGACTGCCGCCCTGGGACAGCCCAGCCGCTTTTCGAGATACATCATCGGTCCCGCCATCCATCCGCCGTCCTGTCCTTTTTCCCGGTACCGGATCCCGAGAACTGTCTCCCCGTAAGCCGTCGCCATTCCGAGGAAGGCGGACACCCACATCCAGAACACCGCACCTGGTCCTCCGGCGATCACAGCCGCCGCCACCCCCGTGATATTCCCGGTTCCTATGGTTGCCGCCAGCGCCGTACATGCCGACCGGAAGGATCCCTGATGACTCTTCCTGTCCCTGAGAAGGTTCCCGATCGTCGCGTTCCACCAGCATGGGATCTTCCTGAGCTGAAAGAACCGGATCCGCACACTGTATACGGTCCCCACCATCAAAAACAGTACCGGTGTCCATGGTCCCCAGACAATATCATGGATCTCCCCAATCATATTCATTCCATATCACGCCCTGCAGCCTGACGGCCTCATTTTCTATCCCGCCGCGCATTACCGCCGCCCGCCGCGTTTTTACCTTTTCTATTTCTTACTACGTTTTATTCCCATTTCCACACATCTATGCTATAATAAACACTGTGTCTGCCCATGGCAGCTTTTATTTGCACAAGCAGAAAGCCAAAGTCCGCGCCGGAGCAGGACCTTGGCATTTTCTTTCAAAGGAGATGATTCTTGTGCCCGGATTTACGACTCACTACCTGTTCGGTGTAAAGGCCTACAATGACCTTCCGAACAACTACCTGAAACATGTGATATCCAAATACCGCTGGCTCTACCAGCTTGGTCTCCAGGGACCTGATATCTTCTTTTATAATATCCCGATCCTCCGTCACAGGGACTACCGCAACGTCGGCTCCCATATGCACGAGTATCAGGTAAACGACTTTTTTAAGAACAGCCTCTTAGAGCTCACCGAGATCCACTCGAGACAGCAGAAAGAGGAGGCGGCGGCATTCCTCGCAGGATTCATGTGCCACTATATCTCTGATTCGATCTGCCACCCCTTCGTCTACGGGCGGATCAAGTACCGCACCGATAAGAAAAAGACCGAGTGTCATGGACTCCATGCCGCCCTGGAAAACGATATCGACGCGATCCTGCTCTGGAAGTTCAAGCACAAAAAGCCGTCCGAATTCAACCAGACCGCTTCCCTCTGTTTAAACGCCCAGGAGAGCCAGTTTATCTCACGATACCTGAGCCGGTGCATCAACCGCACCTACTACCAGATCACAGAGAAAAACAACTTCCAGGTCACAGACGGAATGGTTGCCCGCTCGATCTTCGCGATCCGTTTCGGAAGCCGGATCCTGTCCGATCCCGAGGGACATAAGACCCATGTGATCGGTTCTCTGGAATCAATCTTCCTCAAGCATCCGATCGCTTCTAAAAAGCTTGTGACGGATAAGCTTTCCGCCCAGGTCCGCGATATCCTGAACCTGGACCATGAGGTCTGGACGAATCCATGGGATAATTCCATCGCCTCGACGACGTCATTCCCAGATCTGTACCATCAGACCTTGAAGAAATGCAATGCAGTCTACTATTACCTCAATGCGTTCTTGATCGCGAATGTCCCATCCGGGCCGCCGGATATGTCCGCGCTGTTGGCAGAGCTTGGAAACTATTCCTACCACAGCGGGCTTGATGTGGGATGACCTGCATCATCTGATGCCAGACACGGATCCCGGGAGGCTTCGCTTTCCGGGGCATATCGCTTAAAACGGATGATTTCTGCCCTGTGCTGCAGAATTATCATATACTATCATAGCTGTTTCACTTTTTAAACAGCTGCCATCTATCAACTTCCGCTCTGTCTGTATGAGAGACAGCCGGATCCATTCCGTCAGATTTCACTACGGGGACAGGCAGACGGCAGAAATGGAAAAGGAGAATTACATTATGAAACCATTGATCTTACTGACCGGAGGAACCGGCGCAGCAGCCAACGGAACACCGACATGGGCATTAAACCAGAACTATGCTGAGAATATCCGCCGCGCAGGCGGCATCCCGATCCTTGCAGTCAACAACGACTGTGCTGAGGAGTACGCGGATCTCGCTGACGGACTTCTCTTAAGCGGCGGTAAAGACGTTGAACCAAAGCTCTACGGTCAGGAAAAGATGTTTGACTTCGTCATCACAGACCCACAGCGCGACGATCTGGAATACAAGATCATCAAGGCCTTCGTTGACCGCAGGAAACCGATCTGGGGCATCTGCCGCGGAATCCAGATCTTAAACGTATACTTCGGCGGTACTCTCACCCAGGATATCCCGACACAGCTCGGCGGTGATCACTCCAAGGGTGTCTGCCATCAGGTGACGCTCAAGAAAGATTCCATCTTAGGAAACCTTTACGGCGAGTCCATGGAAGTAAACAGCTACCACCACCAGGCCCTCGACAAGCTCGGCGAAGGTCTCCAGGCCATCGCATGGGGCGAGTCCAACGGACACACCTTCACAGAGGCTGTGCAGCACGAGACTCTTCCGATCTGGTCCGTACAGTGGCACCCGGAGCGCATGACCGGCCCGGTTACAAACCCGAAGGAATGTGCCGACTCTCTTCCGATGTTTGAGTACTTCGTGAAGCAGTGTGCAAAATAAGCCGCGTCAATAAACGCAGGTCTGAAATTTAAAACTGAATCCATACTATAAACGCCGCATTTATTCTGCCGTTAGGAATAGTGCGGCGTTTGTTACTGTTCAGCAGGTCTGTGCAGACCATAAGAAAATATGACAACAAAAAATGGCAGGACGCTTTCTGGATCACATTGAAAAGCATTCTGCCATTATATTGTCTTAATTATTTATTCTGTTAAAATTATTCCAACTAATTACTTGGAAGCCTTTGTCTCGTCAAGCTTCTTCGGTGAATCGTCTGCAACGTCCTCCGGACCTTCTGCAGCAGTCTCGTTGCTCTTGAGGTCGATCTTCTCTCCGGCCTTGTAGCTCTTATCTACAAGTGCCTTTCCTCCCTCAGTAACAACTTTTACATCAAGGGAGAACTGGTTCCAGAGTGTTCCGAAGGAATCAGTGCTGGAATTCTCAAGATCCATGCTCTGTGCAGCGATGATATCGTTGAACTGCTTAACCATTGTCACAGCATATTCCATAGCGTCATCGTTTGTTGTGTCGTTCTTTACTGTCCATGTGAGACCGATGTTTAATGCGGACTCATCATAAGTGAACTCCATCTTTACAGACTGCGGGAATGCAGATGTGTCGTTGAACAGTCCGTCGCACTCGCTCTGTGCCTGCTCCCAGTCGTACATCGTCGTCTCTACAGTCTCATCCTCTACAAGGAAGTTCTGGTCTCTCGGAAGTGTCTCGTCGTCATCCGTCTCCATTTTTGCCGGATCCACTTCTTCACTTCCGGATACCGGTGCATCTGTTGAAATGCTGCTCTTTGTACATCCGCCAAGGGCAAGAACTACTAAAGACAGCACAGCCATTCTCTTTAATAATTTCATGATAAAATTCCTCCTCTGAATTCAACGGATCTCCCATTATGCTAAATAGAATTTTCCGGGAAATCGGCATACTCACGTATTATATACGATTCCCTTTTATTTTTGAAGTCCTTTTCTCAAATTTACACAAATAATTCATGATTTTGTAATGTTTTTCCAGTGGTTCCGGTGGGAGTCCGCCGATCACAGCTGAAAAAGTTCCTGCCAGGATCATTTTCCATGCATAGAACCTACCGGACATCCTGTCCATCTGTATCTTTGCTTCGGTTTTTTTTGACATTAGCAGTATCTTTCACGATATACACCGGCCTGTCCTTGATCTCCGCAAACAGGATCGCGATATACTCGCCGATGATCCCCACGATCACAAACAACACGGAAAACATAAACGAGATCAGTACCACGATGGTCGCATAGCCGTTCGGCGCCCCATAGATTTTCCAGGTATAGACGGTATAGATCACCATGATCAGTCCGAAAAGCGCTGTGATCACACCGGAATAGATTCCAAGCTTTAACGGCAGATCAGAAAAGCACAGGATCGTGTTGATGGAAAATTTGAACAGACTCTTTAAGCTGTACTTGCTCTCCCCTGCAAAACGCGGTCTCGCCTCGTACTCGATGGTGGTCTTCTCAAAACCGATGCTCTGGACATAGCCCCGCAGGAAGCGGACCTTCTCCCGGTAGTTGTTCCTGAGAACCTCCGCCGCGTTTTTGCTCACCGCAAAAAAGTCCGAGGCGTTGGCCTCAAACTTCACATCGGAGAGATGGTTGATCAGCTTGTAGAATGCCGCGGATGTGACATTCTTCACCAGCCCCGCCGTCTTATTCCTCGTGCGGACCATGCTGATCACTTCATATCCCTCGTCAAATTTTTCCACGATCTCCGGCAGGCACTCCGGCGGATGCTGCAGGTCCGCGTCCATGCAGACGATACCGTCACCGCCCGCATAGTCCAGCCCTGCGATCATCGCCGCCTCATGCCCGAAGTTCCTGGAAAAATTGACGATCTTCACTTTTTCGTCCGACGCCGCGAACTCCTTTAGGATCGAAAGGGACTGATCCCTGCTGCCGTCGTTCACGAACAGGAACTCATAGTCCCAGTTTCCCGGCAGCCTTTTCAGGATCTTCCCTGTCTCTGCATAGAATTCTCTTAGCGCCAGCTCCTCGTTGTATACCGATACAACGACCGAAAGCAGTTTAGTCATAAATTTTGATCTCCATATCGGAATGTTCCGGAATCTGTTTTTCCTCCGGCGGAAGCTTCATGTAGTCGCCGTAAAGCTGCGTCAGAAGCTCATCCCAGCCGGCCGGAGCGTAGAACCTTGTGTCCTCAAAAGGCATCTCAACGACCTCATCGTCCCACTCTCTCTTCATCTCCACATAGAACCAGTTCGGCGCGTAACCCGTGTAGAAATATAACGGGCGCTCTTTCCTGCTGTCCATATGGCACAGGGCATTCCACAGCTTCCAGATCACCGGGAATGGGATCAGCTTTCCGATGGTCGCGAGAACTGCCACAAAAAGCTTCATAACGCCCTTGTAATCGCTGTAATCGATCTCATACCGGTGTCCCAGGGCAAATCCGTAGAGAACGCAGTGGGAGAGCTTTGTGAGCTTCTTCGCGAGCTTTCCCTCCGGAAGTCCGTCCACGATGAACAGGTCCACGTTCAGGCGGCTGATCTTATCGTCATAGAACTCCATCTTTCCGGAGTCCTCGAACTTCTGGCTCTTATTGTATGTCACACGGGAGATAAAGTCGTAGAACGCCTTTCCGCCATGGTACTCGTTCGGCTCCACAAAGGACATGTCCTCCGGCAGCTCCCGTCTTACGACCTTCGCGAACATCTCGTAGTTCTTTCTTGTGAACATGACGTCCACATCGTCATCCCACGGGATAAAGCCGCCGTGGCGCACCGCGCCCAAAAGCGTGCCGGAATCCAGTGCGTACTTGATCTTGTACTTTCTGCAGATCCGGTCGATCTCCTTTAAAAGCTTTAAGTTGACCTCATGGACTTTCGTCAGGTCAAAGGATTTTTCTCCGCTCACTGTAACAGCCCCTCTTTAATCACTTTTGCCATATAGTCGATCTTTTCGTCTGTCATTCCCGGATAAACGCCAACCCAGAAGGTGTCACTCATGATCCGGTCCGTATTTTCCAGGGATCCTACTACGCGGTAGCCCTTTTTCTCTGCTCTCATCTCGTCGAAGCACGGATGCTTGATGAGGTTTCCGGCAAACAGCATTCTCGTCTGGATACCTTTGCTCTCGATGTACTGGACGAGTTTATTTCTGTCAGTTCCCTCTTTACATGTGATCAGGAAGCCAAACCAGCTTGGTCTGGAATTCTCAGCCGGTACCGGAAGGATCAGACGGTCCTCTGTCTCAGCGAGAGCTGCTCTCAGGCGGTCGAAGTTGTGGCGTCTGCGCTCCACGAAGGTCGGGAATTTCTCGATCTGGGCACATCCGATGGCTGCCTGGAGGTCTGTGGCTTTCAGGTTATATCCGAAATGGGAATATACATATTTGTGGTCATAGCCAAGCGGAAGCTCACCGTACTGTCTGTCAAAGCGGTGTCCGCAGAGGTTGTCATGTCCGGACGGGCAGACACAGTCACGGCCCCAGTCGCGGAAGGAACGGATGATCTTGTTTAACAGCGGATTGTCCGTGTAAACGGCTCCGCCCTCACCCATGGTCATGTGGTGCGGCGGATAGAAGCTGGATGTTCCGATATCGCCTACGGTTCCGGTGAATTTCTCCTCACCGTTGATGGTGTATCTGGAGCCTAACGCGTCGCAGTTGTCCTCAACGAGCCACAGGTTATGTTTCTCACAGAATTCCTTCACTGCCTTTAAATCGAACGGGTTTCCGAGTGTATGGGCGATCATGACTGCCTTTGTCTTATCGGAAAGTGCCGCCTCTAACTTTGTGACATCGATATTGTACTGCGGGATCGTCACGTCAACGAACACCGGGACAGCGCCATACTGGATCGCCGGAGTTACGGTGGTCGGGAAACCTGCCGCAACAGTGATGATCTCGTCCCCGCGCTTTACACGGCGCCCGCCGAGAAGCGGGGATGTAAGTGTCATGAATGCGATCAGATTTGCGGAGGAACCGGAGTTTACGAGGGCGCAGTAGCGCACACGAAGGTACTCCGCGAGTTTTTTCTCGAACTCATCCGTGTAACGTCCGGATGTAAGCCAGAACTCCAGGGAGCTGTCCACAAGGTTTACCATCTCCCTGCTGTCGTACACACGGGACGCGTACGGAATACGGTCTCCCTCATGGAATTCCTTTTTCTGGTTATGGAATTTATCGGCATATTCGGCTACGAGGTCAAGGATCTCTTTTCTTGCCTCCACCTCTGTCTTGTTTTCAAACATAACTTTTTCCTTTCCTGATGATACAGCAGACCAATTTCTGAACTCGTTCCTGCTGTATACAATGTTTCATTTGCCGGGAAGTTTCTGCACGCACCTCCAGGTTTCCTGTCTTTTTCAAATAGTGGACGATTTTCTTCTGTTCTACTGGAACATCTCCTTGATCTGTCTGTCCATGACAGCCACAACATCGCCGTTCTTCTCATACTCCTGGCACCACTCAACGGTGAGTCCGATGGCTTCCTTCACGCCATAACGCGGATGCCATCCAAATGTGGTCTTCAACTTGGAGCAGTCGAGTTTTAAGAAGTTTGCCTCGTGAGGACCTCCGTCGCTCTTGTTTTCCCAGGAAAGTCCATTTCCCCAGGCGCTGCAGAACATGTCCACAAGCTCACCCGTGGTCACGCAGTCCTTGTCATCCGGTCCCACGTTGTAGTATCCGGAGTATTTTCCGTCCTCATACTGGGCCTTCGCAACCATGAGATATGCCGCTAACGGCTCCAGCACATGCTGGTACGGGCGGGTAGAATGCGGATTGCGGACAACGATCGGCTTTTTCGCCATCGCCGCGCGGACGCAGTCCGGAACGATACGGTCATTCGCGAAGTCGCCGCCGCCGATGACATTTCCCGCACGGCAGGTTGAGATCGCGCAGTGCCCGTCCGCAAAGAAGGACTTCCTGTAGCTGTGTGTCACAAGCTCGGAACATGATTTGCTGTTGGAATACGGATCATAGCCGTCCAGGCGGTCCACCTCGCGGTAGCCGTACTCCCACTCCCTGTTCTCGTAGACCTTATCCGTCGTCACATTTAAGAAGGACTTCACGCACGGATTCAGGCGGACACACTCCAAAATATTGACGGTGCCAATGACGTTCGTCTCGTAGGTGTAGACCGGATCCTTATAGGAGTCCCGCACGATAGGCTGTGCCGCCAGATGTAAGACGATCTCCGGTTTTGTATCCTCGAATACCTGCTTTAAATGGGCGAGGTCCCTGATGTCACCGATGACAGAATTCATCTTACCCTCAAGACCTGCCATGTTGAACAGTGCCGGGTCTGTCGGCGGGTTTAAGGAATATCCTGTGACCTCCGCCCCCGCGTTTACAAGGATCCTGGAAAGCCAGGTTCCCTTAAAGCCGGTATGTCCGGTTACGAGGATCTTCTTTCCTTTATAAAAGTTAAATACTTCTTCCAAATTCATTTTCGTATCTCCATTTACGGATTTTTGCTCTCCGCGCAGCCGTTTTCTGCGATCCTCACAGCGGCTTCCGGAAAGCAGGCGTGTGAACCTATTCCCAGATCTTCCACGGCGCGTTTCCTGACTGCCACATCGCCTCTAACTGCTGTTTCTCGCGCTGGGTATCCATGCACTTCCAGAATCCCTCGTGGCGGTATGCCATGAGCTCGCCGTCCTTTGCGAGGTTTCTTAACGGTGCCTGCTCGAATACGGTGGAATCGCCCTCAATGTAGTCGAATACGCCCGGATTTAATACCATGTAACCGCCGTTGATCAGGCTGCCGTCATCGTCATTCTTCTCGCGGAAGGAATTGATCTTTCCGTTATCCTCGAGGTCGAGGACACCGAAGCGCTGTCCGATATTGACTGCCGTGATGGTTGCGAGCTTTCCATGGCTTCTGTGGAACTCTTCCAGTGCCTTTAAGTCGATGTTTGCGAGACCGTCGCCGTAGGTCAGCATAAACGGCTCATTTCCCACATACTCTTTGATCCTCTTTACGCGTCCGCCGGTCATGGTGTTGAGTCCTGTGTCGATCAGAGTCACCTTCCACGGCTCCGCATAGTTGTTGTGGACCTTCATGCTGTTGTTCGCAAGATCGAAGGTCACATCAGATGTGTGAAGGAAGTAATCCGCAAAGAACTCCTTTACCACATACTGTTTGTATCCCAGACAGATAATAAATTCATTATACCCGAACTGGGAATAATATTTCATGATATGCCACATGATCGGCTTCTCACCGATCTCGATCATCGGCTTTGGTTTTAAATGACTCTCCTCGCTGATCCTTGTTCCGAATCCTCCTGCCAGGATTACTACTTTCATAGGTTTACCTCCATATATTCCAACCGTTTTCTTTGAGGACCGTAAGTGCTTCCCGGCATCCCGGTTTGTGATACTCCAGCGCGTCCTCCAGTGTTTTGTCTGACTCGTTTTCAAAATTTAATAAGATCTGTTTTACCTCGTCCCGGTTATGTTCTTTCCGGTACTTTCCGAAGCGGAATTCCTCCGCCGTCGTCATCACGTTTCCGATGAGGAACATGGCGGCGAGGGCGATCGATAATCTCTTTACCAGCTTTGGCAAAGGATCCTTTTCAGTCCTGCTGATATGCTGTGCCCCTTTCGGCTCTGTGCCTCTGCTTTCCCTGCATTCTTCCTTTTTACAGAATCCGCACTTCGCAGCCAGAGCGAACGTAAGAAAGATTCCGATCACACCGATCTGATACTGCAGCGCATACCGGGAACTCATCCCATACTTGTCATTCGGCATAAAGATATACCGGCTCACAAGCACCATCAGGTGGTTCATACCACCGCCTGCCAGGAGCATCAGCGGCAGGATCGTCTGTTCCTCGATCCGGTAATAAAAATTCATCCACAGCGCAAAGAAATACGCAAACAGGACGATCACGCCGACCGCGCACCAGACCTTCCCCGGAATCCCTGCAAAGCTCCTGTCAATCAATTCTACTCCAAAAACCATGGAAGCAAAAGACTTAAGAAGAAATTTAATAAAAAATTTCGGATCCTGTCGGAAAGCCGTAAAGAGCGGCACATTTACCGCTCCCGAATACTCGTAAACCGCCTGGGAGTTGCTCCAGAGGTAAATGAGAAACGGAATGACTGCCACTGCGATCAGGGCGATCACGCGGGCGGTTCCGATTCCGGCAAGATCATCTGAAATTACACCGATCACGCCAGCGTTTTCCCTGCCTTTGCCCGATACGTTTTTCCTATCCGTGCTGCTTAAATTCTGTCTGTCGGCCTTTGCCTGATATTTTCCAGATAAACTCTTTGCAATTACAATATCGCGCACGTAAATAAACAGGTACGCCATCACGATCGTTACCGTGTAGATCGCGCAGTACGGTCCCGCCGCCCCTATGGTGATCACAAACGGCAGTACAAAGAGAAGTACAAGCTCCGATTTCTTCGCGTTTCGGAATCCCTTTTCGTACACCTGATCCAGCAGGGCATAATTCCAGAAAAACAATCCGAATGCCAGGAAATGCGCCCATCCGGTTCCGTTGTACAGCATCTCCCACTTATTAAGGCTGAACATAACGATCATCATCGCCGCGTACCAGACCGGGCAGAGTTCCTTTTTCCTGCTGTACCGGCCGATGACCAGGGCGGAGAGTCCAAATCCGAGGATGCCCATGATCCGGTCCACAGTGACGCTGTATCCAAAGATCATGACATTCAGTCCGCGCTCTAAGAAGTTCACCGGAATTCTTGTGAGCAGATCCGCCACAAAAAACTTATCCGGGTTCCACACGTCCGGCAGATAGGAATTGATGAGCCGGATATAATCGGAATACACCATGTCAATGGCGGAGCGCCTGATATATGCCAGATAAAAAATCATCCCCAGAACTGGAAGTCCGATATAGACATAGCTTTTCTTATTCTTCATGATCTCCTCCGCCTGCTGCGGTTCTTCCTACGTTATTTCCTGCATGTTCCGCTGCCGGTCTTCTTTTCGGTCTGCGGCGGCGTCTCGCTGTCGGATCTGCTGCGCCTTCATTCTGTGTCTGCCTTGCTGCAATATTCCCCTGCGTCCGCTTTTCCGCTTCTCCACTCTTCCGCTTCAATTGCGGTGCTGTGTTCTTCTTTGACTTTTCTGACTTCACTGTCTCTTTCTTATCAGTTCCCGCTGTCCATCCGCCGGTTGGCTGACTGAGTGTCACGATCCTCATGGAAGTCTGGGGCTGTACCTGGCGCGGTTGGCGATCTGTCTCTTTCCCATGACACACAGTGCGTTTTTCTGTCGGCTTTACCGTTTTTTCTGTCGGCTCTGCTATTTTTTCTGTCGGCTTTGCTGCCTTACTCTGCGGTGCAGTCTCGCGAACCATTCCTGCTGCCTCAGCCTGCTCTCTGGCTGCTTTCGCGCGCTTTCTTCTCTGACGCCTCTTCGCGGAAGAACTCAGCTTCTCCGGCTGGGCATTCTCTGCGGTCTTCTCTACAATCTTTACTTCCCTGCTCTGCTGGGCTTTATTGACCGCTGTTTTTACTTCTCTCTTCTGCTGAGTTCTCTCCGACGTCTCATTCTTTCCAGCTGCCTTCCCATTGCTGCCGTTCTGCGGCTTTCTCAATGTCTGCTTATTCTCAGTGCTTTTCTGTTCCGCCGTTTTCTTTCCCTCGGTCTTCTGAACCACTCTCTGATTGCCGCTTACCTTTGCGTCCTGCCTCGCGTTCCCGCCACTGGTCTGCTTTCCGCCTTCACGCTTCCGGGCATGTCCCTGTCCGCTGTTCTTCGCCTGGCTTTTTCCTGCCTGACTCTGTCCTCCACTCTTTGACTGCCCCTGTCCGCGTCCTTTCATCTGTGCCACGGACGTCTTCTTCACGCTCGCCCCATGGCACCCCGTCTGGCTCTTTTTAACCGCCGGTCCTCTCTGTTTCCGCCGGTTTGCGTGGTGGTCAGCGACGATCCGCAGAACATCTTCCATATAATTGTACTGATTCCAGGCATCTTCCTTAGAAACATAGTTCTCATGAACCGCCTTGTTTCCGATCACGCGGATCTCGTTCAATTCCCACTTTCCGACCCGGTCCAGATACCCATTCTCGTCGAGCCACCATCCAAACTGCTGGAATGTCATGACTCTCTGACGCTTTCTCCCGTTCATCCGGTAAGTTTCGCGCTGTCCTCTTCCATCCGGACCGCTCTTGGCGTTCGCCATCGCCTGGGCAGAATTGTCGAGCTCGATCCCATTAAATTCCGCCACCAGCTTCAGAAACAGTTCCAGATTCTGGCGGCCCTTTACCATAGCCGCATTATACTCCCCGCGCCGCAGCCATTGCTTTTCCTTCTTGAGTTCCCGCTTTACGGGAGCAAGATGGGCAGTCATGTCCCTCTTCCTCAGGAAATACCCGAGTACAAGGAACAGGACCACAGCAACGGCAAAGCCCGCGCACATTGGAACCCACTGCTGTCCATTCATTCTTCTGATTCTCCTTTTTTACTGTCGCAGCCTTCTCCGGCTGCCCTTTTGCAGAAAATTTCATTCCTGCGTTTTCCCGGCGGTCCGCAAAAATTTCTGCGGACCTGCCTCTTTTACTGGTCTACCACCTTCACGACCATCGCCAGATTTTCCTCCCCGCGGTGTTCCTTCGCCCCTTTCACATAGAAGTTGCAGGAAAATTCCACGGTAAATCTCTGATACGGCGCAGCCGGGATCTCGTAGTACATCGTGTTGTCCGTAAATACAAGATCAGCCATCTGCCGTCCGTTCACCTTGATCTTACAGGTCTCACCGCCTGTAAGCCTGCCTGGGTAGTAGCACTTTAAGGTCAGCTTGCTGCTCTCACCGTTTGTCAGAACGATCTTCGCGTGCTCATCGATCCATCCGTCCGAATAGCTGCCGAAAGGCGTGTCGAACCTCTGCCTCTTCACGATCTCCGTCACATCGTTGTATGCGTTGTGCTCCGGATCCTCACACAGGATCACCATGTCATCCGTGATCTCTTTGAGATCCATGTCACTGTCGATAAACTGGAGCTTCGGAACATTTGTTTTATCTTTTGCATATACTTTCAGGAATGTTTCAGCATTAAAATCACTGATCTCAAAATCCTTCCCGATGATGTAGATCTCCTTGTCGAAGATATCGTCCCCGTATGTTCCGTATGTCTTCTCCGCCAGGGAATTATACTGGCTCTGGGGCGCCCACAGATACAGGTTGTCCCAGTTGTCCCGGTAATATGTCTCCACCGGGAAGATCAGGCAGCCGTACAACAGCACCAGGATCCCCGCCTTCCCCATCACCCGTGACAGGTAGGCAAAGAACAGAAGCGCCGCCGCGTAAGCCACATAGACCCAGCGCATCTCCACACGGATCGTCACGCTGGAGCTGCCGATGCAGAGTGTGATAAACACAAGGAACAGCACCGCGTTCTTTAAATGGCAGACGATCTCATCCCGCGCCCGGATCATACCGATCACAGCCGCCAGAACGCCGACACCCAGAATTGCCTCCGCCGCCAGGATTAGATTTTTGATTCTATCCGGGCTGTCCGCAAACGGTTCGATACAGAGGTGGAGCGGTCCGGAGTTTCTCCCAAACACGAGTCCCACCTGGTTCAGTGCCTGTCCAATGGCGTCCGTGAACTTAAAAGTATCTGCCACGTCAGTTCCGCCGGTTCCCGCCGGTGAAAGCGTTCCGATAGTGTAAAGGCGGATCATCTGGATCGCGCCGAACACGAAAAGCGTGATCACGAAAAGCAGGAACTTCGGGAGATGGAAACCAACCTTCTCCTCAGCCGCTGCTGTGCGGGCCGCCGCCTCTTTTTTATTCTGCGCCCCGCGGCTCTGTCCTCTTCTTCGGCTTCGTCTCGGCTCCGCGGCGCGGTTCGGTTCACTATTTCTCCCTGTCTCCGCTGTCACAGTCTCTGGCGCCAGTCCCTTTCCAAATCCGAGGGCTACTGCCAGAAGCAACAATGGAAGAAGCGCCATATACCGTTCGTGAATGAAGCAGACTACAAAATACAAGAGGTTTGCCATGAGAAAGGCCCCCGTTTTTTTCTCATTCACATACCGGTACAGAAACCACAGTATCCCCAGCGCTGCCCAGAGCGCCAGGCTCTCCATCAGACCGTAAAACTGACCGATCTGATAATATGCCATTCTGGATGACAGGTAGAGAATCCCCACAGCGAAGCTTATGATCCTTCGCCCGTCGCTGAATGACACCGCCATCCTGTAAATGCTGTATGCGATTCCCGCGTTCAGGATGATGTTGAATGGAACCATCCATTCCACATGTCCCCCGATGAAGAAAAGCTCCAGCCAGGACGCCAGATAAAACAGGAAGCGGAAGCGGCTGCTGCCCATTGGGAATACATACTCCGTAAATGACTGGTTCCTGTAGCAGGACCAGAGATACAGGTCATCCATGTAAAGTCCCTTTAATTCCACTCCCCGGTTGATCCAAAATCCAAATCCCAGAAAGATCGCAAAGATGAGGAGCTCCGGGCTCCACCTCCTCCACACTTTCAGGATCTTCTCCTGTAAATTCATGTCTTATCCCCTTACTGCTGTTCTCCGGGCCAGTATTTTTCAGTAAACTCCGCTAAAAGCGCCTCACTCTCCTCCTCGGTGAGGTTCTTCGGATCAGACGAGAATACCGCAAGCCCGTTTCCGTTTTCATACAGGAGATCCATAAGATACCCCTGTTTTAAGAGACCTGTCACGTTCCGGAATCCATCCGTTCCAGGCTTTAAGTATCCGCTTCCGAGATAGATGTAATCTACTCCCGCGAATGTAAAGAAGTCCGCCAGCGCCTCCGGGCTGGATGAGAGATTAAAGTTTCCGCCGCTTCCCTCAATGTCCGTGTAACTCTGGGTGCTGCACGGGAACCTCAGCATTTCCGGCTGCTCACCGAATACGACGACGCGGTTTCTCGGGTTCTCCGCCAGGATATCCCATATCTTCTCATTTCCGTAGAAAGCAAGCAGTTCATGGGACTCTTCCATATGATCATAATATCCCTTGTGGATGAACTTCACCGGTGTCAGTCCCAGGGTTCCGCCCCAGTTGCTGACCGCCGTGATGGTCACATTAAAGAGAATAAACGGTACCAGCATCCTGCATATGGATCCGCGCAGGAAACCGCTCTTTAATTTTCCTACCACAATCACCGCCATGATCGCTGACAGCACATAGAGAAGCAGGAAATAGTTGCCGTCCACCTGCCATAACAGGTAAAGAGCCATGAGACTCATGAGTCCGTTCGTCACAAATACCAAGGCCAGGCAGATCAAGGTATTTTTCTCTTTCTGCCTCGATCTTCTCACATCCGCCAGCACCGGCAGACAGACGAGAAGAAGAAAGAGCAGAAGCAGCGGTGTGCTCCAGGCAATCCGCACATGGGCCATGTCCTCGCCCACAGGGGCCATGAGGACACCATAAATTCTCTTTAAAATGTGCTTTAGTCCCTCGATTGAGATCATGGATCCGCCGTTCGACGGCAAACTTTCAAACCGGTACGGGTACCTCACGGTAAATCCGAGGGCCGCCCAGATCGAGTTAAACACGGATGTCAGCGGAAGTCCCGTATGCAGCCATGTCCGGTACCAGATGAGAAGCCACATCGGGATCATATAAATACAGGAAGGAAGAAAACTTCCCTTCAGTCGAAATTTCAGCTGTCTCGTGAACAGGATATAAAGCCCCGCCGTTCCAGCGGCCACCGTTGAAAATACAAGTGCCGTTGGCTTTAACACAAGCGTCATCAGGTAGGCGTCCACCGCCAGCACGAGATACGCGCTCCTCTGTCTGCGGATATAGAGCAGAAGAAACAGCAGCAGTACAAGCTGCATAAACACCGTCATGGAATCCGTCTTTGCCGTGATGGACATGTTCATGATTCCCGGAATGCAGGAGAGAAGTGTCATGCATCTCACCGCATACCTTCTTCCGACAAACAGCTCCACGATCTGTCCCGCCGCGATCAGAGTGCCGACAGTCATCCAAATCTGGAAGCTCAGGAAAAATCCGTAGGACGGCAGCCCGGAGATCGGTAAAAGCAATGTCTCAAGGCCTTTCGAATAGGTGTACACCACATTGACCATTCCGAGATTTTCATAGATTCCGCCGCCGTTGTCCAGAACATACTCATTCCGCAGTCCGTAATGGAGGGAATCATAGTCGGCACAGATATTCATTCGTCCCGCCTGCAAAAGGATCATGGCGAACATGAGCGCGATACAGATGGACATCTCCAGGGAGATCCTGGTTCTCTGCGGCACGCGTTTCCACGGCATTCCGCTATCTCCCGCCGCCCTCAATTCCATCATCCGGTACCCAGCCAGAAGTCCAGCGATGACCACTGTGAGAAACCGGAAGCTTGTGATCCCACATCCGAAAAACAGGGATCCCAGGCAGAACAGGCATATCATAAATCCACTTCCAAGAAGGAAGTCCGCCAGCCCTGTGATCACATGGTACTCCCTCCATCTGTGCTCCCGGTCCATCCCCCTGCGGATCCGTGCGCCGAGCATCAAAAGCACCAGCACATACGCGCCGGACAGGATCATCGCCGTGAATGCCTGATGGATCCAGAGAAATCCGGCTGTGATGAGAAGTACCGCACCTGTCCGGATCCGGTTCGATTCAATTTTCCAGATCGTGAACAGGTATAAAAGGAACAGCACCGCGATCTCCGTCAGAAGGTCGATGGTCTCCGTTCTTCTGAGCCTGATCCCGTCTACGCCTGTCACATAAACCTGTCCGATGGCAACTAACAGTGCGGGTACCGCCGCCAATGCCAGAATAATTAACGAGGCACATTCCCGTCTCTTCATAATTTTCCCCCGGTTGCGGTTCTTCTCCGGCATGATTCCTGCTGTCTGCCCATTCGCACATCCGGATATCGTCCGCAGGCATTCATAGGATTTTTCAACATCATGCAGACATGTATTATCATATCGGTACTATTCCGCATAAAATCTGTCTTCCAGCATCAGGCAGAGCGCATGGTAGATCGGCAGGTGGAGTTCCTGGATCTTATAGGTCTCCTGCTCCGGCACGATAATAGCGACATCTGCGAGCTTTGCGAGCTTTCCGCCTGTCTTTCCCGTAAGACCGACAACTTTAAGTCCCTTTGCCTTTGCGGTCACAGCGGCATACATCACATTCTCAGAGTTTCCGGAGGTGCTGATTCCGAGGAACACATCCCCTGCTTTTCCGTAGCCGTTTAACTGCTGTGCGTAAGAGAGCATTCCATCCACATCGTTTGCGAATGCTGAGGAGAGAGCCGCATGGTTTGTGAGGGCGATGGCCGGGAGCCCGCCCTGAAGCTTTTTCGCCAGTTCTTCCCCTCTCTCCGGGTCTGTCTGCTTTAACGCCTCGGCGAGTTCCGCAGATACCGGGCGACGCTTTACAAAACCTTTCATCAGCTCTCCGACGATATGGTCAGAGTCTGCGGCACTTCCGCCGTTTCCGGCGATCAGAAGCTTTCCTCCGTCCTCATAGCATGTCTCCAAGATCTTGTATGCATCCTCGATCTGCCCCTTTACGGATTCCAGAACCGGGTATCTCTTTACTAATTCTTCAATCATTTCTTTCTCCTTTTTGTCCCGCCCGATCATTGATACGCATAATGGGCAGGCAATGCCATTTTCATGCTATCCATTTTAACACATAAGCGCCTGTCTTTCCACCGCCAAATTACTTACAATCGCCCCAAAATGAAAAGAATGTGCCTTAGCACATTCTCGCGCCTCGCGCGGCCGCTTGCGACAACCTACATTTTCGCGCGAGTGCGCATCATCGACACGTTAGTGCCTTTTATGTAATAGGGAATTCCTTGGAATTTCCTATTGCACAAAAAAAGACACCTGCAAAATTCTCTGCAGATGTCCCTACTGACATTTTTATTTCTCTTTAAATTGATTGATTTTCTCTAATAATATATCTTTTTTATTTAATTCTGGTTTTTCAAGCACCAGATTCAAAAGGTACATGAGCCCGTCGCCGATCTGCTTTCCTTTTTCCAGACCTTTTGCGAGAAGATCGCCTCCGTTGACCGCCAGCTGCTTCAGGCTCACACAGTCTCCTGCCTCTTTGATCTCCTCAAAAAGCCGCAGGATCCCCGGAACTGTCTCATCTCCGTCCAGCTTCTTTAGCTGCATGGCTCCAAGGAACTGGTACTCCGTCACCCGGCTTAAAAGTCTCCGGATCTCGACCTTATCGACCGCAAGCGGTGCCTGGAATGCCGTGATCATGTTCTTTACGTTTCCAATAGTATCATTGTCAAGCTTTAATCCGCGAAGGATCTTCACCGCCTGCTCCGCTGTCATATGGCGCAGGAAACCGGCCCATCTATGGGATTTGTCCGCCGGAAGCGCAGCGATGCCAGCCCAGCATTCTTTTAACGGATCCATGGAATTTCTGCTCTCCAGTTCCCGTTCAAACACCTCCGTAAATCCTGGCGTCACATACTCCGCGATCCCCGTCGCGTCCACCATCCAGATCTTCTCCGGATGATCCGACAGCAGAAGCTTCGTGAGTTCCACCTGGATCCGCTCCTTGCTCACATGGACGAGGTTCGGCGCGATCTCAGCAATGGCCTTGTACGTCTCATCCTCGATCACGAAGTCCAGCTGTGCCGCAAACCGCACTGCCCTGAGAATCCGCAGCGCGTCCTCCGTAAACCGGTCCTTCGCACAGCCAACGCACCGGATCACCCGGCGCTTCAGGTCTTCCATGCCCTCAAACTCATCCACGATCCCCGTCTCATGGCTGTATGCCATGGCATTGATCGTAAAGTCCCGGCGCTTTAGATCTTCCCTGAGATCCGGCGTAAACTCAACCGTCTCCGGATGTCTTCCGTCCAGATATTCCCCGTCGATCCGGTATGTGGTGACCTCATAGCCGCTTCCATGCTTAATGATCGTCACCGTTCCATGCTTAAGGCCTGTATCCACGGTTTTCCCGAAGATCTCCTTCACCTGCTCCGGCTTTGCGGAGGTTGTAATGTCCCAGTCCCCCGGAATTCTCCCGAGGACTGCGTCCCGGACACAGCCTCCGACGATAAATGCCTCGTATCCATGGCTTCGTATATTGTCAATGATCCATTCCGCCTCATAGGGCATCTCAATTCTCACCGGTCCGGTTTCCTCCTTATAAATTAGTAATCATTTCCCCAGATTCTTAAGAACTGGGATCAGCCGTTTCGCCAAAACTGCCGCCAGAACACATAAAATAAAATCCTCACCGACCGTCAGAAGAAAGCAGTTGACAAACACGACCTTCCATCCGACGCTTACGCCAAGGACAAAATTGCTGCACACATAAAAATAGATCATCCCGCAGCCATAGTCTGCGAGAAGTCCCCAGAATGCAGAAAATAAAAGCCAGGAAAAAGATGTACTTTTCCTGATCTCATATACACGTCCCGTCACATAGGCCGCCGCCGCAAATCCGATCAAAAAGCCGAATGTAGGCTTTAAAAGATACGCCGGACCACCGCCCGTGGCAAAGACCGGGATCCCACACAATCCGATCACCAGATATGTCAGCACGCTGGCAAATGCCCTTTTTGATCCAAGCAAAAGGGCCGCAAGCAGCACAAAGAAAAACTGCAGCGTAAAGTGCATGGGCACTGGCTGCACCGGGATCGTGATCTTAAGAAAAGCTCCGACGCCGATGAGGGCTGTAAACAGCCCTCCGAGCGTCAGATCCCTGATGTTCCATTGCTTCATTAATATGCTTTGCCCCAGTAAACCATCTTGGTTGCCGGTTTGCCGCAGCATACGCAGGTCTCAGCAAGCTTCTCCTGCTTGAACGGCATACATCTGGAGGTCACGCCAACCTGCTCCTTTAACTTATCCTCACATTCCTGGCAGCCGCACCACATTGCGCGGATGAAGCCCGGCTTATTGTCAGCGATATCCTTCATCTCTTCCATGTTGTGTGCGTCGTAGGTGTGGGCGTCACGGTGTGCTTTCGCACGCTCGTACATGTCATGCTGGATCGTCTTTAAGAGCTCATCCACCTTCTCTGCGATCTCGCTTAAAGCAACGGTGATCTTCTCGTGGGTGTCACGGCGTACTAATACAGCCTGACCTGCCTCGATATCCTTCGGTCCAAGTTCTACACGGACCGGGATTCCTCTCATCTCGGACTCGGAGAACTTCCAGCCCGGGCTCTTGTCGGAATCATCAACTTTTACGCGGAAGTTGGAGAGAACCTCCTCGACCTCTCTTGCCTTCTCAAGAACGCCCTCCTGCTGCTGGCGGATCGGAACGATCACAACCTGAGTCGGAGCTACGTTCGGCGGAAGTACAAGACCCTCGTTGTCACCGTGTACCATGATGATGGCACCGATCATACGGGTCGTCATACCCCAGGAGGTCTGGTGAACATATTTTAACTGGTTGTCCTTATCGGAATACTGGATGCCGAAAGCCTTTGCGAAGCCATCGCCGAAGTTGTGGCTGGTTCCGGACTGGAGTGCCTTTCCGTCATGCATTAAGGACTCGATGGTATAGGTTGCCTCAGCACCTGCGAATTTTTCTTTATCTGTCTTCTGTCCGCGAACGACCGGGATCGCAAGGAAATCCTCGCAGAAATCTGCATAGAGGTTTAACATCTGGATCGTTCTCTCCTGAGCTTCCTCTGCTGTCGCATGTGCGGTGTGGCCTTCCTGCCATAAGAACTCTCTGGAGCGGAGGAACGGTCTTGTCGTCTTCTCCCATCTTACTACGGAACACCACTGGTTGTATACCTTCGGAAGGTCACGGTAGGAGTGGATGTCTTTCTGGTAGAAATCACAGAACAGAGTCTCGGATGTCGGGCGGACGCAGAGACGCTCCTGAAGCGGCTCAAGACCTCCCTGTGTTACCCATGCAACTTCCGGTGCGAAGCCTTCTACATGGTCTTTCTCTTTATCAAGTAAGCTCTCCGGGATGAATAACGGCATGTAAACATTCTTTACGCCTGCTTTTTTGAAGCGCTTGTCCAGTTCATGCTGGATGTTCTCCCATATCGCGTATCCGTCCGGTTTGATGACCATGCAGCCCTTTACGCTTGCGTAATCACACAGCTCTGCTTTTTTTACCACATCCGTATACCACTGGGCGAAATCCTCGTCCATGGATGTGATGGCTTCTACCAGTTTCTTGTTGTTTGCCATGATTACTTCTCCTTTTTATGTGATTGTGTTGATCCTGACAGTGCATCAGGATATAGTCGCGGCGGAATGCATATTCTTCTTATTTTTCTTCTATAAATAAATTTCCCTATCTGCTTCACAGTACAAAAATCTGTTTTTTTATAATCCGGCAAAATCTGTCATATTATAAAAAACGAAAAAAAGAAGCCCAGCATCCCTCACAAGGGACCGAAAGGCTTCGGCGGTACCACCCTAATTAATCATAGATTCCTCTACAATTCTCTTTAGTCATCATTAACGCTGATGTCACGCTGCATTTTCACACAGTGGCTCC
>OGEZ01000221.1_pt1 | contig 61790 bp, 46 predicted proteins | sample 1570831 | NCBI WGS metagenome assembly OGEZ01 (sample SAMEA2582059, study PRJEB24529) | metagenome | biome: Human gut stool | place: China | collected 2011
CTTGTCTGTTCATAATAATTGAGGTTTGATTGTATTCACTGCCGCAAAGCTACAATCAAACCTCAAAGTGTAAAAGGTGCATTTCTTCGAATGCTTACTATAAAGGAATGCAGATATGAATAAAAAGCTTTTATCATCATTTATCAGTTGTTGCGCTTTGCAAATGTCTGCTCTGCAATTGCCAAATGTGATTTATATCTTAGCTGATGATATTGGATATACTGATTGGGGCTGCTATGGTGCTGCCAAGATAAAAACGCCGGCTTTAGATCAGTTGGCTTCCGAGGGAGTCCGTTTTGCCAATGCCTACGCTCCGGCATCCACTTCTTCCCCTTCGCGTTTCGCATTGCTGACGGGAGAGTATGCCTGGCGTAAGAATGTCGGTATTTTACCGGCAGATGCACCGCTGTCTATAGATGTACAGAAGAATACTTTGCCAAAGACGATGAAACAGTTGGGATATACAACCGGAATCGTAGGAAAATGGCATCTTGGATTGGGAAGTCCCAATGAACCGGTTGATTTTAACAAACCTATTCAGATGGGGCCATTGGCTGTAGGTTTTGATTATTGCTATTACTTCCCGGCTACCAACGACCGTGTACCTTGTGTGTACATTGAAAATGAAAAAGTTGTTGGATTGGAGGCTGACGACCCGATAACAGTGTCTTACACGAAAGAACTGGAAGGCAGTATTACCGGTCGGAAGCATCCAGAGTTGTTGAAGTTGCATCCTCATCTGGGGCACAATCATTCTATTGTAAATGGTATTAGTCGTATTGGTTGGATGACCGGAGGTACAAAAGCTCTTTGGAAGGACGAAGATATGGCTGAGAATCTGCTGGATAAAGCACGGGAATTTGTATGTGAAAATAAGGATAAACCGTTCTTTCTGTATTATGCAACGCACAATGCACACGAACCTCGTGTCCCTTCTGATGCTTTTCGTGGCAAGTCCGAAGCAGGAATTTATGGCGATGTGATAGAAGAGTTTGACTATTGTGTGGGCGAATTGGTAAAGTGTCTGAAAAAGGAAGGATTGTATGAGAATACAATTATTATCGTTACCAGCGACAATGCTCCAATGATAAAAGAAGGTTATAAGGACGGGGCTTTGGAGAATATCAATGGTCATAATCCTTACGGTGTGATGCGTGGCGAGAAGTATTCTCTTCACGAGGGGGGTAACAAGGTTCCTTTTATTTGTGTATGGCCTTCTCGCATCCAACATCCGTTTGTACAGGAGCAGCCATTCATTTATTTGGATATGTTGGCTACACTTCCTTCGCTTGTAGGTAAGCCTATTGATGTAGCACAGTGTAATGACAGTAAAGATGGTTCTAAACTGTTTTTTGAGGAGAATGCACCTTTGTATCGTAACTATATTGTTACTCAGAATAATGGTGGAGACATCTCAATACGCATGGGAAGGTGGAAATATCTTCCGGCTACTAAGTGCAGCGGTGCTGAATTATATGATTTGGATAATGATCCGTCGGAACTGCATAATGTAGTTTACGCTTATCCTGAAGTAGCATACAAACTTAAAAAACTTGCAGCCAAAGTGAAGCAATAATTTTGACTAATAAGTATAACAATTCTATGAAACTGTTGAAAAACGCATGGCTGCTTGCAGCCTTTGTGAGTACCCGCTTGTTGGCTCAGACCTCGGTACAGTCGTTGGAAGGACAATGGAACTACCGGCTGGATGCCAATGATGTCGGACTGGAAGAGAAATGGTATAAAACCGAGTTTTCGGAAACTCTGTTGTTACCCGGTTCGCTGAATACGAACGGGATAGGCGACCCTGTCAGTGTGAATACTCCCTGGACGGGATCGATGTGGAACGAGACTTGGTACAAAAGTGATTTTTACGAAAAATATCGTTCGCCGGAGAATACAAAGGTGGTATTCTGGCTTACCCCCGATAAATACTATGTAGGGAAGGCCTGGTATCAGAAGAAGGTGACGGTGTCCAAAGACTGGAAAGACAAGCTGGTCACCCTCCATCTGGAGCGTTGCCACTGGGAAACAACCCTTTGGGTGGACGGAAAGAAAATCGGGACGCAGAACTCCTTGGCTGTTCCACACTGCTACGAACTGGCCGGACTCAAGCCGGGCGAACATCTGCTGACCCTGTGTGTGGACAACCGCATCAAGGACATACAGCCCGGTGTAGATGCTCATAGCGTTTCGGACAATACGCAGTCCAACTGGAATGGCGTGGTAGGCAAGATTGCACTGACAGCCCGTTCCAAGGCTTATATCGACGAAGTTCGCATTGAACCCTTGATGAACGAAAAGAAGATTCGTGCCACCATACGCCTGAATGCTACTGGTAAGCGTTATTCCGGCCAGCTGACATTGCAGGTGAAGCATGCTGGCGACGGTCGTACGTTGCCCGAAATGACCTTGCCCGTGCAGCTTCAGGCAGGAGCGAACGAAGTGGAAGCCTTGTATGACATGTCGGCCGATTTTCGTACGTGGGACGAGTTCCAGCCCAATGTATACACCTTGCAGATGGCTTTGGAAACGAAGGCTGGCAACGATGTCCGCGAAGAGAACTTTGGTCTCAGACAGTTGGGAACAAAGGGTACGCAGATTACCGTAAACGGGCGTCCGGTGTTCTTCAGAGGTACGCTGGAGTGCTGTATCTTCCCGAAGACCGGTTTTCCACCTACCGATGAGGCTGAGTGGAAGCGCATCATGGAGATTTGTCAGGCACATGGCTTGAACCATATCCGGTTTCATTCGTGGTGTCCGCCGGAAGCGGCTTTCAATGTGGCCGACAAGCTGGGCATGTATCTGTACGTGGAGTGCGGGTCGTGGGCATCTGACCTGGGAAGCGGCAAGCCCATTGACGACTTTATCTATGAAGAAAGCCGTCGTATTGTTCGTCAGTATGGAAACCATCCGTCTTTCTGCCTGATGTCTTACGGCAACGAGCCGCATGGAGAGAAGCACAAAGAATACCTGCGTCAGTTTGTGAACTACTGGAAAGAGCGTGACAACCGCTTCCTTTATACCACGGCAGCCGGCTGGCCCGGACTGGATGATAGCGATTGGCTTTGTCTGCCCGCTCCTCGTATTCAGGCTTGGGGAGAGGGTGTAAAGAGCATCATCAACGCACAGGAACCGAACACCGTATTCGACTGGAGCTCACGGATATCGAAGACACAGCCCACCATCAGCCACGAGATAGGGCAGTGGTGCGTTTATCCCGACTTGAAAGAGCGTGAAAAATATACGGGTGTGCTGAATGCTAAGAATTTCGACATCTTCGAGGACCGTCTGCGCGACAACGGACTTTTGCAGCTGGCCGACAGCTTCCTGCTGGCTTCGGGCAAGTTGCAGACCTTGTGCTACAAGGCCGATATCGAGGCCGCCCTCCGCACAAAAGGATTTGGCGGATTCCAGTTGTTGGACCTGCACGATTTTCCCGGTCAGGGAAGTGCCTTGGTAGGTGTGCTGAATCCGTTCTGGGAATCGAAAGGATATGTTACTCCGCAGGAGTACAGCGAGTTCTGTAACGAAGTCGTTCCTTTGGTACGTATGCCCCGCATGATTTACAATTCGGGCGATACGCTGAGGGCGGCAGTAGAGGTGGCCCAGTATGCGGCTTCCGATCTGACGTTGCCTGTCAGCTGGCGACTGGTTACAAAAGATGGTCGCTTGATGGACTCAGGACGTTTTGCGCCCAGTCTGTTGCCTACGGGTACCCTGTCGCAGGTAGGAGAAATCGTGTTGCCGTTGTCTACCGATGTTCCGCAGCAATGCCAGCTGGAGGTGAAGGTAGGCGGCTATCGCAATCATTGGAATATCTGGTTGTATCCTGCGCAAAAGGCGGATGCAGGCGATGTGCTGGTAGCTTCCGAGTGGAACGACGCCGTTCGTGCCCGGTTGGCTGAAGGAGGCAAGGTCTTGCTGACTGCCCGCGAAGGTGCGCTGAAAAACGAAGGGCGCGATTCGGTGGTGGTAGGCTTCTCCTCCATATTCTGGAATACGCTTTGGACCAACGGACAGGCTCCCCACACCTTGGGTATCTTGTGCGATCCTCATCATCCGGCTTTACATCAGTTCCCTACGTCGTACCATAGCGATTACCAGTGGCAAGATGCCATGTCGCACTGCCGTGCCATTCCTTTGCGTAAGTTGGGCAATGTAACACCGGTGGTACGCATCATCGACGACTGGTTTACGGCCCGTTCATTGGGAATGATTGTAGAACTGAAAGTAGGCAAAGGCTCGTTGCTGCTGTGTGGAGCCGATTTGTTGACCGATGCACAGAAGCGTCCTGCGGCCGTTCAGCTGATGAACAGCCTGCTGGATTATATGAACAGCAGTGCGTTCCGCCCTGCCGCTTCTGCCTCGTTCGAACAGCTGGGTGATCTGTTCTTTTGCGAGGACTAACGTGCTGACAGCTATCTGAAACGTATACGATTAATTGCGGGTACTGGGATGGGCTTCCACCCAGTATCCGTTTCCATATTTCGTATGCACCCTGCGCCCCAACTGCGCCAGCAGGCGGGCGAACGAGGTACACGAACAATCCTTCAACGCAGCAGGATTCTTCTTCTTCACTGTGGCATAGATTTCGGCAGCGGACATTAATCTTGCACCCTGCTCGCCCGGCTCAGCGAAGCGGAAGCACGAGCTGACCAGTTCTTCGGCAGGCGTAACGCGGTAGAACGGGCGGTTGGCCTGCTGGATTTCGGCTTCCTCTTCCTTGCTGAACCAGCAGCGTTCGCCGTTCTCCAACTCGTGCAGCAGCTGGGCATAGAGTTGTTCATAATCCACCGGCGTGTTGCAGTCAATGGGGCGTTCCACCTCCACGCAGATGAAGCGACGGCTGCCCGAAAGGTCGGTCAGCAGGTCGCGGCGGTTGCTGGTGCCGATGAACGAGGCGATGCGGGGCAGTGGTTCTGCTGTGCGGCGATAAGCACGGCGCACACGCAGGGCTTCCATCTGCATCAGGTTTTTCAGTTGGGGCATCCGGCTGGCAGGCAGACGGTCGAACTCGTCCAGGTTGATGAGTCCGTACGAGGCCAGTTTGTTCTCTGCCGCCGTGGCGTTGGTCAGGTCGAAGCTTTCGGTAAAGTAGTCACGCAGCTGGGGCGGGAGTAGTAGGCGGCAGAAAGTGGATTTTCCCAAACCCTGTGCAGTGCTGACAAGGAGCGGTGCCACACTGTTGGCACGGCGTCCCTCTCCGCCACGGCCTGTCCACTGAGCGGTGACGGCCAGCATCCAGCGGTGGAAAGCACGTGTCCAGAGTTCGGTGTCGGACACCCGTTTGGCCAGGTCGGTCACACGGTCGGTGCCATCCCATGTGGGGAGTTGTTTGAAGTAGAGGTCGAACGGGTGATAAGCCTGCACGTGGTCAGACTCCACGTAGCGCTTTATATCGCGATCCCAGCAGTCCACGCCGTTGTCGATGGCGTCAAGGGCGATGCCGTTCAGCGTGCGATTGTCTACGGGAGTATAAATAAGGTGGTGCGGATCGTTCGTTAGATCGTTATTCACACGGGCGCACTCCGTACGTTCCGTCAGCAGGTTGTAGCGGAAAGCGTAGTGCAGCTTCAGATAGCGCGTCAGGCGTTGCATCATCTGTTGCTGGCGCGAGGGCTTTTCGGGTTGGGCAGGGGATTCTTCAGCAGGTGCGGCGACCTCTTCTTTTGGGGTGTTTTTTAGCGTATCTTTCACCGTATCCTCTTCAACGACAGGAGGTTGTTTCATTGTCAAGGTGCGTGCTTCGGCGATCTCGTCGGGCTGTGCATCCACCCATTCGATGATTTCGTTCCCGCCGTTCAGGCTGAACATACGTTTCTGTTCGTTCTTGGCGCAGTCATCGGACGTCCACGTCATGCGGACGCTGAACTCGCCGCCGCCCATCACTACAAATATTTCACCTCCGGGCAGGCGGTGACAGACGTGTTGCAGGTCGGTCAGTAATTGTTCGTACGAACCGGCGGGGCTGGCTGCCGGTGTACCGGTTGTGGGACTCTTGTGTGCATTGTTCCAAGGAAGGAACCAGTTTCTCAGGTTGGTAATCAGATCCATAGGTTTAGGTTTTTAAATTATCAGTAATGAGGCACGCAGTTACAGACTACGCCCCCTTGTTTCCTTGTCAACTTGTCAACTCGTTAACTTGTCAATCCGTCCCCAAAGATACAACATCAAAAGCCCTTTGTCAAGAGGGTGGGTGTGGAATAATCAACCATAATCAACTTCTTTTTCAAGTACCACGGAAGGATAGAGAGTTTTTAGTAGTTTGCAGGGTGAAGTTTCATCGTAATATTCTGGATGTGAGTTGTTTGCGGTGAAAGATGGATACGCGGACGACGCTGAAAAAGCGGACAAACGCGGATTTTAATTTTTAAATACGGGCGGAGCGGATTTCTACAAAGGGGTGAAAGTTGATATTAGTTTTGCGATGATTTTTTCCCAGTTAGGAAAAAATCACTGCCCAGTTAGGAAAAAATTTTTTCCTAACTAGAAGAAATACAGGTGGGTGACAGCCTGTGAGTGCAAGACCCTGTAGGTAAAGTTTCACCATAAGCGAATGATAATAAAGATTTGTAATGAAAAGAATAGATACGCGGACTACACGGAATGAGCGGATGAACGCGGATTTTAATTTTTAATTATTCATTTTTAATTGAATCAACGTGAAGCTTTATCTTTCACCATAATCAACAGGTTACCAGCATGGTTTTCTTCTGTTGAAAGCGTGAACCCAATTTCCCCTTTTCTTCATTTTATCCGTGTCAGTCCGTCTCTTCCGCGTTGTCCGCGTATCCATCCTTCACCCTCCTAAAGTGTCACTTGGCGGTCGTAACTACCTACTTTAGTCGCGTAACATCGGTAGTTGCTCGACTAAAATTCTGGAACACTTGCACGGCTCGCGAGCAATGCAAGTGTCTCTCACGAGCTGCACTTGTATCATTCAGCGATGGTGGGGGATTGGAATAGCCAGAAAAGAAAAATCAGATAGAAATCTTGCGATAACTATCTGATTCTCTTAAGAGCGGAAGACGGGACTCAAACCCGCGACCCTCAGCTTGGAAGGCTAATGCTCTATCAACTGAGCTACTTCCGCAAATTTATGTGGGCAAAGATGGATTCGAACCACCGAAGGCGTAAGCCAGCAGATTTACAGTCTGCCCCATTTGGCCACTCTGGTATTTGCCCCTTGGCTTTCGAGCTACTCGGGTGAAGCACCTTTGTTTCTCAATTGCGATGCAAAGATACGACTATTTTTGTAAACTCCAAGCGAAATCTATCATTTTTATTGCAGTAATTGCACATTCGTCGCCTTTATTGCCTAATTTTCCTCCGGCGCGGTCCTCGGCTTGCTCCATTGTATTGGTTGTAATCAGACCGTAAATCACTGGTACATCGCCACTTGCGTTCAATTGTGCTATACCTTGGGTCGCTCCCATGCAAACATAGTCAAAATGTGGCGTATCTCCGCGAACTACGCAGCCCAATGCAATAACTGCGTCCACTTCGCTATATTCGATCAGCTGGCTGGCTCCGAAAGTCAGTTCGAAACTGCCCGGAACGGTTTTGATGAGGATGTTTTCTTCTTTAGCTCCGTGTTTTTTCAGAGTTTTCACGGCACCTTCGAGCAGTGCGCCCGTAATGTTGTAGTTCCACTCGGAAACGACGATGCCGAATTTCATTTTCTCGGCATTGGGTACTGAGTTGAAGTCGTAGTCGGAAAGATTGTGGTAAGCTGTTGCCATAGGTGTTAAAATGTTATGGTTTTGAGTTTGGTTTAAGGCGGTTTGTATAAAGCGAAAGCACGGATTACACGGATACCACGGGGACTTCTCCTTTCCGTGTTTTTTCCATGTATTCCGTGCTTTCGGTATTTCTTATATATAAGGTATATATGCTTCGCGCAATTACTTCTTCATGAACTTGGCTTGCTCGATGTACTTATCGATGTTCATGGATTGGTAAGAACGGAAGTATTTTTCCTTAATAGTGGTGTAAGCGTTGATGGCATCATCGTACTTGCCTTGCTTCACCAGGATTTCTCCGGCCTGTTGCAGATAGATGGGGCTGATGGCGTTGCTGTTGGCCTCTTCGGCTGCTTGCAGCAACAGTGATACGGCCTTGTCCAGCTGACCCAGCTGAGCGTAGCAGTTACCCATAGCACCTTTCATGGCGGGAGCTACCAACTGGTCGTTGCCGCTGAAGCTGTCGAGTGCTTTCAGAGCTTCTTCGTATTTGCCCAGGTGAGCGTAGCAAAGTCCTGCATAAGCTTTGGCCAGGTTGGCAGCGTCAGTTCCGCTGTATTCTTCGGCCACTTTCAGGAAGCCTTTGTAACCGATGCTGTCGCCGTTGAGGGCTTGTTCGTACTTGTCGGCTTCGAAATATTCCTGTCCTTTGAACAGGGCAGCCTGTGCTTTCTCTTCACGAGGTTGTGCATACAGATTCTTGTACATCACTACTCCGGCCACGATGATGACGATTGCCAGCACGGCACCGATAATTGCTTTCTTGTTTTTGATGAGGAATGCCTCTGACTGTGTCAACGCATCTTCCACGTTCAGGGCTTCGTTGGTCTTTTTTTGTTCTGCCATTTTTGATATATACTTTTTGTTATTATTCTTATGTAGGGAATTCGACCCGCAAAAGTAAGTTTTTTATAGTTATCGGCGAAATTTAGCGGCATCTTTTTTTGTTTTGCTGCTGAAAACCTTTATTTTCGGCCCGCTTTTCCGCAAGAAGGCCTATCTTTGTACGTCAACTTAGCGATAGATTTACATGATACTTAAGCGCATATCGATACTCAACTATAAGAATCTGGAGCAGGTAGAGCTGTCTTTTTCGCCCAAGCTGAACTGCTTTTTCGGACAGAACGGCATGGGCAAGACCAACCTGCTGGATGCCGTCTATTACCTGTCGTTCTGTAAGAGTGCGGGCAACCCCATCGATTCGCAGAACATCCGCCACGATGCCGACTTTTTCGTCATTCAGGGGTTCTACGAAGCAGCCGATGGAAGTCCGGAGGAGATATACTGCGGCATGAAGCGCCGTCAGAAGAAGCAGTTCAAGCGCAACAAGAAAGAATATACCCGCCTGTCCGACCACATCGGCTTCCTGCCGCTTGTGATGGTGTCGCCTGCCGATTCGGACCTGATTGCCGGGGGAAGCGACGAACGCCGCCGCTTTATGGATGTGGTCATTTCGCAGTACGACAAAGAGTATCTCGAAGCCCTGATACGCTACAACAAGGCATTGGCTCAGCGCAATGTCCTGCTGAAAAGCGAAACACCCGTCGAGGACGAGCTGCTGCTGGTTTGGGAGGAGATGATGGCACAGACGGGCGAAGTGGTATTCAGAAAGCGCGAAGAGTTTATCCGCGAGTTTATTCCCATTTTCCAGAACTTCTATTCGTTCATTTCGCAGGACAAGGAGCGGGTGGGGCTGACCTACGATTCGCACGCACGCGACGCCTCGCTGCTCGAAGTGCTGAAGACCAGCCGCGAGCGCGACCGCATCATGGGCTATTCGCTGCGCGGGGTGCACAAGGACGAACTGAACATGCTGCTGGGCGACTTCCCCATCAAGCGCGAGGGCTCGCAGGGGCAGAACAAAACTTACTTAGTGGCATTGAAGCTGGCACAGTTTGACTTCCTGAAGCGGACAGGCTCGACCGTGCCGTTGCTGTTGCTTGACGACATCTTCGACAAGCTTGACGCTTCGCGCGTGGAACAGATCATCAAGCTCGTGGCGGGCGACAGCTTCGGGCAGATATTCATCACCGATACCAACCGCGAACACCTCGACCGCATTCTGCACAAGGTGGGCAGCGACTACAAGATGTTCCGCGTAGAGCGGGGCGAAGTGTCGGAAATGGAGGAGGACGAAGCATGAAACGGAACGATGCCGAACAGATAGGCAAGCTGATACAGCACTACCTGCGCCAGGAGTGCTTAGAGTCGCCGCTCAACGAACGCCGGCTCATCAACGCGTGGCCCGAAGTGCTGGGTCCGACCATTGCCTCGTACACGCGCGATCTTTATATAAAGAATCAGGTGCTTTACGTACACCTCACTTCGGCCGCCCTTCGGCAGGAGCTGATGATGGGGCGCGACCTGCTGGTGCGCAACCTGAACCGCCATGTCGGTGCACAGGTCATCACCAATATCATTTTCCGTTGACCGGATCTGTGTCTGCTTTGTTAAACAATGTTATAAGTTGGGCCTATAAAGGTTACAACTTATGTGTCTGATTTTGTACCTTTGCACCCGCAAATCAGCAGGAAAAAGAAAGTCAGAATGAAAATACGTTTTTACCACATCGCCATCCGTTATCAGAACAAGATACACGACTTCCATGCCTGGGGTGTGGCTGCTCTGATTTAATACCTGTCTCTTCCGTCCGACGGGCGGAAGCATTTCCCATCCGATTTCAATTTCTTATTCAGGTTTTGCGGACTGTCCGGTGACAGGTCGTGTTGTCGCGTGCCGGCAGGAGGACCGGTGCCTTGTCCGTACAACCGTAACCCTTAACTTCAATTATTACATGTTTATGAGTTACAGAAAAGGACTCATGGCGCTGTGTGTGGCAGTGCTGTGCAGTCCGGGCCTTTACGCCCAATCCGCTTCGTCGGGCCGCCTGTTGAGCGTCGATGAGATGTTCCGCCTGGCCGACGAAAACAGCAAGAGTATTCAAACCTATTCCACTGCCCGCGAGGCTGCCGACCAAGCGCTGCAGGCCGCCAAGGCACAGCGTCTGCCCGATGTCTCCGCCAGTCTGTCGGTCAGCTACCTGGGCGACGGCCGCTTGTGGGACCGCGACTTCAGCAACGGCACCAACATTCCGATGCCCCACTTCGGCAACAACTTCGCCCTTGAGGCGCAACAGGTGATTTACGCCGGTGGTGCGGTGAACAGCAGCATTGCCCTGGCCGAACTGGGCCAGCAGATGGCAGGACTGGACGCGCAGAAGAACCGTCAGGAAATCCGCTTCCTGCTGATAGGCTACTACCTGAACATCTATAAGCTGGTCAATCAGCGTCAGGTTTTGCAGAAGAACTTGGAACTGGCCGAACAGGTAATCCGTAACATGGAGGCACGCCGCAACCAGGGAACCGCCCTGAAGAACGACATCACCCGCTACGAGCTGCAACGCGAAACGCTGAAGCTGCAGCTGGCGCAGGTGGAAGACGCCCGCCGCATCATGAACCATCAGCTGGTGACCACCTTGCATCTGCCGGCCGGCACCGAGATTATTCCCGACACTACGCTGCTCTCGTCCGACGTGCCCGCGCTGGCCGAAAGCGACTGGCAGCAGATGGCCCTGCAAAGCAATCTGGCCTTGCAACAGAGCGGCCTTTCGGTCGAAATGGGCAAGCAGAAAGTGAAGCTGGAGCGTTCGGAGCTGCTGCCCAAAGTGGCGCTGGTAGCAGCCGAGCATCTGGACGGCCCCATCACCATCGAAGTGCCTGTGCTGGACAACAACTTCAACTACTGGTATGTAGGCGTGGGCGTGAAGTACAATATATCCTCACTCTTCAAGAACAACAAGAAGCTGAAGCAGGCACGCCTGAACGCCCGCAAGGCGCAGGAAGAACACGAACTGGCAGCCGAGCAGGTAGAGAATGCCGTACAGGCAGGCTACGTGAACTTCCTGACTTCCTTCACCGACCTGCACACGCAGGAGAAGAGCGTACAGCTGGCCGACGAGAACTACCGCGTGACCAGTAACCGCTACGACAACGACCTGGCCCTGCTGACCGACATGCTCGATGCCGGCAACATGAAGCTCAGTGCCGACCTGGCGCTGGTGAACGCGCGCATCAACGTTGTCTACAATTATTATAAGATGCGCTACATCACGCATATACTCTAACCTTTCTTATTCCATATATTCAACAAACCATAATACTTAAAGTCATGATTACAAGAACTGCAAAGAAACTGATATACAACATCGTCATTATCGGCTGCCTCGTGGCAGGACTGGTTTACGTCTGCTCGCGCTTCCTGCACCTGGGCCGTGTAGAATATACCGACAACGCACAGGTGAAGCAGCACATCACCCCCGTGAATACCCGCGTACAGGGTTTCATCAAGCGCATCTACTTTGAGGAGTTCCAACCCGTACACAAGGGCGACACGCTGGTCATCATCGAAGATACTGAGTTCCGCCTGCGTCTGGCACAGGCCGAGGCCGACCTTGCCAATGCGCTGGCAGGCAGCAAGGCCACTACGGCAGGCATTGCCACCACACAGAACAACCTGAGTGTGAGCGATGCAGGCATCGAGGAGGCCCGCGTGCAGATGGAGAATGCCCGCCGCGAACTGACCCGTTACGAGAAACTGCTGGGCGAGGATGCCGTCACCCGTCAGCAATACGACAACGTGCGCACCGCTTACGATGCCGCCAAGGCACGCTACGACCAGGTACTCCGTGCCCGCCGCTCTACTTCGCTGGTAAAGGATGAACAGACCCACCGTCTGGATCAGAACGAAGCGGGTGTCCGCCTGGCCGAAGCGGCTGTAGAGCTGGCACGCCTGAATCTGTCGTATACCGTTGTGCTGGCCACCTGCGACGGCGTGACCGGCCGTAAGGACATCCACGAAGGCCAGTTGGTTCAGCCGGGACAGACGCTGGTGGACATCGTGGACGGCACCGACTTGTGGGTAGTGGCCAACTACCGCGAGACACAGTTGCCCAACATCCACGAGGGAGCCGAGGTAGAGATTACGGCCGACGCCGTGCCGGGCATTGTTTACAAAGGTACGGTAGAGTCCATCTCCGACGCTACGGGAGCTGCCTTCTCGCTCATTCCCCAGGACAACGCTACAGGCAACTTCGTCAAGGTAGAACAGCGTGTCCCTGTGCGCATCAGCCTGCAGGGCAATCGTCCCGAAGACTTGCAACGACTGCGTGCCGGGTTCAATCTGGAGTGTGAGGTGAAATATTGATCAGACTATGGGAGCACCGATTCTTAACGGGCCGTTCACGATGCCCATGTTCCGCGAGTTTGTACCGCGCAAGATGCAACCGTGGATTTATGTGTTCATGGCTTTCACCTTCCAGCTTTCGGGCGGCATCTATCTGGGTGCGCTCAACCAGATGGTGGGTGGTATGTCGCTGATGCGCGAGGACCTGATGATGTGCCTTTACGCCAATCTGGCGGGCATGGCCATCTACTTCCCGCTGCTGTTTCGCATGAAGTTCTGCTTCACCAACAAGACGTTGCTCACGGCCGCCGCGCTGGGTGCACTGGTGTGCAACCTGGTGGCGCCCTACATCACCTTTCTGCCCCTGCTGTGGGCGGTGTGCTTTGTCGAAGGCATTTGCAAGATTCAGGGCACCTTCGAGTGTATGTCGAACATTCAGCTGTGGATGACGCCCAAGCGCGACTTCACCGTCTTCTTTCCTCTGCTGCACATCATTATCCTGGGCAGCATGCAGCTGTCCGACCTGATGACCACCTGGTTGCTGCACCACTATCATTGGACGTACATGCACCTGTTCATGGCAGGGTTGATGCTGGTGGACCTGCTGATACTTTCGACTTGTGTACGTCATTTTCGTTTCATGAAAAAGTTCCCGCTGGTGGGTATCGACTGGACAGGCGCGATGCTGTGGGCGGCCCTGCTGCTGCAGGTAGCCTACCTGTTCGACTATGGCGACTGGTACGACTGGTGGGACAGTCCCGTCATTTGCCGTCTGACTTGTTCGATTGTGCTGACGGCTTACGTCTGTGTGAAACGGATGCGCGCCATCCGTCATGCTTTTCTAGAACCCAAGATGTGGACTTACCGCTATCTGTGGCCTGTGTTGATACTGATTACTGTGGTCGAAGCCATTCTGGCCACCGAAAGGGTGCTCGAAGAGGTGTTCTACGAGGAAGTGATGCACTATGCCGAAACGGTCAGCGTGCAGTTGGACTGGCTGGCGCTGGTAGGCATCGTGGCGGGCTGTCTGTTTGCCTACTGGTGGATGCACGTGCGCCGCTTCAACTACCTGCGGCTCATTATCGTAGGTGTCATGGCGCTGGTGTGCTACCTGGCTGGTTATTATTTCCTGCTCTCGGGCGAGATACACCTGTCGCAGCTCTATCTGCCGACGATGTGCCGCGGCTTCGGCTACGCCATACTGAGTGCCACGTTTATGGTTTGCCTGGAGGAGATTATGACCTTCCAGCACTTCTTCCAGGCGCTCAGCGTTTTCAACATGCTCCACATGGTGGTGGGCGGCGTGCTGGGTTCGGCTCTTTACGGACGTGCCCTTTCCTATTACATGACGGACAACATGGCTCGCTACGGTAGCGCCATCGACCGCGTGTCGTTCAGCAGTTCGCCCTTCCCGTTAGGTGAATATATGGAGACGTTCGTTTCGCAAATGATGGAAGTCAGCATCCGCCAGATATACGGGTGGGTGCTCTACGGCTGCATCCTGTTGCTGCTGTTGTTCCTGCTCTACGACATGCCGGTGCGGCGTTATCTGAAGGAGATGCCCAGCTGGAAGAGTGTAGGGCGCGACGTCAAGAATTCCTTCTTTCGCTTCCGTTCGTTGCCCGACGAGTGACGGGCGCATGTTTGAATCTGAAGTAAATGGAATGTTAACGCCCTACCTGATAATATTGTAAAATATCCCGCAAAATATCAGCCCATGATGCTTTTTTCTCCGGGGCGACAGTTTCGTGCAACCGTTCCTTGTTCAAGTCGTCCACTTTGGAGGATACTGCCTTTCCGTTTCCGGCGACCGTTGAGTCGGAAGAAAGGTAATGTGCTAGGTAAGGGTTGGTTGTGCTGGTGCTCTTTGCAGAATGGCAGGCAGAGAGGGCTAAGCAGCATCCTAACAGGCAAGCGTATATCAACTTCTTCATGACTATCGTATTTTTTGTAAAGTTAGTTGTTTTTTCGTGGCATGATGTTTAAAGTAGGTTAATTTGATTAAAGATGTTTATTGCAAATAACGCTGGGCATGTTTGAATTGTACCTTTACAATGTAAAGATTAAAAGTATCACGCTATGAAGAAAGTCTTTCTTTTATTGATTCTCATGGCGCTTGGCGGAGTCTCTTACTCGCAGGTTCGGATAGTCGACAACGATTCTTTGAAGTCTGTCATTACTGCTTCCGACAAGCCTTATAAACTGATTTACGTTTTCTGTGATTACTGTCGTCCGTCTGTCGAACGTTTTCCGAAACTGTTGGAGGTGTTGAAAGGCAATTCGGATGTCGCTTTGTTTCCTATTTGCGCGCAAGGCTATGGAGAAGTAGCAGAGTATCTGAAAAGAAATGGGTTTTCGGAAACAATCTACCTGATTAACCAAAAGCGGAAAATTAAAATGATCGATCTGTATAATCCGATTAAGTTTACTTGTAAACTTCTGCACAAGCAGTTGGATATTCCGACAGATAAGATGGGGGCTTCGGACTATTGTCTGTTGGATAAGGACAATAAGGTTGTTCTTCAGACCCATTGGGAGATGCCGGATAGTTTGTATTTCGGACAGCTGAAGGAGTATTTTGCTCGTTTCCGCTCGCAGCCCGACGAGTGACGGGCGCAGGGCGGCGGAAGACTGCATTTGTCTTTGTGTTTCAGTTAAGGCGTTTCTGCTTGCAAAAAGAGCCGGAAACGCCTTTTTCTGTAACACGCTCTTTCGCTGAATCCCTCGAAATAGAGGATGGAACTGCATAAAACGACGCTAAAACCGCATGAATATACGCTGCGAATGCCGGAATTGCATCTTTTTTCCGTCTGAAACGCTTGTGCGGAACGCGCTCCGTGCTTGTCCGGTTGCCGAACAACGCTTGTGTGGCTCGGCAACAATGCTTGTGCGGCTCGGCCGGAAGGTATGTCGGGAGGCGAAACAAGGCTTTCGGCGAGGCATTCGGGTGCTTTTTTCGTCTGGTTCGGTTGTAAGTATTTTGCTATCTATTTGGTTGATAAATAAATAGCACGTGTGCGCTTCGAAAAAATCCGTCGCCCGCCCTTCCGGTCGCAAATACGCGATTCTCGCGGACTTGGGTGTGCAAAGTGTCAGAATGATAGTTGGTGGTTGGCCTCGTTGTTTTCCATAGGGATGGGGCAGAAGGGATGCGGTAGAGACGCAAAATTTTGCGTCTCTACGACGTGCGTGGGTTTCCCGCTATCCTTTTCTTCGGGGCCCTGGGCCGTTTGTCCGAAATAATATGTATATTTGCGGATATTCTCCGGATATTTATTCGCGGGAACGAAGGCTTAAAAATGGAAGCACTATGAACATACTTATCCTGAATGCCAGCCCCCGTCCCAACGGAGGCATCGCGCGCATGTTGCAGGCCATGGAGGAAGAAGCCCTGGCGTGCGGAGCCCGGGTGGTGAACCTGCGTGTCGCCGACCTGAAGGTGCGTCCCTGTACGGGCTGCATGACCTGCCGTACCGCCCAGCGTTGCACCTTGCCCGAAGATGACGCCCAATGCGTGGTGCGCCTGCTGGGCGAATGTCAGGTGCTCGTCATCGGTGCCCCCTGCTATTGGGGCAACATGCCCGGCACCCTGAAAGTACTGTTCGACCGCATGGTTTATGGCCTGATAGAGCAAAGCGGCACCGGACTTCCACGCCCGCTGCACGCCGGCAAGGACGCCGTACTGGTATCCACCAGTACCACCGCTTTCCCCTTCAACATCCTGTTCCACCAGACCAGCGGCACCATACGCGCCCTGAAAGCCATTCTGAAGTGGAGCGGCTTCCACGTCTTTCGCCGCATCGAGCGGGGAGGGGTGCGGCAGAAGCCCGTCGGCGAAAAAGATTTGAATCGTTGCAGGAAAGTGATGCGGAAGTTGTGCAAATAATCACTACCTTTGTGCCCTTGCAAACCGCGATGTAACTGTCCGGTTTTATAGGGTTTTGCCGTTTGCAGGTCCGTGCCCCTTTGCGAGGCTCCGGCTTGCAGGCCGAAAAACGTATCAACTTAAGATTATTGACTTTATGATATCTGTAGAAGGACTGAAAGTAGAATTCAACGCCACGCCGCTGTTCGAGGACGTGTCCTACGTCATCAATAAGAAAGACCGCATCGCGCTGGTCGGTAAGAACGGAGCCGGCAAGTCCACCATGCTCAAGATACTGGCCGGACTGCAGCAGCCCACGGAAGGCGTGGTAGCCGTTCCCCGCGACTGTACCATCGGCTATCTGCCGCAGGTCATGGTGCTGAGCGACTCGCGAACCGTGATGCAGGAAGCCGAGCTGGCTTTCGAACACATCTTCGAGATGCAGGCCGACATCGACCGCATGAACCGCGAGCTGGCCGAACGCACCGACTACGAAAGCGAGGACTACCAGAAACTCATCGACCGCTTCACCCACGAGAATGAACGTTTCCTCATGATGGGAGGCACCAATTATCATGCCGAGATAGAGCGCACGCTCCAGGGCTTGGGATTCAGCCGTACCGACTTCGACCGCCCCACGAGCGAGTTCTCCGGCGGATGGCGCATGCGCATCGAGCTGGCCAAGCTCCTGCTTCGCCGCCCCGACGTGCTCCTGCTCGACGAGCCCACCAACCACCTCGACATCGAGTCCATCCAGTGGCTCGAAAACTTCCTGGCCACCCGTGCCAACGCCGTGGTGCTCGTCAGCCACGACCGCGCCTTCCTGAACAACGTCACCACCCGCACCATCGAAATCAGCTGCGGACACATCTACGATTATAAGGTGAAGTACGACGAGTTCGTCACCCTGCGCCGCGAGCGTCGCGAACAGCAGCTGCGCGCCTACGAAAACCAGCAGAAGCAGATCGAAGACACCGAAGCCTTCATCGAACGCTTCCGCTACAAGGCCACCAAGGCCGTACAGGTGCAGAGCCGCATCAAGCAACTGGAGAAGATAGAACGCATCGAGGTGGACGAGGAAGACAACTCCACCCTGCGTCTGAAGTTCACCTGCTCCAGCCGCAGCGGCAACTATCCCGTCATCTGCGAGGACGTAGCGAAAGCTTACGGCGACCACGTTGTCTTCCACGATGTCAACCTGACCATCAACCGTGGCGAAAAGGTGGCCTTTGTGGGCAAGAACGGTGAAGGAAAATCCACCCTCGTGAAGTGCATCATGGGCGAGATAACCGACTATACCGGCCGCCTTACCCTGGGACACAACGTACAGATAGGCTACTTTGCCCAGAACCAGGCACAGCTGCTGGACGAGAACCTGACGGTGTTCGACACCATCGACCGTGTGGCCGTTGGCGACATTCGTCTGAAGATACGCGACATATTGGGCGCTTTCATGTTCGGCGGTGAGGCCTCGGACAAGAAGGTAAAAGTGCTCTCCGGCGGCGAGCGCACCCGTCTGGCCATGATCAAGCTGCTCTTGGAGCCGGTGAACTTCCTCATTCTCGATGAGCCCACCAATCACCTGGACATGCGCTCGAAGGACGTACTGAAGGAAGCCATCCGCGACTTCGACGGAACAGTAATTATTGTCAGCCACGACCGTGATTTTCTGGACGGACTTGCGACTAAAGTTTATGAGTTTGGTGGCGGAGTGGTGAAGGAACACTTGGGAGGCATTTACGACTTTATACGGAGTAAGAGTCTTGAGAGCTCCTCAGGCCTCCCCCCCGACCCCTCTCCCAAGGAGAGGGGAGGAAGGTTGGATTCCCTCTTTGCTTCTGATGACAATAAGAAAAAGAATGCCGCTACCACTCCCCTCTCCTCGGGAGAGGGGTCGGGGGTGAGGCTCTGGCAGGAACAGAAGGAACTCAACAAACGTCTGAAGAAGCTGGAGCGCCGCGTGGCCGACTGCGAAGCCGAAATCGAACAGACCGAAAGCGCCATCGCCATTCTTGAGGAGAAAATGGCTACTCCCGAAGGAGCCTCGGACATGTCGCTCTACGAGCAGCACCGCAAGCTGAAGGAACAGCTCGACCACGTAATGGACGAGTGGGAGACAGCATCGACAGAGCTGGAGGAAGCCCAAAAGGGAGCCTGATGGCCGCTGGGTGAAGAACGGAAAACAACTTTATAAAACAGTATAACAATGAACATGAAACATTTTCTTCCCGTTGCAGCGATCTGCCTGCTGGCAACATCGTGCAACACGGGCAAGCAGACGGCCGAACAGACAGCCGGCATTCAGCTTGCCAATCTGGATACCACGGCTCTGCCGGGTACCGACTTCTATCAGTATGCCTGCGGTGGCTGGATGAAAAACAATCCGCTGACCGACGAATATTCGCAGTATGGTTCGTTCACCGTGCTGGCCGAGAATAACCGCAAGCAGATTCAGGGCCTTATCGAAGAACTAGCTGCTTCGCAACACGAAGCCGGCAGCGCGGCACAGAAGGTAGGCGACCTGTACAAGATTGCCATGGACAGCGTGAAGCTGAATCAGGACGGTGTTGCCCCCATTCAGGCCGAACTGAAGGAAATCGGTGCGATGCAGAGCAAGGAACAGCTTTATCCGCTGCTGGCACAGCTCTATAAGAAAGGCATCGCAGCCTATCTGGCCCTCTACGTGGCAGCCGACGAAATGAACAGCAACATGAACGCTGTACAGATAGCCCAGTACGGACTGAGCATGGGCGACCGTGACTACTATCTGCTGGACGATGAGGCTACTACCAAGATTCGTGAGGCTTTCAAGGTGCATGTAAAGAAGATGTTCGGTCTGGCCGGATATTCCGATGCCGACGCTGACCGTGCCGTGAAGGTAGTGATGGATGTAGAAACCCGTCTGGCACAGGCTTTCCGCTCGCGTGTCGACCTGCGCGACCCTCATGCCAACTACAACAAGATGTCGATGGAAGACATCAAGAAGCAATACCCCACCTTCGACTGGGATGCTTATCTGAAAGGACTTGACCTGAACGATGTGAAGGAAATCATCATCGGCCAGCCCGCTTCGCTGGAGGCTTCGGTGAAGATTCTGGACACACTGCCCCTGGCTGACCAGAGCCTGTACTTGCAGTGGAAACTGATTGATGCCGCTGCTTCTTACCTGAACGATGCTATGAAGGAGCAGAACTTCGACTTCTACAGTCGTACGATGTCGGGTACCCAAGAGATGCAACCCCGTTGGAAGACAGCTGTCGGCGTAGTAAGCTCTACACTGGGCGAGGCTGTCGGACAGATGTATGTCGAGAAGTACTTCCCCGCCGCAGCCAAAGAGCGTATGGTGACCCTCGTGAAGAACTTGCAGGAAGCACTGGGACAACGCATCCAGAACCTTTCGTGGATGGGCGATTCGACCAAGGTGAAAGCTCTGGAGAAACTGGCTACCTTCCACGTGAAGATAGGTTACCCCGACAAATGGAAAGACTACAGCTCGCTCGAAATCAAGAACGACTCGTACTGGGCAAACATCGAACGTGCCAACCTGTGGGGACACGCCGAGATGGTGGCCAAGGCAGGCAAGCCCGTTGACAAGGACGAATGGCTGATGACGCCGCAGACCGTGAACGCTTACTACAATCCGACGACGAACGAAATCTGTTTCCCCGCCGCCATTCTGCAGCCGCCTTTCTTCGATATGAATGCGGATGACGCCTTCAACTACGGTGCCATCGGTGTGGTTATCGGACATGAGATGACGCACGGATTCGACGATCAGGGTCGTCAGTACGACAAGGACGGTAACCTGAAAGACTGGTGGACCGAAGAAGATGCCAAGAAGTTCGAAGAACGTGCCAATGTGATGGTAGCCTTCTTCGACAGCATCGAAGTGGCTCCGGGTGTACATGCCAACGGCCGCATGACACTAGGCGAGAACATTGCCGACCACGGTGGTTTGCAGGTAGCTTTCCAGGCCTTCAAGAACGCTACTGCCGCTGCTCCGCTGGCAGTAAAAGACGGCTTCACACCCGAGCAGCGCTTCTTCCTGGCTTATGCCGGTGTATGGGCCAACAACATCCGTCCGGAATATGTGCTGCAACTGACCAAGATTGACGTACACTCGCTGGGCGAATGGCGTGTAAACGGCGCACTGCCGCACATCGGTGCCTGGTACGATGCCTTTGGCGTGACCGAGAAAGACCCGATGTTCGTGCCGCAGGCCGAGCGCGTCTCCATCTGGTAACAGGACGTTGAATAACCCTATATTGAGAGGGGGAGGATTCTTCTTCGCAGACTGTCTGCGGCGGGGAATTCTCCCTTTTTTTGTGCCCGTCAGCGAGTGCAGGGTAGGGATGAAAGAGATTTTGACAATGTGCTTGCCAGATAGTGTGCTCTGCTTTCAAATTGTCGGGAAAGGTTTTTTTGAATTGACAGACCTGTTTTCCGAAAGTAGGCTGAAAATGTGAAAAGTGGGCGGAACAGGTATTGAATCTGCATGAATATGCGTTGGGTATGCGGGTTTTATACGCTTTTTGTCCTCAAAATGCTTGTCCGGCGCGCGCTCCGTGCTTGTTCGGAACGGGAGCAACGCTTGTGTGGCTCGCGAACCATGCTTGTGCGGCTCGTCAGCAACGCTTGTTGTGCTCGTCGGGATGGCTTTTTGGCGTTGGAAACAAGGCTTTTTGGGGAACCGGAGGGGAGGCGTTTTTCTCTTTCAGATGTAAGGATTTCGCTATCGTGCTAAGAGGCAGCGGAATGCGGATTTTTGCTTCCGAAATTCTGGGACGGCGGGCTGTCGGACGGAATTTCGCGATTCTCGCGGCGTTGGCGGAGCAAAGTGTCACATTGTCAAGTACGGTGCGTGACGCCATTCCCGGTAGCGAATCTGCCTTCTGGGCTGTGCGGACGGAGGTATTCGTATACGTCTGGCAGAAATAGGCGGACGCACGGGGGCTTGTCATTAAAAAGTATAATTTTTGCGATTAATTGCCTGTGTATGCGTCTCCTTACGAACAAAATTTGTAACTTTGCGGCATTATAGATTTAATTTGCGCGTAATTTAAATAACTGAATCATGTCCGAAACAAAAAGAATCAAAACAGCTTTGGTATCTGTATACCATAAGGAAGGTTTGGATGAGATTATCACCAAACTGCATGAAGAAGGTGTAGAGTTCCTCTCGACAGGCGGAACTCGTCAGTTTATCGAATCTCTGGGTTATCCCTGCAAGGCAGTGGAAGACCTTACCACATATCCCTCTATCTTGGGCGGCCGTGTGAAGACGTTGCATCCGAAAGTATTCGGAGGTATTCTGTGCCGTCGCGGACTGGAGCAAGACATGCAACAAATCGAAAAATATGAAATTCCCGAAATAGACCTTGTTATCGTCGACCTGTATCCGTTTGAAGCTACTGTGGCCAGCGGTGCCGACGAACCGGCCATTATCGAGAAGATCGACATAGGCGGCATCTCACTGATCCGTGCGGCTGCCAAAAACTACAACGATGTGGTTATCATCGCTTCGCAGGCACAGTACCAGCCCTTCCGCGACATGCTGATGGAGCACGGTGCCACTACTTCGCTCGAAGAACGCCGCTGGTTTGCGAAAGAAGCCTTCGCCGTTTCTTCGCACTATGACTCGGCTATCTTCAATTACTTCGACGGCGAAGAAGGCAGTGCCTTCCGCTGCTCGGCCGGTAATCAGAAGACTCTGCGCTACGGTGAAAATCCGCATCAGAAAGGCTACTTCTACGGCAATCTGGATGCGATGTTCGACCAGATACACGGTAAGGAAATCTCTTACAACAACCTGCTCGACATCAATGCTGCCGTTGACCTGATTGATGAGTTTGGCAACGATATCACTTTCGCTATCCTGAAGCACAACAACGCCTGCGGTCTGGCTACACGTCCGACTTTGCTCGAAGCTTGGAAAGACGCCCTGGCTGGTGACCCCGTATCGGCTTTCGGTGGAGTGCTCATCACCAATGCCGTTGTTGACAAGGAGACAGCCGAGGAAATCAACAAAATCTTCTTCGAAGTCATCATCGCTCCCGATTATGACGTGGATGCCCTCGAAATACTGGGCCAGAAGAAGAACCGCATCATTCTGGTACGCAAGCCTGCCGAATTGCCTAAGAAACAGTTCCGCTCGCTGCTGAACGGTGTGCTGGTACAGGATCGCGACCTGAAGATCGAAACTCCTGCCGACTTGAAAGTGGTGACCGAAAAGGCTCCTACCGCTCAGGAAATCGAAGACATGCTGTTTGCCAACAAGATTGTGAAGAACAGCAAGTCCAACGCTATCGTGTTGGCTAAGGGCAAACAGCTGCTGGCAAGCGGTGTAGGACAGACCAGCCGCGTAGATGCTCTGAAGCAGGCCATCGAGAAGGCCAAGAGCTTTGGCTTCGACCTGCACGGTGCCGTGATGGCCAGCGATGCTTTCTTCCCCTTCCCCGACTGCGTCGAGATAGCCGGCAACGAAGGCGTTACAGCCGTTATCCAGCCGGGCGGAAGCATCAAGGACCAGCTGAGCTTTGACTACTGCAACGAACACGGAATCGCTATGGTGACTACCGGATTCCGTCACTTCAAGCACTAAAAAACAATGGTCAATGGTTAATGATAAATGGTTAATGACGGGGGAGCTTGTTTGGAGCTGCCATTGGTCATTCGCCATTTACTGTTAACCATTGCCATTTGCTATTAATCATCAACCATTTATCATTAACCATTACAGAAAGATGGGATTTTTCTCTTTTACACAAGAAATAGCGATGGACCTCGGCACAGCCAACACCATCATTACCGCTGGTGGTAAGATTGTGGTGGACGAACCTTCGGTAGTGGCCTTGGACCGTCGTACAGACAAGATGATAGCCGTGGGCGAGAAGGCAAAGCTGATGCACGAGAAGACCCACGAGAACATACGCACCATCCGTCCGCTGCGCGACGGCGTGATAGCCGACTTCTATGCCTGCGAGCAGATGATTCGCGGACTTATCAAGATGGTGAACAACCGTAACCGTCTGTTCTCGCCTTCGCTCCGCATGGTGATCGGTGTTCCCTCGGGCAGTACCGAAGTCGAGCTCCGTGCCGTACGCGACTCGGCCGAACACGCCGGCGGACGTGACGTTTACCTCATATTCGAACCCATGGCAGCAGCCATCGGTATCGGTATCGACGTGGAAGCTCCCGAAGGAAACATGATTGTTGATATAGGTGGTGGCTCTACCGAGATTGCTGTTATTTCGCTCGGCGGTATCGTATCGAACAACTCTATCCGCATTGCCGGCGACGACCTGACAGCCGACATTCAGGAGTACATGAGCCGTCAGCACAACGTCAAAGTCAGCGAACGTATGGCCGAACGTATCAAGATACACGTAGGCGCCGCCCTTACCGAACTGGGCGAAGACGCTCCCGAGGACTATATTGTACACGGACCGAACCGCATTACAGCCCTGCCTATGGAGGTGCCTGTCTGCTATCAGGAAGTGGCACACTGTCTGGAGAAGTCTATCTCGAAAATCGAGACAGCCATTCTGAGCGCGCTTGAGAATACTCCTCCCGAACTTTACGCCGACATTGTGCACAACGGTATTTACTTGGCCGGTGGTGGTGCCTTGCTTCGCGGACTCGACAAGCGTCTGACGGACAAGATCAACATCCCCTTCCACATTGCCGAAGACCCCTTGCATGCCGTAGCCAAGGGAACGGGCGTGGCGTTGAAGAACGTTGACCGCTTCTCGTTCCTGATGCGGTGATTTGTAAATGAATTAGTGAATGGATATTTGATAACACATCTGTCGGTTATCAACTATCCATTATCCATTGTTAATTAGTATAGAACTCGTGCGGAATCTACTGAACTTCCTTCTTAAATACAATTACTGGTTCCTCTTTCTGCTGTTGGAGGTAGCCAGTTTTGTTTTATTGTTCCGCTTCAACCACTACCAGCAGAGTGTGTTCTTTACCTCGGCTAACGAAGTGGCGGGACGCGTCTACGAGATATCCGGAGGCATCAGCTCTTACTTCCACCTCAAGTCGGTGAACGAAGACTTGCTCGACCGCAACCTGCTGCTTGAACAGCGTGTGGCACAGCTCGAAAAGATGCTGCGCGACAAGGGAGCCGACTCGGCGCGCCTCTACAGTTTAGAGCACATGGAGGCAGGCGATTACCGCATCTTCAAGGCAAACGTTATCAAGAATACGCTGAACCGTGCCGACAACTACATCACCCTTGATCAGGGTGCATCGGCAGGTATACGGCCCGACATGGGAGTGGTCGATGCAAACGGAGTAGTCGGCATTGTCTACAAAACCTCGCCTCACTATTCGCTCGTCATTCCGTTGCTCAACAGCAAGTCGAGCATCAGTTGCAAGATTGTGGGCAGCGAATACTTCGGCTACCTGAAGTGGGAAGGCGGTGACTCACGCTTTGCCTATCTGAAAGACTTGCCCCGCCATGCCGAGTTCAACCTGGGTGATACGGTGGTGACAAGCGGCTATTCGGCTGTGTTTCCGGCCGGTGTCATGGTGGGTACGGTGGACGATATGTCCGACTCGCACGATGGGCTTTCGTACCTGTTGAAGATAAAACTGGCTACAGACTTCGGTAAGGTGAGCGACGTACGCGTCATAGCCCGTAACGGTCAGGAAGAACAAAACAATTTGGAGGTAGAAGAAACGAATTAATACACCATTGGTACACAATTATCTGCATAAAATAGGATGGTTCGTCGGCTTGCTGTTGTTGCAGGTGCTGATATTGAACAATATGCATATCGTCGGATATGCCACTCCCTTTCTGTACGTCTATCTGATACTGAAGTTCGAGTCGGAGACTTCGCGCAACGCGCTGATGTTGTGGGCTTTCTTTTTGGGCCTTGCCATCGATGTCTTTTCCGACACGCCGGGTATGAATGCTGCGGCAACAGTTTTTCTGGCCTTTTTGCGTCCGGTACTGTTGCGTCTGTTCACGCCGCGCGATACGGTTGAAAGTTTTGTACCGGCTGTCCGCACCATGGGCATTTCGCCTTTTCTGAAGTATCTTTCGTTCAGTGTGCTGGTTCATCATGCCGTGCTGCTCTCCATCGAATTCTTTTCGTTTGCCCATTTGGGCACGCTGTTGCTGCGCATCCTGTCGAGCAGTGTGCTTACAGTGGCGTGTGTCATGGCGGTCGAAGGTATACGGAAAAAGCGGTAGCAGTCCGTCGGCCTGATCGTACATTTACTCAATTATCTATTTACCCATTCGTTCAATGAAGGACTATCAGTTAGAGAAACGGAAGTTTGTAATCGGCTTGGCGGCAGTGATTATTGTATTCATTTATATCCTGCGCCTCTTCGACCTGCAAATCATGACAGATGATTACAAGAAGAATGCCGACAGCAACGCTTTCCTGAATAAAATACAGTATCCTTCGCGCGGAGCCATCTACGACCGTAACGGTAAGTTGCTTGTATTCAACCAGCCTGCTTACGACATTACCTTCGTACCCCGCGAAGTGACACAACTCGATACGGCCGACTTCTGCCGTGCCCTGAACATCACGTGCGAACAGTTCGACAAGCGCATGAAGGATGTGAAAAACCGGTGGATGAATCCCGGATATTCGAAATACACCCATCAGACTTTTATGACACAGCTTTCGTCTGAGGAATGTGGTGTGTTTCAGGAGAAATTGTTCAAGTTCCCCGGTTTCTACATACAGCGTCGTACCATCCGGCAATACACCTACAACTCTGCCGGACACGTGCTGGGCGACATCGGTGAAGTATCCAAACGCGACATCGAGAAGGACGATTATTACATTCGCGGCGACTACATCGGTAAGCAGGGAATAGAGCGTTCTTACGAGACCTACCTGCGTGGCGAAAAAGGCGTGGAAGTGTTGCTTCGCGACGCCCACGGCCGCATTCAGGGGCATTACATGGACGGTCAGCTCGACCGCCCTTCCATTCCTGGCAAGAACCTTACGCTGGGCATCGATATCGACTTGCAGATGTTGGGTGAACGGCTGTTGCAACATAAGATTGGTGCCATCGTAGCCATCGAACCCTCTACGGGCGAGATTCTCTGTATGGTATCGTCGCCCTCGTTTGATCCACATATACTGATTGGCCGTCAGCGCGGAAAGAATCATCGCCTTCTTCAGCTTGACAAGCGGAAGCCTTTGCTGAACCGTGCCATTATGGGAGCCTATCCGCCCGGATCGACATTCAAGACGACACAGGGACTCACTTTCCTTCAGGAAGGCATCATACACGAAGAAACAACGTTGTATCCCTGTTCTCACGGTTTCAGCTACGGTAGTTTGCATGTAGGTTGCCACGGACACGCTTCGCCGCTTTCACTGGTGCCGGCCATTGCTACTTCGTGTAACTCGTACTTCTGCTGGGGCTTGTTTCGCATGATAGGCGACCGTAAGTATGGTTCACCCCAAAAGGCTTTGACTGTCTGGAAGGACTACATGGTTTCGCAGGGCTTCGGTTACAAACTTGGCACAGACTTGCCGGGCGAGATACGTGGTTTCATCCCCAACGCCAGTACGTACGACAAAGTTTACCGCGGCTCGTGGAATGGACTTACCATTATCAGTATCGCCATCGGGCAGGGTGAAATTCTGGCTACACCTTTGCAGATTGCCAATCTGGGAGCTACGATTGCCAACCGTGGTTACTTCATAACGCCCCATGTGGTGAAGGAAATACAGGACAACGAACTGGACAGTTTGTATCGCACCCGCCGCTATACGAGTATCGACCGCAAGTATTACGAAGATATTGTAGAAGGTATGCGGGCAGCCGTTACGGGCAGTACGGGTAGTGCTACCTGTCGTATGGTCGGAACCATTTTGCCGGGTGTAGAAGCTTGCGGAAAGACGGGAACGGCGCAGAACCGCGGAAAAGACCACTCCGTCTTTATGGGCTTTGCACCGATGGACAATCCGAAGATAGCCATAGCCGTGTATGTGGAGAACGGTGGCTTTGGGGCTACGTTTGGTGTGCCGATTGGTGCAATGATGATGGACCAGTATCTGCATGGCAAGCTGTCGCCCGAGAACGAGAAACTGGCAGAAGATTTCAGCAATCGAGTCATTTACTACGGCGACGAAGAACGGTAGGGGAAGCCAGGCCTCACCCCCGGCCCCTCTCCCAAGGAGAGGGGGGAGGATGTGATCAGTACTGAAGAAAGGTATAAGTGCAACTTAAAAACTTAAACGAACTTAGAAATTCAAGATTTGACTATGATAGAGAATTTGGCAACAAGGAGGGACAGCATCTGGAAGTCGCTTGACTGGGCGACGATTATCGTCTATCTGCTGCTGATTGTATGCGGTTGGTTCAGCGTGTGCGGGGCAAGCTACGATTACGGCGACCGCGATTTTCTGGATTTCTCGACCCGTGCAGGCAAGCAGTTCGTCTGGATTATCTGTTCGTTCGGACTTGGGTTTGTGCTGCTGATGCTGGACGATACGCTGTACGACATGTTTGCTTACCTTATATATATAGGCCTGATGTTGCTGCTTATCGTCACCATTTTCATTGCGCCCGATACGAAAGGGTCGCGCTCGTGGCTCATATTGGGCCCTGTCAGCCTGCAGCCGGCGGAGTTTGCCAAGTTTGCTACGGCTCTGGCACTTGCCAAGTACATGAGTGCCTATTCGTTTACACTCCGGAACTGGAAGAAAGTGCTGATGGTGGCTTTCCTGATACTTTTTCCAATGATGCTTATTATTCTGCAGCGCGAGACGGGTTCGGCACTGGTTTACCTGGCTTTTTTCCTGATGCTCTATCGCGAGGGAATGCCTGGAGTAGTGCTGTTTTCGGGTATCTGTGCTGTCCTTTATTTTGTAGTGGGCATCCGCTTTGCCGAAGAATGCATAGCCGACACGCCGACACCGATCGGCGAGTTTGCTGTGTTGCAGATGGTGTTGCTGTTTGCTGCGGGGATGGTGTGGGTGTACGAGAAACGTTGGGTACCGGTACGCAATATGCTCATTGGCTCGGTAGGAGGAGTGCTGCTGGCATTCATCGTGTCGGAGTATATCGTTCCTTTCAACCTGGTATGGGCGCAGTGGGGGCTTTGTGCGCTTGCCGTGGGCTATCTGTTTTATCTTTTTCTGAGTGAGCGTCGCTGGTCCTATCTGCTGATAGGGTTGTTTGCTATGGGCTCCATCGGCTTTCTGTATTCCAGCGATTATTTCTTCAACAAGGTGTTGGAACCCCACCAACAGGTACGTATCAAGGTGGTACTGGGCATGGAGGAAGACTTGGCCGGTGCGGGATACAACGTCAATCAGTCGAAGATTGCCATCGGTTCGGGTGGTCTGACGGGTAAGGGATTCCTGAACGGCACACAGACGAAGTTGAAATACGTGCCCGAGCAGGATACCGACTTCATCTTCTGTACAGTAGGTGAGGAAGAGGGCTTCGTAGGCTCTGTCTTTGTTCTGCTGCTGTTCTTGACGCTGATATTGCGTCTTATTGCGCTGGCCGAGCGTCAGCAATCCCCCTTCGGGCGGGTGTATGGCTATTCGGTGCTGAGTATATTTCTGTTCCACCTCTTTATCAACATCGGTATGGTGCTGGGACTGACGCCTGTAATCGGCATTCCTTTGCCGTTCTTCAGCTATGGTGGCTCGTCGTTGTGGGGTTTTACGATTCTGCTGTTTATTTTTCTGCGGATTGATGCGGGTAGGAACCGCCGGCTTGTCTGACAAGGCGGATGCCGATGTCGTTGATGCCTGGCAGTGTTTCGTTGGGCAGGGTATGGATCAGTTTGAGGCGATAGGTGCCAGCACTGTCGATACGGATGGTACCTGCCTGAAAGCGTGTCTGATACAGTCCGCCCCAGCCTTCACCTTTCCAGTGTCCTTGGCGGTCGGCCAGAATGTAGTGCAGGCTGTCGGTTGCCGTCTGGCTGATGCCCGGGCCGCAGTAACACAGTCCTAATCCGATGTCCTGATACGGGTAACGGTTAGTGTTCCTGATTTCGATGTCGAGCCTGTAGTGCGTTTGCGAGTCGGGCACAGTGACGTCGAACACAACCGTGTCCTGCTTGCTCCAGCCTTCGCTGGGCAAGGAGTGGAAGTTATGGTATACAGCCTGCTTGTCGCATGCGCATAGGGCACATACGGCAAGCAGTTGTAACAGATTCCGGCAGAAGGCCGTCGGATTAGTTTTGCGACGGCTGTTCATTGTTGCTTTGAGTTGGTTTGGCTTCCTGCCGTGGCTTGGGCTCCTGCTGGGGTTTTGCTTCCTGGCGGGGCTTGTCGCCTTGTTGTTTTCTTTCGCCTTGCTGGTTCTTCTCCTTCGGCTGGTTCTTTCGGGGCTGCTGTTGCGGACGTTCGCTGCCAGCGGGTTGCTTTTCAGTTTTGGGAGCTTTTTCGCCTTGAGGGGCATTGCCCTGCTGCGGCTGCGAAGCGGCTTCCTGCTGTTGTTTAGGGCGGTTGTTGCGTCCGTTTTTACGCTTGTTTTCACCCGATTGACGCTTGTTGTTTTCGCCGGCTTCACCGTTGTTAGGCTGCTTGGCCGGTTGTTTGGCGGCTACGGCTTCGGTCTGCTCGGCGTTTTGTGCGCGTGCGGGTTGTTGCTTGGCAGGTGCGGCAGCCTGCTGTGCGTTGTCCGGCTGACGGTTGGCATTGCCTTTTTTCTTCTTCTTGCGCGAGTTTCCGCCGCCGTTGTTCTCGCCGGCTTCTTTGGCTTCGGCGTTGTTGTTGCCTTTGGCTTTGCGGTTGCGGTCGAAGCGGGTCAGGCTTTCCTGTTCGAGCAGGTCGGTTGACTTCTTGCTGTCGTTTCGGTTGGCTTCTTCGTGCAGACTGTCTGGCTTGATGCCACGCTTGTTCATGCCAATCACTTCGAAGGCACGGCGGCTGCTGATGGTTACCAGGTTGGCTGGGATGCTCTTGTCGGTGGAGTAGGTAATCTGATTGCTCAGAATGTCGGCCTTGAAATAGTAGAAGAGACCGTCCTTGGTTTCGAGTTGGATTTCCTTCGAGGGCAGGCGCTTCTGGGCTTCCACGTAGCAGTCTACTTCGTAGTTCAGACAGCACTTCAGCTTGGCACACTGTCCGGCCAGCTTCTGCGGATTGAGGGAAATGTCCTGGTAGCGTGCGGCGCTGGTCGATACGGAGACAAAGGTTGTCATCCAGGTGGCGCAGCACAGCTCGCGACCGCAGGGACCGATGCCGCCTATACGTCCGGCTTCCTGCCGGGCTCCGATCTGCTTCATCTCGATGCGTACACGGAATACTTCGGCCAGGACTTTGATGAGCTGGCGGAAGTCAACACGTTCGTCGGCTATGTAGTAGAAGATGGCTTTGTTGCCATCGCCCTGGTATTCGACGTCGCCTATCTTCATTTCCAGCTTCAGGTCGAGGGCTATCTGACGGGCACGGATCATGGTGCTGTGCTCGCGGCTCTTGGCTTCGTTGTACTTCTCCATGTCCACGGGCTTGGCCTTGCGGTAGATGCGCTTGATGTCGGCCTCGGACTTGAGGTTGGCTTTGCGCATTTGCAGGGGCACGAGTCGTCCGGTCAGGGTTACGACGCCGATGTCGTGGCCGGGAGTAGCCTCTACGGCTACGATGTCGCCCTTTTCGAGGGGAATTTTATTGCTGTTGCGGTAGTAACCTTTGCGGGTGTTCTTGAACTGCACTTCTACGTACTCGCTTTCTTCGGCATTGCCGGGAATGTCGGCCAGCCAGTCGTAGGTGTTCAGCTGCTTGTCTTGTCTGCCGCAGCTTTTGCAGCAGAGGTTTCCGCTTCCGTTATGTAGTTTGAATTCATTCATATCGTTTGGTTGAATATAATGTTAGTTTTCAGGTTCTCAAGTGTGCGGGGTGTTGCTTATCCCGTTTTCAGCAGAACGATCATCTTCAGTGCGAAGTCGAAAAAGACCATGCGCGGGTTGACGTTCTGTTCGATGTGTATCTGCGCTTCGGTCAGTTCGTGAACGATGCCCATGACGTTGCGCTCGTTGACGAAGGGGGCGAAGCGTGTGGAAAAGTTCTCTTCCTGCAGGGTCATGTAGTTCATGTCCGGGCGGTGGAAGTTGTAGATGAAGTTCTCGCGTATCATGCGCTGGCAGTAGTCCAGGAAACTTTTCTGGCGTTCGCGGCCGATGGAGGCGAGTTGCTCGCTCCATTGCTTCATCTCGCGTATCTTGCGCTGGTAGGACAGCCGCATCAGGCTGACGAACCAGTTGAAAAAAAGTTCGTTTTCTTCGTTCAGTTGGATGGCTTCGAGCGCCTTGATGAAATCGCCACCGGCCAGGTGGGCTATCTTTTCGCTGTCGACGGGTTGCACGCCATACTTGTTTTGCAGGGCAGCGGCAATGTCGGCCTCGCTGATGCGGGGAATGTTGATGCGCTGCGTGCGGCTTTGTATGGTGGGCAGTATCATGTCCGGCGTTTCGGTGATGAGCAGGAAGACGGTGCGTGCGGGCGGCTCCTCGAACAGCTTGAGCAACTTGTTGGCACAGGCTTCGTTCATCTTTTCGGCCATCCAGACGATGGTCACCTTATAGCCTCCCTCGCTCGACTTCAGGCTGAGCTTGCGGATGATTTCCTCGCTCTCCTGTGTGAAAATCTGCGCCTGCTTGTTCTCGGCATCCATGTCGTCCAGCCAGTGGCTGAGGTAGAAGTAAGGATTGGCGATGAGCTGCTGTCTCCATTGGGGCAGAAAGTCGTTGCAGACGGATACTTTGGGGCTCTTGGCCTTGTTGACGATGGGGAAGATGAAGTGGACGTCGGGGTGTACCAGTTTTTCCCACTTCACGCACGAAGGGCAGGTGCCGCAGGCATCGGTGGCGGTGCGGTTGGGGCAGCACAGGTAGCGTGCATAGGCCAGGGCGAGGGGCAGTTTGCCGCTTCCCACGGGGCCGCAGAAGAGCTGTGCGTGGGCGATACGTCCTTCCTGCACTTCCTGTATCAGGCGTCGTTTTACCTGCTCTTGTCCGATGATATCGTTGAAACTGAACACGTTATTAAATCCTTTTTTAGTGAATGAGGCATGTCATTTCAGCTCCTTTTATGGGTGGATTCCAAATTCTTCATTCCTCATTCTTCGTTCTTCATTTATTAATAAATCTGTCTGGCTACTTCGCGGATGCTGTCGGCTGCTCCTATCGAGTAGAAGTGCAGGCTGGGCACTCCGTGGTCGATGAGCTCGCGGCATTGCTTGACACACCACTCGATGCCCACGTGGCGTGCCTCGTCGTCGTTGGTGCATTTCAGCAGTTCGTGGGTCAGCTCTTCGGGCAGGTCTACCTTGAAGGTCTTGGGTATCATGCTGAGCTGCGACAGCTTCTTGAAGGGCTTGATGCCGGGGATGATGGGGATGGTGATTCCCTCCTGGCGGGCACGCTCTACGAAACTGAAGTACTTGCGATTGTCGTAGAAGAGTTGTGTGACGGCATATTCGGCGCCGGTCTCCATCTTCTTTTTCAGCCAGTACAGGTCGGTCTCCAGATTGGGGGCTTCTTCGTGCTTCTCGGGGTAGCAGGCTACGCCGTACGAGAAAGGCGTACGGGTGATTTTCATCTCCGACCCGTCGACGAAGATACCTTTGTTGAAGTTGTTGATCTGCTGTTGCAGTTCGACGGCGTGGGCGTGTCCGCCCGGTTCGGGAACAAATACCGATTCGTGCTTAGCCTTGTCACCGCGCAGCACCAGCAGGTCGGTGATACCGAGGAATTGCAGGTCGAGCAGTTGATACTCCGTGTCTTCCTGCGTGAATCCGCTGCACAAGATGTGGGGCACAACGGTGATGTTGTACTTGTTCTGTATGGCGGCAGCTACGGCCACGGTGCCCGGGCGGCGGCGCAAGCGGTTGCGCTGAAACAGTCCGTTGCCCAGTTCTTTGTAGACGTATTCGCTGCGGTGGGTGGTGATGTTGATGTATTTGGGGTCGAATTCACGCAGCAAGTCGATGGTCTCGTACAGTTTCTCGATGCCCGTGCCTTTCAGTGGCGGCAGTATCTCGAACGAGAAGGCGGTCTTCTGCGTGCTGTTTATCAGGTCGATTACTTTCATCTTGTTTTCTTCTATTTCCTTTTGTCTGGTAACAGACTTGTACATTGGGAACAAAAATACGAAAAAGAAACGAGAAAACCATACGACTTCCCTACTTCTTGCTTTCGAGGCTACCGGCAGGCATGTTTGCAGGGCGTTTGAGCCACACAAGTGTTGCTCGTGAGCCGTGCAAGTGTTGCTCGCGAGCCGTACAAGTGTCTCTCGCGAGCCGTGCAAGTGTCCCACAAATGCCATGCAAGTGCTGCTGAAAAGCGGTTCGGCTGGGGTGGGAAAAGAGGCAAAATACTGTTGTGGTAGAAATAATATTGTAAAATTTTGCCGAGCCGGTTTTTCTGTTTAGTTCAAAATAAGTCCGGATAGTGTTGTGTTTTGGCTGTTTAGTTGTGAATACAGATTTTTCAATGTATTATATACACTTTTTATGGGCGAAAAAAAAGAGTTTCGAATTGCTAATTTTTTGGAAATTAGTCTATCTTTGCAGGGTCTAGATTCCTCTGCTATATGGTTTATTGGTAGTGGAAATAGGCGTTTTATATATGCGAAGAGCGTTTTTTAGTTGCATTGCGTTTGCATGGAGTTTTACGGAATTTTCAATCTTTTTAAGTGTGCTTGGTGCATAGGAAATAAGCTCTTTATATAAAGATAAATGTCTTCTGTCGGATGACGGAAAAACTCTTTTGGAAAGAGGCATTTGTCTGCTATTATCAGCTTCTTGATGTCCGTAGGTATTTCTGTGCAGAGATATGAGGCTAAAACAGTTCCCACGCCGCTTCCTATAGTAAAATCCGTCTGGGGAGCTACGGACAATTATCTTAAATTCGTATGAAGAAGTGTTTCTGTTTCGCAGCATTGTTAGGCCTGATTCTTTTGGCCATGCCGCAAGGAGCTAAGGCTCAAAAGGTAGAATATCGCCAGTCGCAGAGCCGTCTGATCGAACCGCAACAGCAGGTGTTTGTCCGTCCGCTGGTTGTCGACCTGCAGGTGACTACTAATGAAAGGCAGAAGGCTGTATGGCCTTTCCCTGATGTGGACATTACGAAAATGACAGTTCAGGATGTGGACAATCTGAAGATTAATGCACTTTATCTGACTGCGCAGAAATTTGATGCAGACGTAATTGTAGCTCCTACTTTTGATATTCGTACCGTTAAGAAAGGTATCGAGATTACAGTAATCGGTTTCCCTGCCAAATATCAGAACTGGAAAGTGGCTACGAAAGAAGAAGACTATAAGTGGATTCAGGACGTTTACGGCACCAAGATCCGCTTTGTTAATCCGTTCCAGTCTTTGGGTGATAACAAGGCAAAGAATTCGGATTCTGATAAATAACAGAATATGTGTTTGTATTAATCAATTAATAAATTGTTTGAGTCTTGTTTAGGCTCTTAACCTTTTAATTTTATTAGCGATGAAAAAGTTTTTATTATTTGTGGCAGTAGCAATGGTTTGCTCCACAGTAAGTGCACAGTTGGTAACTAGTTCGACTTACAAAAAAGAAAAAGCTAAAACTTTGTGGTATGTAAAGGCTGGTTTGAATATTGCTGGAGTGAGTGGTGACGGCTGGGATGAAGTTGGCAATAAAACTGGCTATGTAGTAGGTGTCGCTTTCGATCGTCCTATTGGTAGCAATGGCGTGTTCTGGGGCATGGGATTGCAGTTGGCAACCAAAGGCTTCAAAGAAAGCCAAGGAGGTGATGAAGTTTCATTGAATGCGAACAAACTGGAAATTCCTTTGAATTTTGGTTACAAGTATAACATTAATGATGACATTGCAGTAGATGCACGCATTGGCGGATTTATTAATTATGATGTTTTTGGTAAGTTCAAAATGTCAATGGAAGGTGAAGAAGAAAGTGTTAACATTGGCGACATCGAAGGATATGATCGTATGGGTGCTGGTATGCAGTTTGGCGTAGGCGTATGGTATCAGAGCTTGAATTTCAACATTACTTATCAGAAAGGTTTCATTGAACAGTTTGAGGGCGGTAAAGAAAACAACTGGATGATTTCTTTGGGTTATGCCTTTTAATAGATGAATTTTATAAGAGTGCCGCAAGTGGTGATATACTGCCACTTGCGGTATTTCTTTAACCTTAACTGTGTAATACAAAATATTGTCAGAAAGAAATAGTGGCAGGAAACGAAATTGCCGAAGTAAGGTAAATATGTGCTGGCGCAAGCGGAAGTTTCCTGTGGTAGAAAAAATGAATAAAGGTTGAATCGTTAAATGATAAATAGGTTTGATGCAAAAGAATATTTTTCTGTTTATATGCAGTTTGTTCCTGCTTTGTCCTTTGGTGAATGCACAGTCAGTTCCTTCTCCCTATACGGTAGTGAAGGACAAAGTAGTCATATCCCAGTTTCATACACTGGAACAGCCATCCACCCCTGAGGGTATATTCGTAAATGCTCTTCTGTGGGCTATTGACCATCGTGAGTTTGCCGATCTGGGTGAAGAAGAAAAAGAAAAGATGGCTTTTGCCGTAGATTATGATAAACGGCAGTTTACTGTAGAACTGATGCAGAAAGGCGCTTCTTCTGGTGCTTGTTATAATAGTTTGTTTTCTGTAAAAGTGGCGGACAATATCATCACCATTCTGGCTTCTGATATCAGCTGCGAGACACAAGTCGCACCGATCAAACTGATTCGCCGGATGCCGTTCGAGAAACTTCAACCCGAGAAGAAAGAAAAACATAAGGAAAACTTGGATGAGTTTGCTGCATTATATGAAGCATATGCAAAACAGATGTTGGAATATATCGTTTCCACTAAGTCGCCGGTTATTACGCATTGGACAGAAATCAAAGCCAAGGAAGTCGTAAAAGGCATGACAGCTGCCGAATGTTTGCTTTCCATGGGAAAACCTGCATCGGTACAGAAGTCTGGTGGAAAAGAAGAATGGATGTACGACTCTTATACCTACTTATTTTTTGAAAACGGCAAGCTTGCTTCGTTTATCAAGTAAGCCGTATTCTTTTTGATATACTGTGTGAAAGAAATGCCGGAGGAACATACTCGTTGTTTCCCGGCATTTTGCTGTCCGGATGTGGGCTGGGAGTGTCGCCGATCCCGCATCTTTGCTTCATGTGTTGTAAAACACTTCTTCGGATGTTGCTTTTCTGCGCGAAAATGCAGTTCTTTGCATCAGTATAGTTCAGCACAGATGAATCGTGGAATCCGCTGCCGGAAAACAGTCGGAAACCTCGATGAACACGATGTGGAAACAGCTATGTATCTTTAGCAGAAATAATGAAGTAACAACAATCTAAGAACCATGAACAAGAACAGTAATCGAACAAAAGAGTCTATTCTCAGCAAGGACGGAGTCAGTTATCTCATTCCCTTTATACTTGTAACTTCCTGTTTTGCCCTGTGGGGTTTTGCCAACGACATTACCAATCCTATGGTGAAAGCTTTTTCCAAGATATTCCGGATGAGTGTCACCGACGGAGCACTGGTGCAGGTAGCCTTCTATGGCGGATATTTTGCCATGGCCTTTCCGGCTGCCATGTTTATACGGCGGTTTACTTACAAGGCCGGCGTACTGCTGGGACTCGGACTGTATGCCTTGGGCGCGTTTCTGTTCTTTCCCGCCAAACTGACGGGCGATTATTATCCTTTCCTGATAGCCTACTTCATCATGACCTGTGGACTTTCGTTCCTCGAAACGAGTTGTAATCCGTATATCCTGTCAATGGGTACTGAGCGGACGGCCACACGCCGTCTGAATCTGGCGCAGGCTTTCAATCCGATGGGGTCACTGTTAGGTATGTTTGTGGCAATGAATTTCATTCAGAACCGTCTGAATCCGATGGATACCGTCGAACGAAGCCAACTGACGCAGGCCGAGTTTGAGCAAGTGCGCGATTCCGACCTGGCAATACTTATCGCTCCTTATCTGGTGATTGGGGTCATCATTCTGATTATGCTGCTGGTAATACGCGCGGTGCGCATGCCGCATAACGGCGACCAGTCTCATTCCATCGATTTCTTGCCCACGTTGAAACGCATTTTCTCCATCCGTCATTATCGCGAGGGCGTGGTGGCACAGTTCTTCTATGTTGGTGCACAAATCATGTGCTGGACGTTTATCATCCAGTACGGTACACATCTTTTCATGTCGCAGGGCATGGAAGAGCAGGCAGCCGAGGTGCTTTCGCAAAAGTACAACATTGTGGCTATGGTGATATTCTGCATCAGCCGTTTCATTTGTACCTTTATGCTGAAGTATCTCAATCCGGGCACGCTGCTGAAGGTGCTTGCGCTGGTAGCTTGTGTACTGACTCTTGGAGTCATGTTCCTGCATAACATCTTTGGATTATATTGCCTGGTGGGCATATCGGCCTGTATGTCACTGATGTTCCCCACTATTTACGGTATAGCCCTGAACGGCTTGGGCGACGATGCCAAGTTTGGTGCCGCCGGACTGATTATGGCCATTCTGGGAGGTTCGGTACTGCCGCCGGTACAGGCTGCTATCATCGACTGCAAGGTGCTGATGGGTATGCCTGCTGTCAACCTGTCGTTTGTGCTGCCGTTGGTGTGCTTTGTGGTGATTGTGATCTACGGCCACCGCGTAAGGCGCATCCGTTAGAAGGTCGGGTGCGGGCGGGGCATGGCCTGTTCTTAAAAAGCAAGGGTAAAATTCGTTCCCTTTCGGGGAAAAACGCTACCTTTGCCGATTAAAGAAAATCAATACGTTATGCCATTAAATTTACCCGATAAGCTGCCTGCCATCGAGTTGCTGAAGGAGGAGAACATCTTCGTCATCGATACCTCCCGTGCAACCCAGCAGGACATCCGCCCGCTGCGCATCGTCATTCTGAACCTGATGCCGCTGAAAATAACTACCGAAACGGACTTGGTGCGCCTTCTTTCGAACACCCCGTTGCAGGTGGAGATACAGTTCATGAAAATAAAGAGCCACACCTCGAAGAATACCCCTATCGAGCACATGAAGGCGTTCTATAACGACTTCGAAAAAATGCGTGCCGAGAAGTTCGACGGTATGATTATCACCGGTGCGCCGGTCGAGCAAATGGACTTCGAGGAAGTGACTTACTGGGACGAGATTACCGACATCTTCGACTGGGCACGCACGCATGTCACCTCGACTTTGTATATCTGCTGGGCCGCGCAAGCCGGACTTTATCACCACTATGGCGTGCCCAAATATCCGTTGGACAAGAAGATGTTCGGCATCTTTGCCCATCGGCCGCTGCAACCGCTCCATCCCATCTTCCGCGGATTCGATGATATGTTCTACGTGCCCCACAGCCGCCATACCGAAGTCCGCAAGGAAGACATTCTGAAGGTGCCCGAACTGACGTTGCTCTCCGAATCGGAGGATGCCGGCGTACACTTGGTGATGGCACGCGGAGGTCGTGAGTTCTTCGTTACCGGACATTCCGAATATTCCCCGCTGACCCTGGATACTGAATATCGCCGTGACCTGGCCAAAGGCCTGCCCATAGAGATGCCCCGCAACTACTATGTGGACGATGATCCCGAAAAAGGAGTCCGTGTGCGTTGGCGTGCTCATGCCAATCTGCTGTTCTCCAACTGGCTGAATTACTTTGTATATCAGGAAACTCCGTATAACATCAACGAAATAGAATGATCAGACAACGGAAAATCGAACTGCTGGCTCCCGCCAAGAATCTGGAATGCGGGATAGAAGCTGTAAACCATGGAGCAGATGCTGTCTATATCGGCGCGCCCAAGTTCGGTGCGAGGGCTGCTGCCGTCAATTCGCTGGAAGACATTGCAGCTCTGACGGACTATGCCCACCTGTATGGCGTACGCATCTACGTGACGGTGAACACCATCCTGAAGGACGAGGAACTGGAGGAAACAGAACGCATGATCGATGCCCTGTACCGCATCGGTGTAGATGCACTGATTGTGCAGGACATGGGCATCACGCGGCTCAACCTGCCACCCATTCCGCTCCATGCCAGTACGCAGATGGACAACCGCACCCCCGAGAAAGTACGCTTCCTGGCCGATGCCGGTTTCAAACAAGTGGTATTGGCGCGCGAACTGTCGCTGCATGAGATTGAAGGCATCCACCGTGCTTGTCCCGACGTGCCGTTGGAAGTATTCGTACACGGTGCGCTGTGCGTCAGCTACAGCGGGCAGTGCTATGTCAGCCAGGCTTGCTTCGGACGCAGTGCCAACAGAGGCGAGTGCGCGCAGTTCTGTCGTCTGCCTTTCAGCCTGGTCGATGCCGACGGAAAGGTGATTGTCCGTGACAAGCATCTCCTGTCGCTGAAGGACCTGAACCAAAGCGAACTGCTGGAACAACTGTTGGATGCAGGTGCCACTTCGCTGAAAATCGAAGGCCGGTTGAAGGATGTGACCTACGTAAAGAACGTCACCGCAGCCTATCGGCAGAAGCTGGACGAAATCTTGGCACGCCGTCCGGAGTATGCACGTGCTTCGTCGGGCCGGTGTCATTATACGTTTACTCCCCGTCTGGACAAGAGCTTCAGCCGCGGATTTACCCACTACTTTCTGCAAGGACGCGAGCGCGACATCGCCTCGTTCGATACCCCCAAGTCGCTGGGCGAGGCGATGGGAACAATGAAGGAACAGCGCGGCGGCTGGATCAGCGTGGCAGGTGTCAAGCCTTTCCACAACGGTGACGGCGTCTGCTATCTGGACGAACAGGGGCGTCTGCAGGGGTTCCGCATCAACCGTGTGGACGGCAACAAACTGTATCCGGCGGGCGAAATGCCCCGTATACGTCCGCGCACGCCGCTCTTCCGCAACTACGACCAGGATTTTGAACGGCTGTTGGGACGCAAGTCGGCCGAACGGAAAATTGCCCTCGGCTGGGAATTGGCCGATACGCCCTGGGGATTTGCCCTGACGGCGACCGACGAAGACGGCTATCATGTTACCCTGGGATTTGCCAGCGACAAGCAGCCGGCACGTACCCCGCAGGCCGACAACCTGCGCACACAGCTGTCCAAGCTGGGCAACAGCCCCTTCGAAGTGGCAACGGACAAGAAGACGGGTGCGCCCGATATTGCGCTGCGTTTGTCGGACAACTGGTTCATTCCCTCGTCGGTGCTGACCGACTGGCGCCGTCAGGTGGTGGAGCGGCTGACAGCCGTACGCCGCGCAGGTTACCGTCGCGAGCTGGCGGTGTGGAAACCTACCACTCACCGTTTCCCGGCCACTTCGCTGACATATCTGGGCAACGTGATGAATGCCGCTGCTCAAAGCTTTTACCAGGAACACGGACTGCAGTCCATTGACCCGGCGTTCGAGAAACAGTCGGTGCCCGAGGCTGTGCTGATGTTCTGCAAGCACTGTCTGCGCTACAGCATGGGCTGGTGTCCCACGCATCAGCACGGTCGTTCGCCCTATCGCGAACCCTACTATCTGGTGGGAACCGACGGACGCCGCTTCCGGTTGGAGTTTGACTGCAAGCGGTGCCAGATGAAGGTAAGCCTGGCTTCCGGCCCCTCTTCCAAAGAGAGGGGAGAGTGAGAACGGCCAATGAAAATGTATTGAAAGAAAGAATGAAGCATGAGGAATGAAGAATTTGTAAAGGGAGAACGCATACTGAAGAACATACTGACAGGCGGCCTGAAAAAGGTCGGCGAAACTTTGTGTGTCCTTTCCCATTCTTTGTATACCCGGATTGGGTATATATTTTTTTTATTCTTCCTTCTCTCGCTGTCTTCCTGCCACTATCCGCGCATTGCGCTCGATTCGGAGGAACTGACGGGACGTCAGCGCGATTCGCTGGCATGCCTGTACAAGTACAATTATGCGTGGAACACCAATCTGGAGCTTCGGACTGATTCGGTGGAGCTGGCCTGCCTGCCGGTGAAGGACAGCTACAAGACGCTCCACAAGGGCGACCGTGTGGTAGTGGCCGAGTTTGCCATTCATCCGGCTGACTCGGTGGACTCGGTATGGGTGAAGCTGGCCCACACGCAAGAGGTACAGGGATGGTTACGCCAAAGCGACATGAAGCGTGCCTTTGCGCCTACCGACAGCATTTCGCAGGCCATCTACCTGTTCAGCGACACGCATGCATCCTATTTCGTCATCGTGTTTGCGCTGTTCGTAGCCGTGTGGCTGTTCCGGGCATTCCGCAAGAAACAGCTGAAACTGGTCTACTTCGACGATATCGACAGTGTATATCCGTTGTTGCTCTGCCTGCTGATGGCCTTCAGTGCCACGATTTACGAGTCGATGCAGGTTTTTGTGCCCGCAACGTGGGAACACTTCTATTACAATCCGACGTTGTCGCCCTTCAAAGTGCCGTTCGTGTTGTCGGTGTTTCTCACCAGCATCTGGCTGTTCCTCATCGTGTTGCTGGCCGTGCTCGACGACCTTTTCCGCCAGCTTTCGCCAGCAGCTGCCGTATGCTATCTGTTGGGGTTGGCTTCGTGCTGTATCTTCTGCTATTTCTTCTTCATCCTGACTACGCACATCTATGTGGGCTATCTGTTTCTGGCTGTCTTTGTCTGGATATTTGTACGCCGGTTACGGCTCTCACTGCGTGCCGACCGCTACCGTTGCGGCAACTGCGGAGGCAAGATGATGCACAAAGGTGTATGCCCGCATTGCGGAGCGGTGAACGAGTAGCCGAGGCCTCGTTTCGGATGCTCGCTTTTTGAGTACTTTTCAGTTTTAATATTCTGATAATCTGTTTGTTATTCCCGCAAACTGCGCAGCTCTGTTGTGCCCGGTTTGTAGAACACTTGTGTGGCTCGTGAGAGACACTTGTACGGCTCGCGAGCAACACTTGCACGGCTCACGAGCCACACTTGTGTTGTTCAAAAGGTTTGCAAGTGGCTTGAAAAGGGTAGATGTGGCGCAGGTTGGTGGCGGGTAGAAAACACAGATTCCCGCCTGCAGCCGCAAGCCCGGATGAGGGGAGTGGCGACAGGCGGGAACCTGTGAAATGTTTATTTTTCAGAAACGGCAGCGCAGGTCGATGCCTATCTGTACGGGGCGTCCCATCTGAGCGAAGCCGCGGCTCATGGTCTCGAACCAGAAAGCCTGATAGCGGGTATTCAGCGCATTGTTCACCCACAGGGCTATCTGTCCGTTGCCTTTGTTCAGGCTGATGCGGCCGTTCAGGGTGCCGTACAGGGCCTGACTGGCGTTGTTCTCCTCGGTCCAGTAGATGTGTCCGGCAGCTTTGTAGTGGGCGTTCAGGGTGATGTTGTCCAGCCAAGCACCTTTCTTCAGACCGATGATGTATTGGGCACCGATGTTGAACGTGTGTTTGGGAACGAAGGGCACGTAGCGGCCGTTGTAGTTCACTTCGTCGCTCACGACGTAGTCGGTAAATGTAGCGTAAGTGTAGCCGTAACTGCCGTTCAGCGTCAGGTCGTTGGTCAGCTGGGCGCGCAGGGCTGCTTCGGCTCCCAGGCTCCGGCTTTTTCCGGCATTCACGGTGATGCGTCCCAGTCCGCTGGCGGCGAAGCGCGAAATCTGCTGGTCGCGCGTGTCCATGTAGAAGGCGGCAAGGTCGGTCTGCAAGCGTCCGTCGAACAGGGTGAGGTGGGTACCTACTTCGTAGTTCCACGAATATTCGGGGCGGTAGAGGGTGGCTTGTCGTACGTCGGTTTCGGCTTTCTGTGCCATGCCGTTCAGCATGCCGATGATCTTCTGTTTGGTGGCGTCGTCTATCATGCCCACGCCTTCGATGACGGGGATGGTGGCCGATGCCACGTCGCCCATGTTGGCGCTGCGCATGTCGGTCTGCAGCAGGTCGCTGAACATCTGTATGTTGTAGCCGCCCGAGCGGTAGCCTTTGGAAACGCTGGCGTAAATGTTGTTGCGGCGGTCGAAGTCGTATTGCAGGGCTACTTTAGGCAGCAGCTGGATGTAGTCGTGGTTCAGCTTGCCGCGGTAGCTGAGGCTTTGGTCGAAGCGGGTTTCGGGCACCATGGGGATGACGCGGTCGCCCGGTGTCAGCTTGCCGCTGAGCGAGTAGGTGTGCGAATAGGTGCAACCGGTGTTGTAGTCCAGCTTCAGACGTTCGTAGTCCATTCGCAGACCCAGTGTGAGCGAGAGACCCTCGGCGCCGAAGAGGTCGTTGAAGGTGGACTGGTGGAAGAGGGCGGCGTTTAGCACGGGTGTGTCGAACACGCCGCTGATGGGCAATGTGCTGCCGCCAATCACGTCGCTGAACACGAATTGCATGGTCATGGGACCTTGCGAGATGGTGGGCAAGTAGCGGTTGGCATTGTCGTTGGTCATGCTGTTCAGCCATGCCATGCCGTCGCTCTGGAAGGTGACGGGGGCATCTGTGTGCAGCCATTGGTAAAAGGCACTGGCTCCCGTTGTCCATTGCCAGCGGCGACCGGGCTTCGACTTCAGTACCAGTTCTTCGCTCAGCGTCTTCGAGTTCTGCTTTTGCATCATGGTGTAGATGTTCTGTTCGGTGAAGTCCTGGTCCAGATCCATGTGGTCGTCGAGCAGCTGGAAGCCCGTCACACTGCTCAGCACAAAGTTGTCGGCCTGGTGCTCTAAGTTCAGACCGCCGTTCAGCAGGTTACGTTTGTAGCCGCTCCGGTGGTTGTAGGCGATGCGGCCGATGTAGTCGGCACGGTCTTCCTCGCCTTCGGTCACGCCGGTATATTCGTAGGGATATCCGCCCTGATGGGTGTATTCGTAGTTCAGGGTGAAGTCCAGTTTCAGGTTCTCGTTGGGCAGCAGGATGGCGCGCAGGCGTCCGCCGAACTCGTCGTCCTTGTCCACCCGTTCGTTATTGAGTGCAGCGTTCTTGAAGAACCCGCCCTTGTGCTCGTAGAAGAAGTTGGTCGAGAAGGCAAACTGCTGGCTGATGCGGTGGTAGTGGCTGACGCTGGCCTTGTAGTTGTTGTAGGTGGCGGCGCTCAGCGTGAGGTCGGTGCCCTGATAGGTGAAGGGCGATTTGGTGAAGACACGTATCAGTCCGCCCATCGTGTTGCGTCCGTACAGGGTACCCTGCGGGCCGCGCATCACGTCGATGCGTTCGATGTCGGAGTAGTTGAAGTCGAAGGCCGACTTGTCGATGAAGGGAATGTTGTCCACGTACAGTCCGACGGCGGGCGTGTTGATACGCGAACCGATGCCGCGCACGTAGACCGAAGTAGTCAGTTTCGAACCGTAGTCGGGGATGAACAGGTTAGGCACAAGGGCCGACAGGTTCTTGACCGACTGCACGGCGTTGTTGCGCATGTCGGCCTGCGACAGCGATGTGGCCGAGAGGGCCTGTTGGCGCAGCCGGCTGTTCTCTTTCGGTGTGGCGATGACTACTACTTCTTCGATATCGACCACTTTGGTGGTGTCCTGTGGAACTTCTTCTCCGCGGACTGTCTGCGTTGCTCCGATGGCCAGCAACGCCAGTACGTTCAGGATGATTTTCTTCATGAGCTGATGTATTGTCTATTCAGGCCGCAAAGTAAAGGCAAATCGGCGGAACGTGCAATCCTCACTTATGAGGAAATCGGGGCGGGTCAGATGGCGTCGGCTTCCACATAGCCGTGCATCACGGCATAGATGGTAAGCCCCGAGACGGACTTGATACCCAGCTTCTCGGTGATGTTCTTGCGGTGGCTGATGACGGTGGTCAGGCTGATGTTCAGGCGGTCGGCTATCTCTTTGTTGATGAGGCCTTTCACCACCAGTACCAGTACTTCGATTTCGCGTGCCGTCAGTTCGTGGCCGGCGGGCATGTTGGCGGGTTTTTCATCGACGGGCATGTCAGTTGCGGGCAGCTTGCCGGGATGCCCGTGCTTGTGTCCGTGGCCGTGCAGGTGTACGATGCTTCGTACAAGGTCCTTCTCGGGCTGGCAGATGTTCAGTGTCAGTACGCCGGCCAGTTGCGGGTTGCCTTCGCCCGCTGCCAGCACAATGGTTTTGGGGCGCCGCGGCAGGAAAAAAACCGTGTGCTCGAAGTAAACCTGCGCCGAAACGAAGTAGTGTGCGTACATGTCGGGCGTGTCGTCCGCGAAGGCGGCAAACGAGGGAAACATGCGGATGACTGCACCCGGTATGAGCTCTTCAAGTAGGCCGCACAGGCCTAGGCTGCTCAGTGTGTTCGGGTCGATAATGGCGATTTCGGGCGAGGGCATACTTTGGAATTAATGATTGATGTGTCTGCAAAGAACGTCATTTTTGCGGAAACCGGCAAATGGCAGAAACAAAAATACCGGTGACAGGCTGATAAAGAATTTCCTCTAAAGCTGACTGACATTCAGAATCGGGTGGAAAAAAGAACATAATTGTTTGCTTTTTGTGCATTCTTTAGTATATTTGTATAATCTTTGTTGCTTATCACAATTAAGACGCAAAACTTATTATTTACTTAAATTTAATATCATTATGTTTAAAGCTCCTTTCTCTTTCGACGGACGTATTCGTAGAATCGAGTATTTTCTGTCTGCCGTTATCAGTTCTGTTTTTGGTGGTATAGCTATGGCGCTGGGCGTAGGAACCATGTTTTTAGGCGCGGCTTCCAATTCGGCTGGCGGTTTTGGTTTTGGTGTGCTGATTGGTTTCGTTGTCCTCATTGCCGATGCATGGTTCGGTCTGGCGCAGGGTGTGAAGCGTCTGCACGATGTTGACAAGTCCGGATGGTTCATTTTGCTGGGTCTTATTCCGCTTATTAACATCATTCTGGGTCTGTACATGCTGTTTGCCGATGGTACGGTAGGTCCTAACCAATATGGTCCCGACCCGAAGAACCGTATGCCTTACCAGCAACAGCCCTCTTCCATCAACGTAACAGTGAACGTAGGTGGCGAAAAAACAGCCAGTCAGGCTTCGCAGGCTCCTTCTTCAGCTCCCGCCGAAGGAGAAGAGGTAAAATAACGTTCCTTCTGAGGAATTAAGAATATCCGCAACTATCATTCGCAAAGGACAGGGCAATACGGGGTTTATCCGTTGCCTTTCCGAAGCTTTGAAGGAAGTTGCGGATATTTTTTGTACAGGTATTTTATAGGCTGTATATAGTTTTAAAGAACTTCGCAATACTGTGCTGCCGCCTCGGCACACCGTTCTCCGTCTACTCCGGCAGAGACGATACCGCCTGCATAACCGGCTCCTTCGCCGCAGGGGAAGAGGCCGCGAAGGCGGACGTGTTGCAGGGTGTCGCGATCGCGTACAATGCGTACGGGTGCCGATGTACGGGTTTCGACGGCTATCATCACGGCTTCGTTGGTCAGGAAGCCGCGGGCATTGCGGCCGAACTGCTGGAAACCTTTGGCCAGGCGGCCGGCGATGAATGGAGGCAACCAGAAGTGTAGGGGCGAAGCTATCAGTCCCGGAGCATACGACGACTCGGGCAGGTCGGCACTGAGGCGGCGGTTCACAAAGTCGGCCATGCGCTGGGCTGGTGCCGTCTGACGGCGGTTGCCCTGCTGCCAGCAGAGGCGTTCAAGGTGTTCCTGCAGGAAAAGCATGTTCAAAGAAGAACCTCCTTCGCCTGTCTGTAGTAATTCTTCATTCTTCATTCCTAATTCTTCATTCTCCAAGTCTTCCGGTCTGATTTCCACGACCATTCCGCTGTTGCTCCAGCGCGAGCCTCGGTTGCTGGGACTCATGCCGTTCACCACAATCTGTTCGGGACCGCTGGCTGCGGGCACGATGAAGCCACCGGGGCACATGCAGAAGCTATAAACGCCACGGCCTTCGACCTGCGTGACAAAACTGTATTCGGCTGCGGGCAGATACTTGCCGCGTCCGTTTTTGTTGTGATACTGTATCTGATCGATGAGGTGGGCGGGATGCTCCAGTCGCACACCTACGGCGATACCTTTGGCCTCTATCTCTACGTTGTTGGCGGCCAGCCAGCGATAGACGTCGCGGGCAGAGTGGCCGGTAGCCAGGATGACAGGACCGAGGAATGTCTGTCCCGTGTTGGTTTCGATGCCCTTTACTTCATCGCCTTCGATGAGCAGGGCGTCCATACGGGTCTGGAAGTGAACTTCGCCGCCGCACTGAAGGATGGTGTTGCGCATGTTCTCGATGACGCGGGGCAGTTTGTCGGTGCCGATGTGCGGGTGTGCGTCCACCAGAATGGAGGTGGATGCGCCGTGCTGGCAGAAGACGTTAAGTATCTTGTCCACATTGCCGCGCTTCTTGCTACGGGTGTACAACTTGCCATCGGAGTAGGCTCCTGCGCCACCTTCGCCGAAACTGTAGTTCGACTCAGGGTCTACCGCCTGCGTGCGGCTTATCTGGGCAAGGTCTTTTTTGCGTTCGCGTACGTCCTTGCCGCGCTCTACCACAATGGGGCGCAATCCCAGTTCGATGAGGCGCAGGGCGGCGAAGAGTCCGCCGGGGCCGGCACCCACGACGATGACTTGGGGGCGACCTTCTACATTGTTGTATACGGTGTGCTGGTATTCGTCGTTTTTGGGCACTTCGTTGACGTAGGCACGTACGGTGAGGTTGACAAACACTGTCCGCTGGCGGGCATCGATGCTCCGCTTCAGGATGCGGGTGGCGTTGAGGGTTTTCTCGTCAAGGCCTTTCTCGTGTACGAGGTAGGCTTTCAATTGCTGTTCGTTAGCGGCTACTTCGGGTAGCACTCTGATGTTATATTCGTATGTCATAGATTCTTATCCAAATAAAGTTCTGAATGCTTCTTCCACCTTCCTCACCGGCACCAGTTCGATGCTCAGTTTCTTCGTGTTCAGCCCCTGCAGGTTGTACTTGGGCAGGAGGAAACGTTTGAAACCTAACTTTTCGGCCTCGCCGATGCGCTGCTCGATGCGGTTCACGGGACGGATTTCGCCCGAGAGGCCTATCTCGCCTGCCATGCAGACGCCCGGCTCAATTTCCGCATCCATGTTGCTGGAGAGGATGGCGCTGATGACGGCCAGGTCGATGGCCGGGTCGTTCACCTTGAGGCCGCCCGCAATGTTGAGGAAAACGTCTTTCTGCGCCAGCTTAAAGCCTACACGCTTTTCGAGCACGGCCAGCAGCATGTTCATGCGGCGGATGTCGAAACCCGTGGCCGAGCGTTGCGGATTGCCGTAGACGGCGGAACTGACCAGTGCCTGTGTCTCGATAAGGAAGGGACGTACACCTTCGATGGCCGAGGCGATGGCCACACCACTCATGCCTTCGTGATCCTGACTCAGCAGCAGTTCGGAGGGGTTGCTCACTTGGCGCAGACCGTCCTGACGCATTTCGTAGATGCCTAGTTCGGCGGTGCTGCCGAAACGGTTCTTGATGCTGCGCAGAATGCGGTACATGTAGTGCTGGTCGCCCTCGAACTGAAGGACGGTGTCGACTATGTGTTCCAGCACTTTGGGACCTGCGATGCTGCCTTCCTTGTTGATGTGGCCAATCAGGATGACTGCCGTATGCGTTTCCTTGGCGAAGCGCAGAATGCTGGCGGCGCACTCGCGCACCTGGGCGATGCTGCCCGGTGAGGATTCTAGTGCTTCGGTCGAAATGGTTTGTATGGAGTCGATGATGACCAGGTCGGGGCGTGTGTTCTTGATGTGGACGTAGATCTGTTCGAGCGACGTTTCGCACACGATGAGGCAGTCCGACGATTGTTTCGTCAGCCGTTCGGCACGCAGTTTCAGCTGTCGCGCGCTTTCCTCGCCCGAGATGTAGAGGATGCGTTTCTCGGGCATCCGCAGGACGGTTTGCAGCACCAGTGTCGACTTGCCGATGCCCGGCTCTCCGCCTATCAGCACCAGCGACCCTTGCACCAGTCCGCCACCCAGTACGCGGTTCAGTTCGGCGTCGTGCAGGTCGATGCGGGGTTCGTCGGCCGCTTCAATCTCGTCTAGGGTGACGGGCTTGGACTTGACGGTCTCGATGCCCGAAACGGGGCGTTTATTGGTGGGCTCCTTGCGTACGATTTCTTCGACGAAGGTATTCCACTGTCCGCACGCGGGGCACTTGCCCTGCCATTTGGGCGACTCTTGTCCGCAGTTGCTGCATACGTAGACGGTTTTCTCTTTGGCCATAATCGGAAGATTTAATGAATTGTGGCCTCAAAGGTACTTTATTCACCACAGAGTACACAGAGTTTCACGGAGTTTTTTTACTTTTGTTCGTGCGGTGCACGGGCCGACGGCAGTGTGCCGCGATGTGAATATGAACCGATTCTTTAACAACTGAAATTATGATAGACGAAATTCTGAAATTCAACAAGCAGTTTGTGGCCGACAAGGGATACGAGAAGTACATCACGACGAAATATCCCGACAAGAAGATTGCCATCCTGTCGTGTATGGACACCCGACTGACGGAGTTGTTGCCAGCGGCTTTGGGCATCAAGAACGGCGATGTGAAAATGATTAAGAATGCGGGAGGCATCATCTCGCACCCCTTCGGCAGTGTGATCCGAAGCCTGCTGGTAGCCATCTACGAGCTGGGCGTGACGGAGGTGATGGTGATTGCCCACTCGGACTGCGGCGCGTGTCACATGAGCAGCGAGCAGATGATTGAGCACATGAAGGCCCGGGGCATCCATCAGGAGACCATCGACATGATACGTTTCTGCGGCGTGGACTTCGAGTCGTGGCTTTACGGTTTTGGCGACACCGAGAAGTCGGTACGCGAAACGGTCAGTGCCATCCTGAGCCATCCGCTTATTCCGCACGACATTCGTGTGTCGGGTTACATCATCGACTCCGTAACGGGTGAGCTGACCCCCGTAGAATAGCTTCCTGAAGGGGTTGTGAGACCGGTTTGTGGGACACTTGCACGGCTCGCGAGCAACACTTGTACGGCTCGTGAGCCGTGCAAGTGTCCCACAAATGTATTGCAAGTGTGGCTCGCGGCACTTGCAAGTGGGGTTCAAAAACGTTTTTATACTGTGATTTCGCCGGCCAGTGGTCGCTTCATCAACTCTCTTACCTTGGCTGGTTCGTAGTCGTGTCCCAGCAGGAACATCAGCTTGGCCACGGCCGATTCGGTAGTGATGTCGTAACCCGACACGACGCCTGCGCTGATGAGTTGATAACCGGTTTCGTACCGCTCCATTTCGACGGTGCCCGAGCTGCATTGCGTCACGTTGACGATGACGATGCCCCGGCGGCTGGCATCGGACAGCAGCTGTACGAACCACGGCTTGCGGGGAGCGTTGCCCGAACCGTAGGTTTCCAGTACGACGGCTTTCAGTCCTTCGGTGGCGAAGAGCGAGCGCACGACGTTTTCCTGAATACCGGGGAACAGCTTCAGAATGGCGATGTTGGTATCGAGCAGGAAGTGCGGTTTCAGTTCGCGGCGGATGCCGTGGGGATGAATCTGCACATTATTATATTTAATATGTATACCTGCCGAAGCCAGTACAGGATAGTTGTACGAGCGGAAGGCGTTGAAGTTTTCGGCATTGATTTTGGTCGTCCGGTTTCCGCGCATCAGGTGGTTCTCGAAGAAGATACATACTTCGGGCACGATGGGGCGGCCGTTGCTGTGGCAGGCTGTGGCTATCTCGATGCTGGTCAGCAGGTTTTCCTTACCGTCGGTGCGCAGCACGCCGATGGGCAGTTGCGAGCCGGTCAGGATGACGGGCTTGTTCAGCCCTTCGAGCATGAAGCTCAAGGCCGAGGCCGTGAAGGCCATCGTATCGGTGCCGTGCAGGATGACGAAGCCTGTATATTGTTGGTAGTTGTCGCTGATGATGCGTACCAGCCTTCGCCACGCTTCGGGATCCATGTCCGACGAGTCCATAGGCGGGTCGAACTGGTAAGTGTCGATACGGAAGGCAAACTTCTGGAGTTCGGGCACATGCTTTTGGAGCTGCTCCAGATTGAAGTTCTCCAGCGCGCCCGTTTCCGGATTCTCGATCATTCCGATGGTTCCACCGGTGTATATTAACAAAACGGAAGTGTTCTCTGGGGTCATACGCTCGTTTCTTTCGGTTCTACTGTGCAAAGATAATGATATATATCGTAAATTCTAACAAAGTGTAAGAAAAGAACATCCCAATCTTCTTCCCGAGGACTGTAAACGGCACAGCTTGTCAGTTGTGGATTCGGCATATTTCTGCATATTTTGGGCTCTTTCTATATTTTTATCGTAAAAAAGTGGCAAAAAGTGATAGAATGAACGTTTTTATTGTTACTTTTGCAACACTTATCAGAAACGATAGAAACAAGAACTATGAACAAGTACTTCCAACATACCGTCACATCCATGTGGACCATGACCCTTAGGGGTTAGGGGATAGTATTTGTGTTTCTACGTGTTACACCATTTCAAAACAGCTTTATTTTTTTGATGCGAGGAGAGAAGATATTTTTTCTTTCGTCTCGTTTCCTTTTTCAATTATCTATTATCGTCAATAAAAACAGTCTAATATAATGAAAGTAATGAAGTTTGGCGGTTCGTCCGTAGGAACCGCAAGCAGTATCCTGAGTGTGAAGAAAATAGTAGAAGCAGTCGATGAGCCGGTCATCGTTGTCGTATCGGCCCTGGGCGGCATTACTGATAAGCTGCTCAATGCCTCGCGGCTGGCAGCGGCAGGCGACGCTTCGTACGAGAACGAATTCAAGGAAATAGTCTACCGTCACGTCGAGATGGTGAAGGAAATTATTCCGGCAGGCGAAGAGCAGGTGACCTTGCAACGCGAAGTGGGCGAGTTGCTCAACGAACTGAAGGACATCTTTCAGGGCGTATACCTGATAAAAGATCTGTCGCAGAAGACCAGCGACACCATCGTAAGCTATGGCGAACGCCTGTCGTCGCTCATCGCGGCACGTCTGACAGGGGCCGAATGGCGCGACTCGCGTCAGTTCATCAAGACGGAAAAGAAATTCTCGAAACACATTCTCGATGCCGACCAGACCTATCGCCTGGTGCGTGAGACCTTCCGCGAATTGCCTCGCCGTACGCTGATACCGGGCTTCATTGCTACCGACAAGACGACGGGCGTCGTGACCAACCTGGGCCGCGGAGGTTCGGACTACACGGCAGCCATTGTGGCCGCTGCGCTCGATGCCGACAGTCTGGAAATCTGGACCGATGTGGACGGCTTCATGACCGCCGATCCGCGTGTCATCTCCACTGCCTACACCATCAAGGAGTTGAGCTACGTGGAAGCTACCGAACTTTGTAACTTCGGTGCCAAGGTAGTCTATCCGCCTACCATCTATCCCGTTTGCCACAAGAACATCCCTATCCTGATAAAGAACACTTTCAATCCCGAGGGCGAAGGTACCATCATCAAGCAGGAAGTTTCCGATCCGCAGAGTAAGGCCATCAAGGGTATCTCTTCGATCAACGATACGAGCCTCATTACTGTGCAGGGTCTCGGTATGGTGGGCGTCATCGGTGTCAACTACCGCATATTCAAGGCGTTGGCCAAAAACGGCATTAGCGTCTTCCTCGTGTCGCAGGCATCGTCGGAGAACTCGACATCTATCGGTGTGCGTAACGCCGATGCCGACCTGGCTTGCGAAGTACTGAACGAAGAGTTTGCCAAAGAAATTGTGATGGGCGAGATCTCGCCCATACAGGCCGAGAAGAACCTGGCTACCGTAGCCATCGTAGGCGAGAACATGAAGCATACCCCAGGTATCGCCGGTAAGCTGTTCGGCACGCTGGGACGCAACGGTATTAATGTGATAGCCTGTGCGCAGGGTGCTTCGGAGACCAACATTTCGTTTGTAGTAGACAGCAAGTCGTTGCGTAAGTCGCTTAACGTTATCCACGATTCGTTCTTCCTCTCCGAATATCAGGTACTCAACCTCTTCATTTGCGGCATTGGCACCGTGGGCGGCAGCCTGATACAGCAGATTCACAGCCAGCGGCAGAAGTTGATGCAGGAAAATGGTCTGCAACTCAATGTTGTAGGTATCGCCGATGCCAGCAGAGCGATGTTTGCCCGCGAGGGGCTCGACTTGGCCAACTTCCGTGAAGAACTCGCCGCAAAGGGTAAGGAAAGCACTGTAGGCATTTTGCGCAACGAGATTATCGGAATGAATATCTTCAACTCCGTCTTCGTCGACTGTACGGCGAGTGCCGAAGTGGCTTCGCTTTACAAAGACCTGCTGCAACACAACGTATCGGTAGTGGCAGCCAACAAGATAGCCGCTTCGTCCGAATACGAAAACTATCGCACGCTGAAGCAGATTGCCCGTCAGCGTGGTGTGAAGTATCTGTTCGAGACTAACGTGGGAGCCGGTCTGCCCATCATCAATACCATTAACGACCTCATCCATAGTGGTGACAAGATATTGAAGATAGAAGCCGTGTTGAGCGGTACGCTGAACTATATCTTCAACAAGATCAGTGCCGACATCCCCTTCAGCCGTACCATTCGCATGGCGCAGGAAGAGCGTTACTCCGAACCCGACCCGCGTATCGACCTCAGCGGTAAGGACGTTATCCGCAAGTTGGTCATCCTGGCTCGCGAAGCCGGTTATCGCCTGGAGCAGAGCGACGTGGAGAAACATCTCTTCGTACCCGACGACTTCTTTGAAGGTTCGCTGGACGACTTCTGGAAGAAAGTGCCCAGCCTGGACGCCGATTTCGAAGCCCGCCGCAAGGTGCTCGAAGCCGAGCACAAACACTGGCGTTTCGTAGCCAAGCTGGAGGACGGCAAGGCTTCGGTAGGTCTGCAGGAAGTAGGCATGGGGCATCCGTTCTACGGTCTGGAGGGCAGCAACAACATCATTCTGCTCACTACCGAGCGCTATAAGGAATATCCGATGATGATACAAGGCTACGGTGCCGGAGCCAGTGTGACTGCCGCCGGCGTGTTTGCCGACATCATGAGCATTGCAAACGTGTAAATAATGGAGAATGGATACTGGTTAATGGATAATTTGCAAATATCGATGCAGCAGCCATTTCCCATATCCCATTTTCAAATTTCAATGATCCATTAAACGATGAAACACATTATCATATTAGGGGACGGCATGGCCGACTGGCCTGTCGACTCGTTGGGAGGCAAGACACTACTACAGGCTGCCGACACACCCAACATGGACCGGCTGGCCCGCATGGGACGCACGGGCCGTCTGGTGACGGTGGCCGACGGTTTCCATCCGGGAAGCGAGGTGGCCAATATGTCCGTACTGGGTTATAATCTGCCGCGGGTGTACGAAGGCCGCGGACCGCTCGAAGCCGCCAGTATTGGTGTGGACCTGAAGCCGGGCGAAATGGCCATGCGTTGCAACATCATCTGCATCGAAGGCGACCATATCAAGAACCATTCAGCCGGACACATCACAACCGAAGAGGCCGACGAACTGGTACGCTACCTGCAAGAGCAGCTGGGTGACGACCGCATTCACTTCTATACAGGCGTGCAATATCGTCATCTGCTGGTAGTCAGGGGAGGGGATAAACGTATCGACTGTACGCCGCCGCACGATGTACCTCTGAAACCTTTCCGTCCGCTTATGGTGAAGCCGCAGGCAGGCACCGAACACATCTGCGTGCCCGAAGGTAATGCTGACCTGACGCCGGCACAAACGGCCGAACTGTTGAACGACCTTATTCTCCGTTCACAGGAACTGCTGAAGAATCATCCTGTCAACCTGAAACGCATGGCCGAAGGCAAGGACCCCGCCAACAGCATCTGGCCCTGGAGCCCGGGTTATCGTCCGCAGATGGAACCGTTCTCGCAAACCTTTCCGCAAGTGAAGCGGGGAGCCGTCATTTCGGCAGTCGATCTTATTAACGGTATCGGTTACTATGCCGGTCTGCGCCGCTTGAACGTGGAAGGTGCTACCGGACTGTACGATACCAACTATGAAAACAAAGTGGCTGCCGCCCTTGAGGCATTGAAGACGGACGACTTTGTCTATCTGCACGTCGAGGCCAGCGATGAAGCCGGACACGAGGGCGACATCGCACTGAAGATGCGTACCATCGAGAATCTGGACAAGCGTGCCGTAGGCCCTATCTACGAAGCCGTGAAAGACTGGGACGAACCGGTAGCCATCGCCGTGCTGCCTGACCATCCCACACCCTGCAAACTGCGTACGCATACGGCCGAGCCAGTGCCTTTCCTCGTCTGGTATCCGGGCATCGAACCCGACGAAGTGCAGACCTTCGACGAAGTGGCTGCCTGCAACGGCATTTATGGGCTGATGAAGGAAGACGAGTTTATCAACGAATTTATGAAACAAGCATAAGCAACTCACAGAAACAGAAACTATGAAATACTACAGTACCAATAAACAGGAAAACAACGTCAGTCTGGAAGACGCGGTGGTAAAAGGACTGGCTATCGATAAGGGACTTTACATGCCCGATGTCATCAAGGCCTTGCCGCAAGAGTTTTACGACCAGATAGATACGCTGAGCTTTCAGGAAATAGCTTATCGGGTAGCCGATGCTTTCTTTGGCGAGGACGTGCCTGCCGATACGTTGAAGCAGATTGTGTACGACACGCTGAGCTTCGACGTGCCGCTGGTCAAAGTTACCGACAACATCTTCTCGCTCGAACTGTTTCACGGCCCGACGCTTGCCTTCAAGGATGTGGGCGGTCGCTTCATGGCCCGTCTGCTGGGCTATTTTATCCGTAAGGAAGGCAAACGGCAGGTCAATGTGCTGGTAGCTACTTCGGGCGATACGGGCAGTGCCGTGGCCAATGGCTTTCTGGGTGTAGAGGGCATTCACGTGTATGTGCTCTATCCCAAAGGCAAGGTCAGCGAGATACAGGAAAAACAATTCACTACGCTGGGGCAGAACATCACTGCCCTTGAAGTGGACGGTACCTTCGACGACTGCCAGGCACTGGTTAAGTCGGCCTTCATGGATCGTGAGCTGAACGAGCATCTGCAGTTAACTAGTGCCAATTCGATCAACGTGGCCCGTTTCTTGCCTCAGGCGTTCTACTATTTCTATGCCTATGCCCAGTGGGTAAAGCAAATGAAGGCACGCTTTGGCGAGGGCGAACAGCTTGCTGCGGTATTGTCGCGTGGTCCTGTAGTCTGTGTGCCCAGCGGCAACTTTGGCAACATCACGGCCGGTCTGTTCGGCAAGCGTATGGGACTTCCCGTCAGTCGCTTCATTGCTGCTAACAATCGTAACGACATTTTTTATCAGTATCTTCGCACGGGAATCTATACCCCCCGTCCTAGCATCGCTACCATTGCCAATGCGATGGATGTGGGCGACCCCAGCAACTTTGCCCGGGTACTCGACCTCTACGGACATAGTCATGCAGCCATTGCAGCCGAGATCAGCGGAGCTACCTATACCGACGAGCAGATAGCCGACACTATGCGCTGTGTGTGGAAGGAGCATCAATACCTGCTCGATCCGCATGGCGCCTGCGGGTATCGTGCCCTTAGCGAAGGTTTGCAACCGGGAGAGACTGGTATCTTCCTCGAAACAGCCCATCCGGCCAAGTTTAAGGACACAGTGGAGGGTATTCTGGGCGAATCCATCAGCATCCCCGAGAAGTTGCAGGCTTTTATGCGCGGCGAGAAACAGAGCATCCCGATGTCGAAGGAGTTTGCAGCTTTCAAGCAGTACTTGATGACGGTATAAGAGATATGTAGAGACTGTTTGCAGAACAGTCGGAAACTTGGTCCGCCGATTTTCCTTATAAATCTTCAGAAAAGGAAAATCGGCGGACATGCGTGAAGAGGATATTGCTTTTTTACGGAAAAACAGAGAGAAATGTGAACGAAAATGCTGCTTTTTTGTTAGTTTAGCATCAGTTATTAAAAAAAGAAGAATGTATATGTTATCTATTTTGTTAACGGCAGCGGCGACTGCTGAAAAAACTACAAATGAATTGAGCCGTTTGCAGGTGTTTGCGGAACAAATGTACGACTGGGGCATCAATGCCGGTAAACACCTGATCAGTGCAATTATCATTTTCATAGTGGGACGTTTTCTGATCTCCTTCTTGCAACGGATGGTTGCAAATATCATGATAAAGAGGAAGGTAGATCCAGGTATACAGAGCTTTGTCAGGAATGTGATGAGTATTTTGCTGACAATTCTGTTGGTAGTGGCTATTATCGGAAAGCTGGGCATTGAGACTACCTCGTTTGCTGCTTTGCTGGCATCGGCCGGTGTGGCTATTGGTATGGCGCTGTCGGGCAATTTGCAGAACTTTGCCGGTGGACTGATTATATTGATTTTGCGCCCTTTCAAAGTGGGCGACTGGATTGAGAGTCAGGGTCAAGCCGGTACCGTGCGCGAAATTCTGATTTTTCATACTTTGCTGACTACTGCCGACAACAAGGTAATTTATATCCCTAACGGTTCCTTGTGCAGCGGAACGATTGTCAATTACAGCCGTGAAGAAAATCGTCGTGTAGAGTGGATAGTAGGTGTGGAATATGGAGAAGATTATGACAAGGTAGAGAAAACCGTTCGTAGCCTCATAGCTGCTGAACCACGTATTCTGACTACTCCCGAACCTTATGTGGCTTTACATGCATTGGATGCCAGCAGTGTAAATGTGGTGATACGTGTGTGGGTGAAGACTTCAGACTACTGGAATGTCTATTTCGATATGAACAAGAACATTTATGCCGAGTTCAATAAGGAAGGCATTGGCTTCCCGTTCCCGCAACTGACGGTTCACCAGGCCGCAGACTGATTTGGTTGTGGAATCTTTTTCTGATTCAAATAGTCCGGAAACATATTTCATCGAAGTGTTTCCGGACTTCCTATATAAATGCCTTTAGATGCTTATGTGCCTAGAAATAAGGATGATATAAAGACGCCTCTATTTGCAGGGTATAATTTTAAATTATAAAATACTGTTAAAATATCGTTCTTCTATTGCGGATTAGAAATAAATGCCTACCTTTGCAACCGCAATCGAGAGAGATAGCAACAAAACAATGAAATAATGGTGCGTTAGTTCAGCTGGTTAGAATACATGCCTGTCACGCATGGGGTCACGGGTTCGAGTCCCGTACGCACCGCAATAAACATTGAAAATCAATGTTTTACAGAACAAACACCCGACTTTACACCCAAGAATGTAAAGTCGGGTGTTTTTTTGTATTATTTAATTTATCATCTTTGTGGTAGAGGATAAAAATAAAGCAAACGAAAAGAACAACCAAGTTTTCTTCATTTGCTTTATATGATATGCAGGCTTATCTGCTTAATATATCATTATCAATTCAGGATGTATTCAGGAATGGATGCTGTTGCAAATGCTCCTATTATTTCATAGTCTGTTTCGGGAACGGTCAGTATCATGGTGTAGTCTCTTGGGGGAACGCTTTTTGTCGTGGCATTGCTGATAAGTTCCACCCAATCCACATCCAAATAGCTTTTGATAATTTCCAGTACTGCTTGAGAATCACTAAACGATAGGGCGAAGTCGTGGATTTCCATTGGAGCATTTTGTGCAAAGTTTCCGGATGGATCGGCTGAATAACTCAGACGCAAATAAGAAACTGTTTCCTCTCCATTCTGCTTGACAAAGAACTCATAAGTGCCTTCGGCAAGTGGTGTATTATTCAATTGGTGCTGCATATTGTCCATTGTAAAAAAATAGCAATCCCGCGCTTTATTGTTAACCAGATAGAGCATAAGGTTTGAAGTCAGCGTGGGATGATTGCTTTCAGCAATGCCGTATGCAATGTAGCAGTCTGTGACTTTCACTTCGACTGTTTCCTTGTCGCCTGTCACATTGTCCGTCAGAGTAAGCGTAGTAGTTCCTTTCTGTTTGCCTTGCAAGGCAACATAGGTACTTCCTCCTTCATTCTGAACCTTGTTGGCTTCTACTATCGTTTCGTCCGCTACGGACAGGCTGATGTCGCCGCTTCCATTGGTAATGGGAATCTCAGTGATGCCGCGCCACAATCTTACTTCATAATAGGTCTTTTCAAGGCTGAACGGGGACATTGGTTCATTTTCATTATTGTCATCGTTACATGCAGAGATAAATAGACTGATGATAATAAAAAAGGGAGCGATAAGTTTATTCATCATGACTATGTGTTATTGTTTTTTTATGGTAAATTCCACTTTTTGAAGTCCCTTTTTATAAACATTGGCAAGGATGAGTGCGTAACGAACTTCTTCGCCGGACTGCATGGATTGTGTAATGTGGGTAAACTCATCTTCGGGTACAACATCTTTGAACATCGGACCGTGTGATTCGTTGCGTACCAAACGAATTTCATCTGTAAACGGAGACAGAACAAACGAATAAATAGCCATGTAAGGCACGGACTCAAATTTCACCCAATTCGGGTCTTCTTTGTCAAGGACATCTTCCAGCCATATACGCGCTGAACTGTAGGATGGCAGCATTGAATCATACCCATCGTCATAGACTATTTTACCATTCTCATCAACAATATACCCTTTGCTGATGGCATATTTCTCAAAAGGACACAAATCTTGATATTCAATATCTTCTTCGGATGTTATCTCCTCATCGACCGGAATTTCCGGTTCTGTCACAAGTCTGTCTTGGAGAATACGGATAAGCGAATACGTACGGTCGGAACCATCCGCAGGTGGATTGGCGAGAATTGTCCGCTTTACCGATAGATAGTATTCGTGTCCTTTTATGTAAGTAAAGCCCTCAATGCTGTTGAATCCGAGAGGTTGCCATTCTTCGGAATCACCTTCCGTCTTGACGAGCATGCACTCTATGGGATTCTCCTTTTTGTCGTCGCCCCATGCATACATTACGCCTGTTTCTGCTGAAACCAGCATTCTAATCTCTTTGACTGAATCTTGGGGCTCATCATCACTGCAAGCTGATAACAGAAAAACTGTGATGAACAGAAATGAAGTGATAAGTTTATTCATATTCTGACTGTTATGTTCTTGATTGACCCTGTCAAGATGTTAAGTTAATAATAGCAGAAAACGTGAGCCAACTATGCTACGTCTTAACTTGAAGGTCGTAGGAAACCATAGATGCAGATGTAACAATAGCAGCCCACGCTATAGCGTGAGAACCACTATGCTATCCTTGCATCTAATTTGAAAATTTCCTACGTTTTCAAGTACAAGATAAGCATAACGCTTCTTCTTTTTCTCTTATGTCTTGGAAAGAGTTGCCTCAATCCGTTTGCAAAAATACAGAATTTTATTGAAATCCAATCAAGTACCATCGAATTACATCCTAAATCCTCTACTTTTTCTTGGCTCTTCTGCTGATTTACGTAAACTATGCCGTAATTTATCAAACTGTTCTTTGAACCATTCGCCAATCGGCTGTCTGTTTATGGTCAGTACCAGTTTGCTGTCATCTGTCGGATTCTTTTCTACCTTGAAAATATCATTCTTGATGTCAAACTTCCGCCTGTGTTCTTCGGAATAAATCCTGCCATTGCACCTGATAGCTTCTCTCTTTGTCAAAAGGCTCTCTATCATTTCTTTGGTGAAGCCGATAGCTGCGCACAACTTTTCCATTCTCAGCATTTCTTTAAGCATCGGGAACCATTTGAACGCTTTTTCAAGAATAGCATTCAACCGTGATATTTCCTTGTCTTTGGCTTCAAGCTCCTGCTTGTGTATTCCTTGCAGATTGCGTATCTGCTTGCCATGCTGTTCCTGCATGTGTCGCATTTGGGCTTTCAGGTCATCAATTCCCTTATCCCGTTTAGCTATTTCCTGATGCAATACTTCATTGGACTGCTCCAGCTTCTTCATTTTTCCGCTGCCGAAAAGAGAACCCACTCCGCTTACTATGACCGTTGCTGCATCGGTGGCTGCGCCTTTGAGCTTGTCCGTGCGTATTTCCGATTTCACTTGACGGAGTTCCTGTTCGGCAAGATTTATCTGTTCTTCTTTGTGCCGCTTTGCAGCATCCATGCGTTGCAGTTCGGCTTTCTGCTTCTCAATGATAAAATCGTTCCGTTCCAGATGTTCCTTGCCTGTTACAGCCTTTGACTGTCCACGCTCCATCAGCAGAATGTTGGATGCCAAACTCTGCATCTCAGTCATATCCTCATCATTGAGTTTACGGCTCTTGCCTGTATCGTGGTTCATCCAGTCGAATACGATATGGGCATGGTAATTCGGTTTGAACCACCTTTCGCCTACTTGGAAACTCTCCCTGTCCT
>OGEZ01000225.1_pt1 | contig 61192 bp, 60 predicted proteins | sample 1570831 | NCBI WGS metagenome assembly OGEZ01 (sample SAMEA2582059, study PRJEB24529) | metagenome | biome: Human gut stool | place: China | collected 2011
ACCCACGACCTCCAGCGTGACAGGCTGGCGTTCTAACCAACTGAACTACTTGGCCGTATCATGGTGGGAACAACTGGACTCGAACCAGTGACCCCCTGCTTGTAAGGCAGGTGCTCTAACCAGCTGAGCTATGCTCCCGTCCTTGCCGCCGGAAGGGCTTACCATCGCAACGGCAAGGATAATTATACTAAAAACCGGCCGCCATGTCAACAGGAAAATCAGATTTTTTCAATCTTTTTTCTCAAGGCTCTGGATCAGCCCCTCCAGCTCCGGGCCGGAGAAGTGGTACACCCGGTCGCAGAATTGGCACGTCAGGTCGCAGGAGCCTTGCTCGGCCAGAATGGCGGAGAGTTCGTCCCGACCCAGTGACAGCAGCGCCCGCTCGATGCGGTCCCGGCTGCACCCGCAGCGGTACTCCACAGGCTCCTGCTCCAGCACCTTCACCTCGAAGTCCGACAGCACCGTCCGCAGCATGGCCTCCGGGTCGGGATCCTTTTCCAGAATGGCGGAGACGTTGCCGGCGGCCATGATACCGCCCTCCACCTTGGCGATGGTGTCCTCCCCGGCGCCGGGCATCAGCTGGATCAGATAGCCACCGGCGGCCTTGACGCTCTGATTCCGGTCAATGAGCACCCCCAGAGCGCAGGCGGTGGGGATCTGCTCGGACTCCACGAAGTAGGCGGCGATGTCCTCAGCAATCTCGCCTCCCAGCAGGTTCACGGTACCCACATAGGGCTCCTTCATGTGTAGGTCCTTGATGACCGTCAGGGAGCCCTCCTGCCCCACGGCCCCACCCACGTCCAGCTTGCCGTCGGGGCGCAGGGGCAACTCCGTCTGAGGGTTGGTGACGTAGCCACGGACGTTGCCGTCGGAGTCGGATACCGCCAGAATGGTACCCAAGGGGCCGCTGCCCTTGATCTGGAGGGTCAGGCTGGCACCGTGGCCCTTCAGGGCGTTGCCCATCATGGAGGCTCCGGCCAGTGTCCGGCCCAAGGCGGCGGTGGCCACCGGCAGGGTCTTGTGGATCTGTCGGGCCCGCTCCGTCAGGTCCCGGCTGCTGATAGCGGCGGCCTGCACCAAGCCGTCGGATGTAATGGCACGCAAAATATGATCGCTCATGAAAATGACCTCACTCTCTGATACAGGAAAAATAGATCCGCTGCTCGTTTTCCGTGGGACGGCGCAGCTTTCCGTCGCCCCAAGTGCGGATATCGTTGAAACCGGCAGCCCTCAGCCAGCCGGTGAGTTCCTCTGTGGTATAGGCCCGCTGCCGGTGGATCTCCAGCTCCCGCTGCCATGCACCGTCCCGGCGGCGGTCGAAGAGATCCATGTAATAGGTACACAGTCCCCGGTGATACTCCGTGCGCCAGACGCAGTAGGTGTCCTCCGTCTCGTCCAGAAAGACCTGTCCATCCAGCGCCGCCAGCTTGGCCACGGTATTGATGTCGAACACCAGCAGCCCGCCGGGGGCGATGAACAGGTGCAGCCGCCGGAAGGTGCGCTGCACATCGGCGGGGCGGGTGAGATAGTTCAGGCTGTCCAGACAGCAGATGGCGGCATCCACCGTGCCGTAAAGATCCAGCTGGGGCATGGACTGGTGCAGGAAGATGGGGGGGATGCCCTCCACCTGACCGCTTTTCTCCATGGCGGCGGCCAGCATCTCCTCGGAGCCATCCACGCCGATGAGCTCATAGCCCCGGTCTGTCAGCAGCCACGTCATAGTGCCGGTGCCGCAGGCCAGATCCAGCACCGTGTGGACAGGGATACGGCTGCGGCGGAAGAGCTTTTCCAGAAAGTCCGCCCGCTTCTCGTAGCCTACGTCGGTGGTCAGGGCATCGTAGGACGCCGCAAGCCCCTCATAGCTGCTCATGACCGTCCTCCTTCATCTTGTCCAGCACACTGACGTAGCCGCCGGCCCCGTTGAGGAGAGCCCGGTTCACCCGACTGATGGTGGCGCTGGAGGCGCCGGTGCGCTCCAGTATGTCGCTGTACACCATGCCCTCGCTGAGCAGGGTGGCTACCTCGTAGCGCTGCTCCATGGAGCGCAGCTCGGCAATGGTACACAGGTCCTGGAAGAAGGCATAGCACTCCTCCTCCGTTTCCAGAGCCAGAATGGCCCGGTACAGCCGCTCGTTTTTCTCCTTGGTGGCGATGGTGGTCTTGTGCGCCATGGAACATTCCTCCGTTTCTGCTGGATGTACTTTCATATTGTATCATGGTAACGTATGAAAGTAAACGGGCGGCGGAAACTTTTTTGCACCTGCGGTGCCGGGGGTGCATAGAGTGGAGGGTAGGATACGAGAGGAGGGCTGGCTGTGGCTGTGACCGTTGAACCTGTTTTTCCGCCCCAAGTGCTGACTTGGGAGGAGCTGCCGCTGCTGACAGTGGAGGCAGAGCTGCCCCATTGGGAGGGAAAGCGGGCCTTCTGCCGGTATTATGCAGCGTGGGGCAGAGGGCTGCTGGACTATGGCCGCCGGGTGCTGCTGCCGCAGCTGGCGGAGCGATGTCGGAGGGCTTTGGAACAGGGCGGGATGCTGCCGCTGACTACGGCGGCCCTCCGCAGCCATATCGTTCGGGAGACGGAGCATGGTGTGAGCATCTGCACGGAGCTCACGGGGCCGTGGCCGTACCGCTGCCGGGGCGATGTGTGGGCGGATGGTCTGCCGGTAGGACTGGGAGAGTGCTTCCCTCCCCATGCGCTGTGGCGCCGCTGCCTGCGGGAGACGGCGCAAGAGCGGGGGCTGGTCCTGCACCCCGGCGATTTCTGGTTGGGGGAGGAGGGACTGCTCCTGCCGGGGAGCCGTCCCAGCGGGGGATACGAGGTGGTGTGTTTGCCCTACGACCCGGAGCTGGGGCCGCTGGATCCACTTGGGCCGTGATGGGCCGGTGATCTGGATATTGAGATTCAGGGCGCGGACGGCAAGCCCGTTACGAACCTGAGTTGGATCAAGGCCGAAGGGGCCGAGGACGAGCAGGTTCTGTGGGAGCCGGGCTGCACCTATTCTTGACCGGCAAGGTGCAGGTCAGGAAGGTCAGCAGCAAGGATCACGATAAGCTGCTCAGCGGCGCAGAATTTGTGCTCTATCTGGATGTAAACGGCAACAATGCCTATGATCCGGACATTGACAAACTGTACGGCGATCTTTCCGAGACTGATACCGGCGTATATGAGATTGGCGGTCTGAAGCACGGCGGCTATCTGCTGCTCGAAACGAAGGCCCCCGACGGCTTTACAAAGGATGACCGCTACTTCTATTTCCGGATCCAAAAAGACGGTGAAACGGTCATCGTGGAAAACGAAATCGGCGTGGGCTTTACCAATGAACCGATTCCGACCCCGACACCCGAATACCCCGATTCTCCCAAAACCGGCGACGATTCAAAACTTTGGCTTTGGATCCTGCTGGCAAGCGGGGCTTTGACTGTGCTCATTACCGTGGGCATGGCAAGCGGGAAAAAGCGGAAAGTGTTTTGACTTAACCGGCGGCAGACATCCTAAGCGGTGTCTGCCGCTTTTGCTTTATCTACCCTTCAGGGGGATCTTTATTGGAAAGTAGTATATTGAAAGCGAGGACACAAATATGCAGAATTCAAAAACACTATATCAGTTCCTGCAATCAACGCAGGGCTCATGGCGAAATGCCCTTTATGTAGATTGTATCGAGTGCCCCTATGGCCGCACCGATTGCGGCGGTCATCTGCTCACTGCCGATGCCGAGGGAACTCCGCTTCTTTTGCCGGTCTTGCTCTTTGAAAAGATGTCCGGCGACAAGGTAGATAAGTTTGAGTGCGCTGCCATCATCGCAAAAGAGGCATTTGAAAAGCTGTTTCATAGCTGGCTGGTCTGGAATGTGACCGACCCGAACACCTGCAGCATTTTACAGGCCATTCCAAAGGATCAGGGTACCTAATGCGTGTTATGTCCGCAAAAAGAAAGTATTGGAGGTTGAACCGAATGAAAAAGAAACAAATCCACTGTCCCTATTGCGGTGCCAAAGCATCGCTTCGCCCTGCTTCCGCAGTTTACGGCACGGCAACAAAGGTGCCGGACAGCTACCTGTATGTATGCGACCGCTATCCCCGCTGCGATTCCTATGTAGGCGCCCATAAGCGCACAAAGGAGCCGATGGGGACGCTCGCCAATGGTGATCTGCGCAACAAACGGATCCAGGCACACAAAGCGTTCGACTGGATGTGGAAGTCCGGGCTTATGACAAAGTGGCAGGCTTACAAGTGGATGCAGGGCAAGCTGGCACTGACGGATGAGCAGGCGCATATCGCTAAATTCAGCGAGTATATGTGTGACCGCCTGATCATTGAGTGCAACAGGGCAATGGAAAACCAAAGAATCGCCGCTTGAAAGGAGTGAGAGTCCAAATGAAAAACCTGACTCTAAACAGCCGACAGCAACGGCTTGTGGAGGAAAATCTAAGCGTCGTCCGGCACGCTATCCACAAAAACATCATCGTCAACGACAGCCTTTACGGCTTTGAATATGACGATCTGTACCAGGAGGGCTGCATCTGGCTGTGCAAGGCGGCCATCAGCTTTGATGAAACACGCAACATCAAATTTGCGACCTACGCCGAAAAGGTCGTTACCAACGGACTTCGTACATACTGCCGCCTGATGTGCGGCAAGCAAAAGCATCATATTTCACTTCCAGTCCAAAGTGAGCCGGAGGAGGACGGGCTTTCCATGGAGCAGCTGTCGAGTGCGGACGATACGCTGGACAAGCTGCTTGAGGAGCAGGACATCTGTATGCTGCTGCAAAACTGCAAGCGGCAGTATACCGGTACTGCCCGCCTCGGTATTGAAGCAATCGAATGGAAGGTCAAGGGCTTGTACGGTGCGGAGATCGCCAAAATGTACGGGGTCAAGCCGAATCTTGTGGGTGCGTGGATATCCAGAGCAGCCGGACGGTTAAAGCAAAACCGTGATTTCATGCAGTATTTTGACCGCTCTGTTGAAATTGACAGCTCGTAAGTCGTAAAAGAAGAATAAACGGAAAAATGAGGTGGTTTCATGAAGAAATTATATACCGCAGTCGGACGGATGCAATTTAAAGGAAGAAACCGGGATATGCGCTGCCCGACGGTGCTTCTGAATAACAAGGAATACATTCTGGACATCCAGGAAATGATGATCTGGTCAATTCTGAACTGGCGTATCCTGTCCGCCGATGAGATCAAAACGCTGTATGAAAACAAGTCACGGGAAACCGGCTATATGACGCACCGTTCTGCCACGGAATGTATGCAGCGGCTGGTGCGGCGCGGTCTGGTTGCCGAGGGGGAAGGCGAGCTCGGTGCGGACGCACTGTTCGACCTGCTCTCCGGTCTGTATGTTGTGCCGATCTCGGAAAGCCCGATCCTGCGGCTGATCTCCTTTATTCGGCTGACAGTATTTGAGCATATCCCATATGCTGTCACCAAGCAGATCTTCCGCAGAGATAAGCGGAGCAGCGATGAACAGAAGGTCATGCTGCTTGCAAACCAGGCGATACTCTCCACGGCGGAAATGATCAAGTGTACGGAGCTGAACACCTTTGCGTTCGGCAGCGAGGATGAATTGATCGATACGCTCTATCACGACGAATACACGACAAGTGAAAACATCTCCCACAGCGTTCGCTTCCTGCCCCAGTGCCGTCCGGTCATCACTTCCGTAGCTAACCTGTACCTGCGAAAGCAAATCATTTTTGAAAGGATGTAAGTCATGGGTAAGATAAAAGACGCACCGGCACCGCTAAGACGGAAGCTGTTCCTCACCGGGATCATCGGAGCCGGATGCCTGCTGATCGGCGCTGCAATGTGCTTCATACTGAAGGACCAGATCATGCTGTTTCTGAGTCTTGCCGTATTTGCGGCCAGCGTCGCCAGAGCGCTGAGCTATTACCGCATTATCACCGATAAGAGCTACGAGACCGTCGAGGGCGTCTGCGTTTCGATCGTCCCTAAGCCGCTGCGCAAATACCGTAAAATCAAAATTATGGACGGCGACGGCAACGAGTCTACTATGCTGCTCGGTAAGCAGTCGAGGGTGAAGATCGGCTATCGGTACCGGTTCTATTTCAAGGAAACGCAGCATATTTCTCTCGGCAGCGAATATCTCAATTCCGCTATGTCCTCGGATCATTTTCTCGGGTATGAGGAGTTGGGTGAGTTTGCGGCTGAAACAACTGAATAATGATTAAAAGGCACTTCCCGAACATTGCCCGAATTTTCGATGGGCTATTGACTTTTACGCTTAATTTGTGTATTATAATAAGCGAGAAAGTCAATAAGGTTGGGAGGTGCCTTTTATGAAGGAGACTGAAATGATTTTACAAATGGCTCATGAGAATAACGGCACTGTCACTACTGCTATGGTTACAAAAGCCGGCATCTCAAGAGGTAACTTAAAATATCTGACCGATACAGGCAAATTGGAACGGTCCGGACGCGGCGTGTATGTTTTGCCGGAGATTTGGGACGATGAATTTTTTGCTTTTCAGAATCGGTTCAAGCGAGGCATTTTTTCCTGCGATACTGCCTTATTCTTATGGAATATGACCGATCGCACGCCAAACAAATTTTGCATGACCTTTCCGGCGACATACAATTTAACAAGCGTCAAGAAGGAAAATGTCCGGTGTTCCCAGGTTATTGATAGCCTGTATGAAGTGGGACTAACGGAAACGGAAACCCCGGCTCACAATATTGTCCGGGTATATAACAGAGAGCGTACCCTATGCGATATTCTCAAAAAAAGCAATCAAACGGATATTCAGCTGATTACGCAGGCATTTAAGGAATACGCAAAGCTTCCCGATAAAAATATCGCACTTCTTTCGGATTATTCCAAACTTTTTAGAGTAAGCGGAAAAGTTCGTTCCTACCTGGAGGTACTACTATGAAAAACGCAATGCAATTAAAAGCCATCCTCAAAAACATGGCGAAGCAAAAGAATATTTCTGCACAGCTCGTTTTGCAGAATTATATGCTTGAACGACTGCTTGAGCGAGTTTCTGTTTCCAAATATCGAAATAACTTTATTCTCAAAGGCGGTTTCCTGATCGCTGCAATGGTCGGGTTAGACACAAGGGCAACTATGGATATGGATGCAACTCTTAAAGGTTATCCCGTAAATGAGGAAACTGTTCGCAAAATGTTTGAAGATATCTGCGCCATTGAGTTAAACGATGATGTTACTTTTGCCTTTCGCCAAATTGGAGAGATTCGTGAGGGCGATGAGTATACCGGCTATCGTGTGGCACTGACAGCCAACTATCCGCCTTTGGCTGTTCCGTTAAAGCTGGATATTACCACAGGAGATAAGATCACACCGCGAGAAATTGAATATAGCTTTAAGCTTTTGCTCGAAGATCGCAGCATCTCCATTTTGACATATAACCTCGAAACGATTTTAGCAGAAAAATTGGAAACAGTGATCTCCCGTTCAGATCAGAATACTCGCCCGAGAGATTACTACGACATTTATGTGCTGACAAAGCTGCAAGCCCACAACATCGACTTGCCTTCCTTGAAAGAAGCCCTTGCGGCCACATGCAGTAAAAGAGGTTCTGCGGAAACAGTCAAGGGATACATAGCAATCATGGAGCGAGTAAAGAGCAGTGCTGTTATGCAAGAACAATGGAGCAAGTATCAGCAGGAGTTCGACTATGCCTCAGACATTCCCTTTGACGATACCTGCGACACTGTGATTCGCATAATGAAGTCGTTAGAGTAATTATTATACATCGCCCGAAATATCTATATATAGACTTTACAGACTTGACAATCACAATATATAGTGGTATAATGCCCTTGTAATTGATTTTTGTGCGTTTCTCCGTAAGGAGTATCGTGGTACAGTGCCACATTGCACAGAGCGTTAAGTTTGTAATTCAGTGCCGACAGTACGGTTCTGCCCTTATGGGCGAAGGAATCGTTTGCCGGCACTTTTTTATATAGATATTTCAGCCGTAAGGCAGAAAGGAGAAGAATGGCACAGGTAAATGTTATCGGTCGGATAACTGCCGATCTGGAGCTGAAGACCAGTGAAAAGAGCAACCCGTATGTACGCTTTGACATTGCCGAGAATATCGGCAGCCGTCAGGCCCTGCATACACAATATTTTCAGGTTTGTGCATGGGGTGAGGACGCCAACAGGCTGATGAAAGCCCATGCAAAAAAAGGAAGCCTTATCTGGGTGACAGGCTCGCTGGAGCTTGAGCCGTACACCAAGCGTGACGGTATTTCCATAGATAAGCGTATGAAAATATTGCTCGATAACTGGGGCTTTGTTCCCGTCGGCAGAGCCGGATCCTCAAAGCAGGAGCCGACACCGCCCGAGCCGAAAATACCGCCAAAACAGGAATATGACGGTATTGACGGAGAAAGAGACGCATTGCCGGGATAATTTCCGGCGCCGAGAGGAATCGTTGTGTTTTTAGGAAGAAAATGCAGCGGTTCCTCTTTTTTTATTTTCAGAGAGAACAACAAAGAAAGGATGAACCGAATGAGAAAAAAGAAAAACCTATGGTCCGGCGTTTCGATACTTATTGTCGCAGTGCTGGTCATCACAGCCTTTATCCGTGGAAATGCGCAGGCGTGGCTTCTTGCCGCAGCCTTTGTCATTTGGGCGGTATGGGCAACCTGCTATTTCCTTGTTCCGTATATCAAGGAGGAGCTCCACAGGCGGGAGGCAAAGCGCATCCGCAGAAAATGCGAAAAGCAGGATGCGGCCTTCGACCGATTCATTGTCCCCGAGGTGTCCGACCCCGTGGAGCAGGTACTGCTTCGCCATGCCAATTACCGTATTTCAGCCTATCTTCAATCGGTATACCCCAACGCAACCTGGGAGTGGCGTGAAGAGTTCCCGGAACGGATCATAGCAAAGGGCGGCACCGGACGGATCAAGCTGTTCGGTGTGGACGGTTATAATTTTGCCGATGTGGCTTTTGACCAGAACGGCGGTATCGACTGTGCGCTTGTGAATATCGTACCGCTGAAGCAGCCGACCGCACCGCAACCCTCTGCGTTCGATACTAAGGATACTGCCGAGGCTCCGGCAGCTATGCCGAAGCAGCCGGATCCGGTCGATCCGCAGGTGTGGTATGAAGTACAGGGCCGCAAGGTGCTGGAAGCCTTGATCACCGACCTTCATTCCCGGGGATATAACAGCCTGACTATTCGTGAAAACGGCGATATTGCCATTCAGCAGGCCGACAGTGAAAAGGTCAGGACTGCCTTTGAAAGCGTCCCGGAAAAGACCTATTGGGCAAGGCTTTGCAAGGACTTTGAGCGTGAAGGTATGGCGGCAAATATTACAGATGGCGGCATCCTGCTTTCTTGGTAATGCCGGATACAGCCACGGAAAGGAGTGAATGAGCATGAAAGCGGGATTGACGATCGAAGAATTGGCAACCGAGGTCATGCGTCAGAAAGATGCCAAAGCAGACTACATCGTAAACACTTCCATGCTTGCAATGGAGTGTTGCGGTACGGAGCTTGTTCTGCGGGTGCTGGATGACAGTCATATTGACCGCATTGAGCCGCTGGATATTGCAGACACCGCCCATCGTCAGATTGGCACCCGTCTTGGTATCCCGGCGAAATACTACGGGAAAATGCTGACCGAGCATCCCGACCTGCTGGTAACCAATGTGAACGCATGGTTTGAACGGGAGCCGACTGAGCGTATGCTGAGAGTCCTTGACGGGAAGGTGCGTGCCTATCTGAGCAACAGCTATATGCGAATGGATCACTATGAGATATTCGCATCGGTGCTTCCCGTTATCGGTGAGATACCCGATGTGCAATTCGTCAGCTGCCATATTACGGACAGCCGTATGTATATCAAGGCGGTTGATCCGCATTTGACGGCAGAGGTAGCGCCGGGCGACACCGTGAAAGCAGGCATTGTGACCAGCAACAGCGAAGTGGGACTCGGCTCTGTCTGTGTGCAGCCACTGATCTACCGTGAGCTTGACGGCAACGGTATCGCAGTGGCCGGAGCAACGACAAAGCGGATCCATCGAGGAAGGGTCAATTCTGCGGAAGAACATTTTATGTTGGATTCACAGGAAGCCTTGACCGAAGCAGACCGCACTTTTCTGACCGAGCTGCAGGAAACTGTCCGTTCGGCAACCGATGAAGAACAGTTCTCGCAGATCGTCACACTGATCCAGCACAAATCCGGCACTCCGAACCACAAAATCAAAAAGCGCGTGGAGTATGACCGGGATGAGTGGATCGTCATCGAGAACAATCATGAGCCCATTATCTGCCGCTCAGATTTTGATACCGTTCAGAATCTGATGCTGCGGGACGTCCGTACAGCGCCGAAGCAGGAAAAAGTTCATCTCTTCTCCGGCTTCGTGTTCTGCGGCGACTGCAAACACACCATGGTTCGAAAGACAGTCCCCAGTGGCGGGAAGAAGTATCATTATCTGGTCTGTTCCACCAACAAAGCGGGCAAGGGCTGTTCTCCGCATACATTCAGCGAGGACAAGCTGAAATCCATCGTTCTCCGGGTGGTGAACGACCATATTGAGCTGATTGCCCAGGTGGAACAGGTGCTGGATTACATTGCATCGCTGCCGGAGCAGGAGCGGCGCATCATCAACTATGACGCCCAGATGACGGCGCTGGAAAATGAAATCAAGCGGTATCAGGATTTGAAAATCAACCTATATTCGGATATGGCGGACGGTGTGATCAGCCGCGAGGAATACAAAGAGTTCCATGCGGGCTATGACCGCAGGATTGCGGACAGGCAGCGCCAGCTCGGAAAGCTGAAGGACGAGCGCAGTCAGGCCATGGAGAACAGCTCCGGGAACATCGAGTGGATTGAACAGTTCAAAAAGTACCGGCATCTGACGGAGCTGGACAGGGAGTGCATCGTTCACCTGATTGAGAAAATCCTGATTTATGACGGCAAGCGCATTGAAGTGTGCTTCCGTTACAGAGATGAGCTTGAAAACGCATTGCAGTATATAGAACGCTTTGAGGATGTCCTTCCGGCCGAGGAAGGCGTAACAATACCTGAGAGGAGGAACGCATAATGGCAAGAAAGAAAAGACAGTATTTACAGCCGGAGCAGACGCAGGAACCGGTCAGCGCCATGCTGCCGTCCGTCTGGGAGACGGCCATCTACGCCCGACTCTCGGTTGAAAACAGCAAAAAGAACGACGACGGCGATTCCATCGAGGGACAGATTGAAATCTGCCGGGACTATGTATCGGAGCACCCGTACCTTCATCTGGCAGATACCTATGTGGACAACGGCTGGACCGGAACCAACACGGACCGCCCGGAGTTTCAGAGACTGCTCTCCGACATTCGGGAGGGAAAAATCAAGGCGCTTGTCATCAAGGATTTCAGCAGGTTTTCCCGTGATTATATCGAGGCAGGCAACCTGTTGGAGAACATCTTCCCGGCCATGGGCGTGCGGTTCATTTCGGTGGTTGACCGGTATGACAGCTTTGAAACGGACGGCTCCGCCAGCAGCCTGCTGATTCCGCTGAAGAACCTGATCAACAGCTTCTATTCCAGAGATCAGTCCAAGAAGGTGTCGCTGGCAGTTCATGCCAAACAGCTGGCCGGTGAACACATTCCCAGCATGATTCCCTACGGGTACCGGAAATCGACCACACAGGAGTACCGGTTTGAACCCGATCCGGAGACCTCACCGATTGTCAAAAGAATCTATGCACAGTTTCTCAGCGGCATCGGAGCGCGCCCCATCATGCGCCAGCTGAATGAAGAAGGAATTCCTTCTCCCGGTAAGCTCCGCTATCTGCGCGGACAGACCAAGCGGGCATGTTATTCCGATTGCCTCTGGACACAGCAGGTCATCAAGCAGATAATGTGTTTACTGCTGACGGGTATCATACATTCCTTTGCATTGAACCAATGCGGTTATTTGCAGAGCGAATGGAGATTCCAAATGTGGAATGGATCCTACTCGGCGGGCATGGTAAACTAAAACGCGGTTGGATCGAAAGCGTTATGGAAAGAAAAGGAAACATCCCTGTATTTATGATCGGAAGCAAACTATTCAAGGATGTTTGGCGTGCTCCGCTCATACAGGAATATCCGCCGTTGCTTTACCGCCCTGAAGAAAAGGCACTGCCGCATTGCAGCAAATGCAAGTATTGCTATTCGATTCAGCAAGGAAAACGAGGACTGTGGAGAGCTTGCCGACATTACAAAATTGTTCGTCAGGATAAGGATTCCGGCGGACGGCATATACCCGGACGCTATGCCGCTGTTTCACCACAGTGGTGCCCAAAGCGACCGGAAACGAATTGGAGGTTTACCAAGCGTGTATAATCTTTACACCGAACGGAAGTCCACGGCTATCTGACAGAGGCAAAAGCCTGCTATTCGGCCGCAAATTGTTAAAAGGAGAAGCAGCCGGAATGGAACAAATACATTCCGGCTGTTGTTATGCTACAGGCTTATACACGAAACTTGCGAACGCACGTTAGAAATACGATGCAAAGCTCCTGGAATAAGTCTTCGTCGAACACTCCGTCAACAATAGACTCTTTCAGAAGAAGCGGGCGGTACATCAAAAGCAGCTCTGTCAGCGCTTCGTTGTCGCCGGACTTTGCTCGCAACAACAGATCCTTAAAATTCATATTACTCACCCCTTTCCAGCGTATCCCGCAATTTTTTCACTGTGCGGTAGTAAATTGCCGCAACGCCTTTTTCACCCATACCGAGTTCTTCGGCAATCTCCTTGAAACGCTTTTCCTCCAGCACCCTAGCAAGGAAGAGATACCGTTCCTTCTCACGGATGTCCTTGATGGCCTGAACGAGTATTTCGTTTTCAAGGAACGCCTCGACCTCGAAACTGTTCTGAGCATAGATCAATTCGTACTGATCGGTGACCTGCTCTCTTTTCAGCCTTGCAATCTTAGCACGGATAAAATCGATCCGTGCATTGCTCACGGCAAAGGACAGATAAGATGTAAACTGGTTTTGCAATATGTCGTGCTCATTTGAGCCACTGTTTCTATTGAACATTTATGTTCCTCCGTTTCGATTTGAATTCTTGAAAAATCCAAATCGGACGGAGGGCTGCGGCAGCCGACACTGCCACGCAAAAGACACAGATATAACAAAACGCACCTGCAAAGCAGCATAAGCCACAAAGTAAGTGCGTCTATTTCATCATTATAATGGTCTGTTAGTTCAGTATACAACCCATAATATCCCGATGGCGGGAACGGCCTTTTTTTGACAGATTACCAAGAAGTCCATCATTTATAAAGACGAATCAAATTGGTGGCTTCTGACGGGCAGAACTGCCAAACGCCGAGTCCAACGCATGAAAAATCCCTCCAATCCAAAAACTCGGATTTGAGGGATATAGGCAAGTTTTTAGACCCCGTCAAAGCTTCGTTTCTTATTTGGTGGGGCGGCAACTGGATTTATTTCAGTTTATATTGCACTACGCGTTCACGAACAATTGGACGACCATGCCATTATCAGCATGAAACAAATCCGCATAATTATATATGGGAGGTGAACGAATGGTGCACAATTTACCTGAAACGCTCGGAGAGATCATCAAAACAGCGCGGGAAAAGTCCGACTTGACCGTTGAGGAGCTGACCGCACGGGTCGGGATCTCAGAGCGATACTTATACCGCATCGAGAATGAGGGCAAGGTACCAAAGTTTGATGTCCTCAAAAAACTCGTCCGGGAGTTATCCATTGATGCGAACTCGATCTTCTACCCAGAGAAGCCGTCCAAAGATTCCGAGATAGATGATCTTGTCCGTATGCTTTACAACTGCGATGAGCGTTCTATGAAGATCATCAGGGCAACTGTGAAAGCCGTATTGGAAAGTCAATAGGTTTAACGATTAGAAGGGCAACCAACAGGTTGCTTTTTCTTTTTGATACACCCTATTGCCGGTGCAGCGTGAATTTCTCCCCCTGTGTCGCCGTGCCCTTGCCTGCGGTCAGCTCAAGCCCCGTATCGGTATACGCCACCTCGTACTCGCAGTCGGTCAGTGCCTCGGCTTCGAAATTGATAGAGAGTGTCCTGCCGGACAGCGTGAAACGGAATTTATACGGTGCGCCGGAAAGCCGCAGCTCTCCGCTGCCGTCCTCACGGAAGGTATAGACGCAGCTCTTGTCGGGCATTGCAAAGCTGCCGTAGATGCTCTCGTTATGAGGGCTGCTCTCGGTGCGGCCGCAGCCTCGGCACAGCAGCACGATGCCCGCTATAAGCAGTACCACCGCAAGGCCGCAGGCGGAAAGAAAGAGCGCCCTTCTCCGCTTTTGCTTTTTGATCGCCGCACGGCGCAGCTCACGCCTGCGGAGTATTTCCGCCTCGGTCATTGGTCTCGGTATTCTGTTATCCTGCATTGCTTCATCTTACTTTACTTTGATATTCTGACTTCATTCAGGAAGTCAAACAGCATCGGCAGACCGGTGCCGATGGGCGTTTCGTCTTCCCAGAGGCACATCTCGCCGGTCAGCGTGACGCCGCCGGGCTTGGTCATACGGAAAAGGAAAAATCTGTCCGTAGCGGCGCGCTTCCGATGGAGCAGGGACACCTCTCCGTCGCCGCCTCTTGTTTTTAGGTTATTTCGATTCTTGAGCTCTGTGCCCAAACCGAAAAGCGTTTGGAAACCCGTGAAATCAAAGATTGTCTTAACCGGGTCACCTATGACCGACAAGCGCAACTGTAAATCCTCGGCTGAGCTCTGTTACAGTTGTTTATGCCTGTTTGATTTTTTGGTGTCTGCTTTATGGACATCAGTCCACTCCATGGTGCGAACATGGATACAACTCTGAATGTCCAAAACGATTTTTATCATTCCTCATCATTTTTTCGAATCAGAAGTGCTTTCCGAATTAAAACAATTGCCAAAATAGCCACACCAATCACCGCTGCGGCGATAACGGCAACAATCCACCATGGAAAAGAAGCCCTCTCGCCCTCTACAGGAGAAGTTGGTTCTGTATTACTTTCGTGATCTCCTTTTGGATCGGTACTCGTGTTCTTATCCGGGGCAATATTGCTTTTTTCATCATTGTCGCCTTCAAGACTTCCGCTGTATTTTACCGGCTCTGTCATAGTTGCCTTACAGACAAGGCAACTATAGGTCTTTTCACCATCGGCTTTGGGAGTAGGTTCTCTGGTTATTGTTCCCGCATCCCAATTATGTCCCACCGCAGGCACCTCTGCCCGTTCGGTAACACCGCAATCACATTCCCGAGTCTTAATGCCCGCCTCTGTACAGGTTGGCTCCGTGGTTACCATCCACTGGCCGAAGCTGTGGGTATGGGCAGGGCTGTTTTCATAGAATTCCACCCGGATCAGGCGGCTGTATGCGGGCGCACTCTCTGCGCCTCCCGCCACATTCCACGCAGCATAGCAGTACCATTTCACGCCCAATTCCTCCGGCACCTGATAGCTGTCACCATCTGCGTAGTCTATGGCACGGATCATCGCCATGTTTTCTATGTCCGTGACATACCACTGGTATCTCAGTACACCGCCGTCGGACGCACTGGCATTGGCAAACAGGGTGATCCCATCGCCGCCGATATAGGCATAGCAATCCGGCATTTCCGCTTGGATCACAGGCTTCGCCGGGCCCACCGCCCAGGCTGTGGTGACCGTTACTCCCACAAGCATCCATGTAATAAAAGCAATAATAAGTCTTTTCATGCCCCTTCTCCTCTCGGAAACCGCTATCGTAGATCCTGCCGCTTGGCGGCAGTTGCATCGGGATAAAACGCATACCCGTTTACACCCCGGAGGCTTTCCACGATAGAAAGCTTATCGCTTTCATAATTCTTCCAAAGCCCCAGCGCCGCCTCCGAAACCTCAGCCGCATAGGAGGCAATGGCGTAATTATCCCGGGCCGTAATAAACCGCACATCCTCCCCGGATATAAGCCGGCCGACCTCTATTCGTCCCTTATAAGAATCCGGTGCATAGCCGTATGTATCGCTGTCGATTATAAAAAAGGTGAGCTCGCTGCCGCCAATTTTATCAACGAAAAATGCCACCTGGTTTTCGGAAAAGCTGGCCGTAACGGTACCCACCCAGCTCTCCGGCAGCATGATCTCATAGGTGCCTTCGGAAAACCGGACCGAGCTTATTTTTTCGGTCGTTATGAGCTTACAAAGCTCCTGCACAAATGAGGAATAATTTTTCGGAAAGCGGTTGGTTCCCCGGGCGTCTATCTCCGTCCCGTCCGCCAGCACGACCTCAAGGCACATACCGCTGCCGTCAAGGGCCTGGGAGTCGTAGCCTCGAAAGCCCGCCCATTGCGCTATTTTGTAGCTGCCGAATACTGCGCACAGCTTTTGAAAAACCCTCTCATCTGCGTCAATCGCGCGAACAACATTGCGGCATTCCACATTTCCGGAGGTCTTATCATCCCATATTTCCGTGCTGATGTAATACTCCAGATGAACTCCTCTCTCCGTTTTGTATCCCTCGTAAACACGGCGCTGCGCCGTCATATCGGTTTGCACCAGCTTAAAGCTTTTGAAATCCATAGGTTCCCCTCCGTAATACGCATTGCCGTCATCATTCGCATGATGCTTTTTTGCGCAGGCGGAACAGAACAGCAGCAGTAAACCCAAGCACAGACCCCATAAAAATAGCTTTTTCATGGATTTTTCCTTTCCGAAAGGCACCGCAAGCCGTTCGGTGCCCTTCGGAAAGAAGCTTGCCGCAGCAAGCCTCTCCCGTTTATGAATTGTGAATAGGGTGAATAGGGGTTATCCGCATCCGGCTCAGGCCCTTTCCAGAAGGATCATTCCCAGCCCATACAGCAGGCACCCGTCCTCCGTGACGGAGACCTCTGCGAAGGGATCCACCGGCTCCCCCAGTGTCTCGCCCTGGATCCCGGTATCGTAATAGAACTTACCGTCCGCTTCCTTCCAGGTGGTGCTTTCGATAGCGGCGTAGCCGTCCTCCCGGACCTCCACCCCATGCTTGGCAGCCTCCTGGCGCATCTCCTCCGGCACGAGCATAAGCGTGTTGAGCACACCGTCCTCGGCAAACTCCGTCCGATAGCCCATCAGCTCGGCGCTGCCCTCAAACCGCTCCTCCTGCGGCGGGTTGTCAGGGGTAAAGACCTTCACTCCGTCCGGTGTAGGCACACGGACCTCCTTGACTTTCCAAATTCCCCGAATGTCCATATTTCCCCTCCTTGTCAAGTCATCATGCCCACGGATCGGCAGCCTTCGGCGTGCGCACACCGGTCAGCAGATACTGCTCCCACAAAAACCACTTGCCGTCGCTGCCCCGCTGGCGCATCTTGATAGGACGGGGATCGTCTGCTCCGCCGCAGGGGATAAACAGCTTCATATACCCCTGCTCCTCGCCGGACACATGATTGCTCTCAACGGTGATCGTATACGGTTGGGTGGGTGTGTAGTTGTTGTCCGGTGTGGAGCCGGCGAAATAGGTAAACGGCAGGTAGGTCTTGCCATCGCGGAAGCGGTCGTTCAGGAAAGAAATTTCCTGTCCGTTCAGCGGACGGGGTCCGCGCAGCCAATTCAACATCTCCGTTCCGATGCTCTTGTCTGCCGCATATGCACACAGAGCGAGAACCGTAAGTGCCGCCGTTTTGAAGGGCGTGTCGAGGCTTGCCTCAGGAAGGGCCTGCATTTCGGCAAGGCTCTCCGGCAGCGCAGCGAAGGTAAATGTTTCCCGCTTACTGCCCAGGGACTGTGCGGCGGCATTTACCGCCTGCCCGGCTGTGCTTTTCAGCTTATCAAAGATACTCACGGGGAATCTCTCCTTTATAAAGTATTTTTTTTGCAGGGGTAAATCCGCATCAGAATTTACCGCCCCCGCCGCCGTGGGTCGTGCCGGAAGAAGAGGTGTGGGTGCTGCTCCCGCCGCCGGAATCGTCGTTCTTAGGCTTCTCCGTGCGTGTGACAGTGTTATACAGGAACAGATCACGTCTCTCATTAATGTTCAAACTGCTGTCCTTTATGTAGTTGCTTGCAGCCGCCTGGAAGCGAACCGTTTTCAGCTTTGCTTTCATCCCGCCCACTATGATGAGGGATAGCACAAAGCCCACAACGATGGCAATAGGAATCCAAATAAGGGAAAGGGGCTCCTTGGGCAGATTCTTTACATCGTAAGGCTCACCGGTCCTTGCCTGTGTGATGAAGTCATCGCAAAGATCGGCAAATTTATCAAAGGCGCCCGCAAAATCACCGTCGGACAGCTCGCCCTTTATCTGCTTGCCGATATACTCAATGCCCGCATCCGTAAAGACCGTAATGCCGTAGCCGCAGGTGGATATATACCAGTCATTGTCCTCGATGCTGACAAGGAGCAGCGCGCCGTCCCTGCTTTCGCCGTAGCCAAAGTTGCCGTAATCATAAATATCATCGGCATAATCCCGCGGGGTTTTCCCGTCCAGCGTGTCAGTGGTCAGCACGACAATATCCATTTTCTGACGCTCGCTGAGCTCATTAAGCTTTGTCACAAGCGACGATTCCTCGTTGCCGGAGAGCAGCCCCGCCAAGTCCTGCACGCGCTCATATTCGCTTGCGAAGCCATCCGTCTGCGCTGCAAAGGCGGGAGTCACTATACAAAGGCACAGAACAAGCGAGAATAACAGTGTCAGTATTTTCTTTTTCATTCCGTCCCCTCCTTAAATCAGCCCTATCAGGTGCAAGCCCCACGCAACGCCGTAGGAAGCCGCCGAGAATATCGCCGCCAGCAAAAACGTCCAACGCTTGGCCGCAGCCTTATCCACCGGCAGATCGCCGACGAATTTCCCGGTCTGACCGTTCATGGCAAAGACATATTGATTACCGTTCCATGTGGTGTTCAAAAGCCACACCGGATAAAGTGCATACCGGGCCTTTCCGCCGTGGAACTGCACATTGGTATTTTCCGGCGTAACGGTGGTATACCCTTCTACCGTCTCGGCGAATACCTCCTCGGTAGACCGCTTGACCCGCTGGTTTGCCCGGTCAATGCTTTCCTCGGCGGTCACATCATACTTATCCGCCACATAGCCGGCAAGATAAGCTGTCTGGAAATGCACCGCATCCGAAATATTGTACGGCTCAATGGATTCCATCAGGTCATCCGCCATTTTAGAGGAGCCGTCCACCGGAACATGCTCGAAGCCGACGCTGCCGCCCCGATGCACTAAGAAATGGCTGGTTTCGGTGTAATCGTAGTCGCTGTCGCTCCATGTATGGACCTTTGTGGCCCGGTAACGCACCTGCGCATCCACATCGGTGTCGAACAGCCAGAAGGGGACATAGACTCCCTTGATCTCGTCGATATGGTTCTGATCCTTGAAAATCTTCGGCAGCAGCCGTTTCCCGGTCAGATGCTTCATCAGTCCCGCCTTTGCCGCCTTTTTATCCAGCTTGAACGGGATCACAAGATCCGGCTTGAGGGCGCCCGAGAACTGTCCCATCATCACCACGGGATTGCCGCAGAAGGGGCAGGCAGTGGCCGCCGTGTTGGCATCGCCTACGATCTCGCCGCCGCAGGACTTGCACACATACGAGCGCAGGCCGTCGGTTTCTCCCTCCTGCCAGTCTCCACCGGCCGTGGTTTCCCATTCCATATTGTCGGATTTTTCGCTCTGCAGCTCGGCGTCGTAGCCCTCCAGCGCCTCCATTTCAAACTCCGTGTCGCAATAAGGACACTTCATTTTCTGGAGTGTGCTGTCAAAGGCTATTGCACCGCCGCAGCAGGGGCATTTATATTCCTGCAAGGTTTGCATGAAAAGATCTCCTCTCTTAAAGAATTTCAGCCATTAAATGCCGCAAGGGCCACATCTGCTTTCTGAATCCACTCGGTGCGGTCGCCGTAGATCGCGGCATCCAGAGAGTCGATTGCCTGCGCCGCCTTGTCGCCGGCATCGGCCTCTCCCTTTACCGTGGCAGAAAAGCCTGCCGCGATATCCTTAACCGCCGTCATCTGCTGCTTCCACACATTCGAGGCGTTGCCGAGTGTATTCTGTACGCCGAACAGCGTATCGAAGTATTTTTTGAGTGCTTCAAAATCCTTTCTGTTGTTCATGGGGAGAACGATTTCGTAAAGGCCCTGCGTATTGGTAAAGCTGAGTCTTGCAGCGGGCTTTTTCTCGGTCTTATCGCCGTTTTTAACGAGCTGCTCCTCATACTTATAGCTGCGCAGGTCGGCAATGCGGTACACGCAGGCCCGGGTAGTCTTGCCGAACATCATAAACTTGTAGTCGTTCTGCACATACGCCATCAGCCCGATATCCGCTGCCACATAGAGATAGGTGCCTAAGCGCTTCAGCTTTTTGCTCTTATCCTTTGCTTTCTCCCTCGGAACGAAATAGTGGTCCCACAGCTTGGTGCCGCGCTCCACCTGTGCAAGATGCGCCTTGACACCCGGGAGATTGCTATGCACATAGTCATATACCTTGAAGCCCTTTTTCCTGCAGTTTTTGCGGCAAATGCAGTTGCCGTCCGACAGCTTTTGAGTTTGGATCAGATTGATGTCCGCACCACAGATCGCACATTGATTGGCCATAATTTTCCTCCTTTTTCTGACAACGTCGGTTTGTTTTTAGCTTTTCTTGCTTTTATGTGATGATATTCAGTTCGTTGCTGTATCTGGTAGAGTCTCTGCTGCGCTTTCAGCTTCCTTGTAATATCTGTCGGCAAGCACATAGAGATAAGCAAGTGCCCTGTCGCCGAGTTCTGCGTCCTTCTCCATTGCGCTTCCGTCAGAGAAAGTCATTCCCAGGCTGCGTGTCGGTACGTCAGATATGTGAAAAAAACGTATTGGATTGCGATGCTTGTAAAGCCTCTCTATCTCGCTGCCCTCGCTGATAATCTGAAGGAAACCTGCCGCATCCTCCGCCGTCACGGGAAAAGCCGTGAAAGAGGTGTAATGCTCCTTCTGCTCTCCCACAAGGCAGTCCGCAGAGAAAAGCCATCCATTTTCTTCCTTTTTTAAAGCAAAGGCGTATACCGGGTCCCTTGCCGTGCCGTAATAAACGGTGTTGAGCATAAGAAGCTCGTCGGCAGTATGCTTTTTACTTCCGCCGCAGCCGAAAAGTCCGAAAACCGGCAAAAGCGCAAGCATAACCGCTGCGGCCCTGAACGCCGTGCGCTTCATGATTTACTGAAGCGGTCTGCCGCACTCCGGGCAGAATTTCGGCATACCCTGTCCCGCCGAGGGTCTCCACCCGCAGTTTGTACAGCCGGAGCTGACTACGGGCTTGGGGGTGCCGCAGTTTGCGCAGAATTTTCCGCTGCTTTGTGCGCCGCAGGACGGGCATACCCATGTCACGCTGCCCATAGCATTGGGTGCGGAAGCAGGTCCTTCCTGACGGATGCCTGTGTTATCCACCCGATTCATCGTACTGCCGCCGTCCCAAACCCGGTTTCTGTTATCCCGGCGCATCAGAATATCTGCAAGCTCGTGCATTCTCTGTTCATATTGGCGATACAGGTCGGTATAGGGGCTGTCGGGGCGGTTGCCGTCGCTCAGCTCCAGCTCTATCTCGTCAAACCACGGGGAATCCACTCGAATCGTCACATTGAACTCATAGTCGCAGGCATAGCGGGGCGGTACATAGCTCTTCTCGTTTCCCTCGGAGTCCTCGTAAAAGATCTCCTCCTTATTCTCCCGGATATCCGTGTCAACCCCCAGCACCTGGGAAAATGCAATGAGGTCGGGGTTGCTGCTGCGCCAGTTGGAGGCCCCGGTAACAATGAACCGCTCTCCGATAGGATCGATGTATACCTTTTTGCTCCCGTCAAAGGTGATCGATGGAGCAAAGTCGGCAAGCTTCTTTTCGTTTTCCACACGGTAAGCAAGCTGGCGCTTAATGTCCTCCACGGTTGAGTTCCGCCGTTCGCTGAAAAACGGCGAGAGCTTTCGTGCACAGTCCTTGCAGAGATTTCCGTCCTCAAGTTTGCGGTTTCCGAGAAGCCCGATTTTCTCACCGCAGATGTCGCAATATTTTTTGTCAAACAGTCCCATAATGTGATCCTCCGTTTATTATTTGATTTTCTGTACAATCCATTTTGCATTGTTGACCTGTAAGCCAAACCCACAGAACGAACAACAGTGGTTTTCATCAGGCATAAAATTGGCACCGCAGGACGGGCAATCCTTTTCGGTAAAGAATTCGCCGTCCGCTTTTCGTTTTTCGGGATATCTTGCCCTTTGCATGATCAATCTCTTTTTAAATTTTTCTGTATACGGCTTTTGATTTTCGGGAAGAAAGGTTTTTGTTCCGAAAATGTCAGCCGTAACGGTTATTATTTCTTCTGTGTGGGCAACTTTTAAAAGCTTAATTGTACCAACGCTGAAATCAAGCAGGTCTTCGTCGCTTTCATTTTCCCAAAAATATTCGTTTAAGCAGGCTCTGAGAAAATTCTCGGAATATCTTGCGATTTTTCCGGCAAGCTTTTCTTGCTTAACTTTTCCGTAGACAATCGGTGTGATGATTCCTCCGAAAGCCAAAACCGCTGCACCGACGCCGGCGGCAAGGGAAATCTCGGTGTCTTCGATCAGATATAAGCACAGAAAGACACATAAGAAAAGTATGGAGCCGGACACAAGAAGCTGTAAAAATCTTTTCAGGTTTGTACTGATAGATTCATAAATCTCAAACGACTCGGTCTGCCAATCGTAAAACTCGTTTTTAATAACGGCGCCGCAGTATTCACAGGTCACCTGCTGACTGTCAAGCTTGACTCTTGCACCGCAGGACGGGCAGGTTATGCTCAACATATCGTTATAATAGCTTTTCTTTTTTTCTTTTTGATCGGTGAGGCGAACGTGTCTTGACTGAAGTATTCTGAGATACGAATTCTTGCGGTATATCTCATGCTGAACCTTGTTGTCTTCGGTTGACTCAAAACGCTCCAGTGTGCTGCACTTTAGAACCGATTCCCGCCATTCTCTGCCGTCATCGCTCCATGTTTCAAAGTTGTTTTTAGGAATGGGAACAACATCCGTGACGTAAATTTTGCGGCAAAGCTTATTCCGATGAAGTCTGTTGATTTGACTGACGATTTTATTTCGGAATGCCATATCCATTCTTGCCGGAAGGAGGTCCCGATCCGCATTCCCCAGCGGTATCAGAATTCTTTCAAAGGCTTTTCTGATATCTCTTCGGATTTTTGAATTCTGAAGGGGAGTGCCCTTTTTCACAAGCAACCTTTCCAGTTTGGCTTTTTTTGAGTTTTTGGAACTGTATTCCGAAAAATCTATGGTAAGTATTCTTTTACCGATATGGAATGTACATAATATCGCAAAGGAAGCCGCAATAATCAGTGCTACTGATAAATCCATAAAAGCACCTCTGATTTATTCCTTGCTGATTATTTCGTTTTCGCTTTTCTTTTTTCGGTTGTCTTTTGCAATGTCGCATATCATGATAACAACAAAGAACAAACCGACGGGGATTGCCGCACAATAGAGCAGAAAAACAACGGGACTTCCCTCAGGAGAAATCTTGTAATCACCTTTTGAGGTTTTATAAACCTCGACATCTATTGTGTCGCCTTTTCTCAACTTATCATAGGTATATTTTTTTGTGTAGCTGCTCGAACTTGACCAGACACGTTCTTCATATTTTCCCTTATAGGTTTTTCCGTCAATAACATATGAAACATTAAATTTATATGTTGTATAACGAACATCACCGGAATTATCCTTATCGTCTTGGGTTGAAAAGTCAACAATGACAGCGGAAATTTTCCGTATATCGGTTGCACTTTTATATTCCCTGCTGTCGATTCTGCTTGCAACAATTCCGATTACACCCGCAACTATCAAGCCGATGCCGGCGACCATGATAAATATGGTCATTTTAATGTCTTTATTTCTTTTACTCATAACAGAATCTCCTTTTGCAAGCAAATATAAAACCGCTCCTTAACAAATCATATGAAAAATTCTTTGTCGTTTCGCCGGCAGGGAAACTTATCCTGCTGCGCAAAAACCTTTCGGTGGTATGAACGGCTTTTTTGCTTAAGCCGTTCATACCTAACCGAAATAACACTTCCGTTAATACGGTTCCCGCTAAGCGGCCGTCTTATTTTCTGTCGTTATCGTCGAATACATCGCCGCATTCGGGGCAGAACTTAGGCGGGTTGGTGGGATCCTCTGGCTCCCAGCCGCATTTATCGCAACGGTAGAGCGGTGCGCCCTCGGGTTTTTTTGCGCCGCAGCTCTGGCAGAATTTTCCCTTGTTCACCGTGCCGCAGGAGCAAGTCCAGCCCTCGGAATTCGCCGGTTTGGGAGAGCCGCATTCGGGGCAGAATTTGCCGGTGGCCATAGCGCCGCACTTGCATTTCCATGCGCCGGCCTGTACGGGCTCCGGTTTCTTGGCACCGCACTCCGGGCAGAACTTACCCGTGGCGGTTGCGCCGCAGGCACATTTCCAGCCGCCCGCCGCCGGGGCTGCCGGTGCCGCCGGAGCCTGCTGCTGCGCCTGCTGCTGTTGCTGCTGTCCCATGGCAAACAGATTCTGTGCGTTCATGCCGCCGCCGGCATTCATGGCCATGCCCATGCCCATAAAGCCGGTCATAGCGCCTGCCTGGTTGCCTGCCGCCGTCTTCATAGCATCCGCCTGTGCGCCCACCAGCGTGGCTGCCGCCATGGTGGGATCCCGCATGATGGCCGTGCGCTGGGCCTGCTTGATCATCTCCGCATCCTCTTCCGGCAGCGTGACCGAACCCAGGGCAATGCTGACTACCTTCAGACCGCGCAGCTCGCCCCACTTGGCAGAGAGCGCCACATTCATGGCATCCTCCAGATCGGTATTGTGGCTGACGATCTGATTCGGGCGCAGCTCCAAGTCGGACAGCTTACCGAAGGCCGGCTGCAAAGCGCTGACAAACTCGGTTTTTAGCTGGCTATCCAGCTCGTCCCGGGTATACTCCTTCTCCACATTTCCGCAGACATTGGTGTAAAAGAGCAGAGGGTTTGCGATCTTGTAGGAGTAAACGCCGGAGCAGCGCACGGAAACATCCACATCCAGCCCGATTTTCGAGTCCACCACACGGAAGGGGATGGGGTTCGGCGTGCCGAATTTGTTGTCGATAAGCTCCTTGGTGTTGAAATAGTACACCCGCTGGTCCTTACCGGTGTCGCCGCCGTAGGCAAAGCGCTTGCCCATGGTCTCGAAGGTGGCCCGGATGCCGTCCCCTAGACTGCCGGAGAAGATGGATGGCTCCGTAGAGGTGTCGTATGTAAACTCGCCGGGTTCGGCGCACATCTCTACTACCTTGCCCTGCTCCACGATGATCATGCACTGACCATCGGCCACGGCAATACCGGAGCCGTTGGAGATGATGTTGTCACTCCCCTTCGTGTTGGAGGACCTGCCGCTGATGCGCTTTTGTCCCTTGGTGACCAGCACCTCCTTGGGCATAGACTCACAGTAGAAAAATTCCTTCCACTGGTCGGCAAGAGTGCCACCCAATGCACCGATACCCGCTTTAATAAGTCCCATAATTATAGCTCCTTTCCAGTTGTAAGAATGATCCATATACCTCCCGACCGGAGCCGGCAGATCATTTCATCTTTTTCGCGGCCCCCGCGGAATAGAAATACTTATTTTATTGCCTCCCGACGGCAGACCATGTGTCGCTTACGGCATCATAGGTGTAAATGAGATTGTCACTTACGCCGTAATAACGCTCTCTGACAAACTGCTCCTCGCTGTCGGTGCCCAGGGCAAACAGCAGGCAGGAGCGCCCCTCGATCCACTGGGTACTTCCGGTATACATAACCTTCATTCCCTGCTTGATCGCCTGCTTTACCTCCTCCGTTTCCAGAAGAAGCTCTGTTGCGATCTGAACCGAACGCTCATCGGGCACTTCCTCGTATGCAGAGAAATCGTACACCCCTGCTATCTCCTGCAGGTGCCCGTTTTCCATGGACAGCGACGGGCGGAAATCAATGGCCCCGCCGCCATCCGTAGCGGCAATCAGCACATTGGAGTATATTTCGCTGAGGTTGCACCGCAGCAAAAGAGGCTGGCCGGGTTCTCCCGCATGGAGCGGGTTACTCTTATCATCTGCATACTCGCCGTCCTCGGTTATCGTGGATGGGTACACGATTATCGTCCCCTTGTCATTCGGCGGTATAATGGCATACAGCTCCTGTCCCTCAGCCATATAAAGCGGCGCACGGGAGAGGCTGGGATATTCCTTTCCCGTTTCGCTGCCCGCAACGAAGGCACGCAGGTCCACCTCAGAGCTCTCGCTATCCACATAGCCGATAAAGGCGATGGCGACTGCGCTGCCGCTCTGTGCGATTTTCTTTTGCAGCGCCGTGAAAGCGGCATCCTCTGTGCCTGTACCATCCGGATCTTTCACGGTGCTGCCGCCGGGAGTCTTGTCTCCGCCGGGGTTTTTCCCGGGCAAATTCACACACCCGCATAAAGAGCAGACCAGTAATATGACTGCGCAAACCAGCAAAGCGGTTTTCTTCATGTCGACCTCCTCTTTTTCTTTTATTCTGAAATATTTCCGCGGCAAAGCATCCAGATGTTTGCTTTCCGTCAGCACACCTGCTGCTTTACCACAGCGGCTTCGTCTTATTCACATGCTTGAGCAGGCGTGTATAGTCCATGGCATGATCTGCGCCGGCAAAAAGCTGAGCCATTGCTTTTGTTTGCTGTTTTTCATCTTTCTTCCTCCCTTACAATTTTTTGAATAGTCGTTTTTTAGACGGATATATTCACAGATTGCGTTGCCGCACTACCTTTCCAAAGAAAACCAACGGTTTGATTCTCTTTGGAAAAGCGAAAGGGCGGAGGCGGATGGCTTCCGTCCCGCCCTTTGCTTCAATCCTTTAGTCCGGTTTTCCGGTTTGAGCGTTTATCTGCTCTTTCTGCGGGAATACAGGGCCGTTCCCATCAGAGCCGCACCGGATACGATCACCAGCGCGATGCTGAGACCCATCATGCTGCCGTCGCCGGTCTTGGGAGTCTCCGGCGCAGGAGGCGTCACCGGCATCTTGGCGTTAAAGCTGTTGGTGAAGCCGATTTCCTGGAGGGGGTTGTTGTGGTCCAGCCCATTGTTCTGGTCGAACTTGAAGAAGGACCAGCCCCCAACGCTTTCGTAGCTGTCCACAAACACCGGGATGGCGTAGAACATAGTCTCATCGTAAGTCCAGCCCGCAGCATTGCCCTTGACCTGGCGGATAACGAAGCCCTCGGACAGATTACCGGCCTGATCGTCGCGGATGGTGAAAATAAATTTGCCTTCATAGGTCTTTTCGCCATTGGTCTCCACGGTATCCTGCACCACCGTATAGGTGGTGGGGGCGCCGAATTTCTCGACGGCAAACTTGAAGGTCTCCTGACCGGGAGCCATTTCGCCGGTCTTCTTCACAGTGAGCTTGAAGGGGACCTCAATGCGAATGCTGCCGTGCACCCGCTGCGGCTCAAGCTCGCGGCCGCATTCGGTGCACTTCACAGCGTAATCGTAGGTCGCTCCGCCCTCATGGTCGGGCGTATGGGGCTGCACTTCATCATAGGCGTCGTGATACTGGCACTTGTGGGCGTGACCGGCTTCCCCGCGGTCAACCCACTCATTGCCGTAAACATGTGCGCCCTGCTCGCCGTTATAGAACTTATCCGCAGCGGCGGCATCATCCTTGGCGCTGTGGGTTTCGTCATTGGCGCAGGTGTACCAATAGGTGTCAAACTCGCGGCAATCCGCAGCGGTGGATCTCTTGTGAGCCTCATCGCTTTTTTGCACGGTGTAGCTATGACCCGTCTTGGGAAGCACTACACTGCTGTGATCGGTAATCTCCGTAGCGGCGGCAGCATCCTCGAAGAGCTTGCCGCAGGTGCACCGGTAGTACTCCTTGTTGCCGTCAGCGGTGCAGGTAGCATCCTTTTTGTCCACCTTGGTAAGATGGTCGGCATGCATATGGCCCGTTGCAGGCTGCATCACAAATCCGCACTCCGTGCAGGTCTGCGGTGTGGTTTCCGTTGCGGCAGGGCCTGCCGTGTGAGCCACTACGGTATCATGGTGCGCCGGATTGCGTCTGCAGACATGGGCGTGGCCGTCGGCCTCCTTGTAGCCCCACTCGGAAGTGTTGAAATCGTGGGCGGCGGCGTCGAGTGCTCTGTACGGGATCCCGTCAATGGGATTACCGTTCGTGTCAAACAGCTTGCCGCACTGTTCGCACTTCTGATAAGCGTCCCAGCCTTTTTCTTCACAAGTGGAAGCCTTTGCGGGGATAGGAGTCTTGCTTGTGTGTGTGCAAGGTGCATTTTCTACCGTTACAGTACAGGTGGCGGTCTTGTCGCCTGCCTTTGCCGTAATGGTTGCCGTGCCGGGGGCTACCGCAGTTACCTTACCGGTGTTGTCAACCGTTGCAACGGACTCCTTGCTTGAAGTCCATACTACGGTGTCAGTGGTATCGGTAGGCTCAACCGTGGCAATCAGAGTTTCGGTATTGCCGGTGTAAATGGTGGTTGCGGTTTTGTTCAGACTGATTCCTGTCGCCGGCTTCGGTGCGGCGGTGATGGTGACAGGAGTTTTTACTACAGAAAACCTGTCAGTATGGTACTCAAATGTCTGACAAGAACCAAACTCAAGGTTTGTCAATCCGACTTCTAATGAGCCTGTAGCACCGTCATCCACTTTACACTGAAATTTTGCAAGTTCAGTGTCTGTTGCGCTTTCATAGTCAGCAGCTGAAGCAACGCCGTTAATCATTTTTGATACCTCAGTCCAATCTGCTGTATCAAATCCAAGTGTGGTTCTGAGACCGTCAGTTAGTTTTGCGGAATTCTCAACATAGGTCAAACCTGTTGGAATATCCAATACCATCTGCATAGAACCCATATCCGATACAGGCCCCATTATGATGGTGTAGGTGATAGTTTCACCCGGAGACGCTGTTGTTTTGTCGGGTATTACTTTAAGCTGCGTGGATGTAATCGGTGCAGCCAACGCCGGCACTGCAGTTGCAAGCATTGCAAACACCATAACAAAACAAAGCAGTAGGGATGTGATTCGCTTGTTCATGACCAAGCTCCTCCTTTAAAGAATATATTTGCGGGACGTCTCTTTACACACCGCTTGCGGGGTCTCGCTTAGTCCCGAAAACGGCGGCGCAGATTTCTCTGCGATTTATATTCTTAAACCTTTGCCTCCGTCCCCATAAGGCGTATGGAGCGGAGACATAGGTATTAAGACATTTTGAACCTTGATATCATATTACCAAAGTTTTGCTGTACCTCTTGCATGTGCATTGATACGCATCGCATCCATAGTTGTGACCTTTCCGTCTGTACCGACAACATCGGCACATTTTAACGCATAATCTGTTAGAAGAGTTACTCCACGGGCGTGAGAATTTGCTCTCATGAAGTCCATAGTAGTGACAGTGCCGTTTCCGTCTATATCACCCAGCAGGTGGATCTTCACATTCTGCGTCACATTCTCCGTACCGACATCTATTATGTACTCTCTTGTGACATGGTTTTTCTTCGACACCTGCATGGTATAGGTACCGGGGGCAACCTCGGGGATGTCGTAAACTGCGGTATATTTCCCGCCGCTCTTTTCCCCGGCGGGCACCGCTACGGTGTATTGGGGCTGCGCGCTGCCGTCAGCAAACAGGGAGACGGTCACATCGCTGCCGTCATGGAAGCTCACCACCTGACCGCGTACACCCGAAGCAACAGGGACGGTGTATCCTACGGTAAGAGTTGTTCTGTTCCCGTCCTGCGCGCTTACATACGCTTTTTCCCCGTTCACATAAGCATCCAGCTCCTCGTCGTCAGCTATGTAATAGCCCTCTTCGCACTGTAAGATCATGTTTACGTGATATCTTCTGCCTGCGTTAAAGGTCATATCAGCCTGAATCCGCTCCCCCGTAGCGGAAGCATACCATGTATAGCTTACAACCGAAACACCGCCCGGCAGCCCCGTAACCAGATTATTGTTATATATCGGTCTTTCGCCCGCCCACGGATGTGGCACGCTCAAAGACAGATAGTCATAATTAATCACATCCGGTTCCGGTACCAAATCTATTACATATGCCTGGGCGGATGCATCATACGGCACTTCACGATAATTTTCTGCAATGTTGGTATCACTGTACATCCGCAGCTTGACATTCGTGTTGTGATAATAGTGAAATGTAATATCGTACTGCTCCGGACCGTTGCGGAATGTCATCGGATTTTTTCCCGTGCCCACCACCTTGATTCGATATATATAATCGGGATCAATTACATCGTCGGGGCTTGTGCTGTAAACAGTGCCGTTCTTAACCCGCTGTATCTCCTTTATATTCAATTCGAAGTCGCTGCCTTTTTCTTGTATATTCACTCCGCCGACCGGGCTTCCCGCCCGCAATCCGGCAACGGTACCCCAGGCGCTTTGGATCACCTCGGAGGGATGGGAGGCCAGGGACACCCCCAGGGACCTTTCATCATTGGCGACACGAACATCTATACTGTCACATTCCCGGTTGAGACCCCGGATCTTGATCTTTGGCGGGTTTTTCTTATCGAATTTATACCCCTCATAGCCGTCCTTGAGATACACACGGATGAAGCGATAATACTGGTCCCCCAATATTGCGGGAACACTGCCGTTTCCGGTCAGGTCCCATATGTCCTCGTGTTCCCAGTAGCCCTGCCTATCCTCGATGGAGTAGGGAGCACTCCCATCCACAGTGAAGGTACCGCTGCTATAATCCCCCTGCACCAGAGGCTGGCTGATATCCAGATAAATGGTGTCGATAGCCTTCGTCCGATCCACCCACTGCACCACCTTTGCGCCCTTGTAGCCGGTCGAAACCTGCTTCTTTACCCCGTTGGTTTCCAGCATGAGGTCATATTGCAGCTCCATGGTGGTCAGTGCATCCACATCGGATTCATTAATGTAGTAAGTCACCGAAAACGGCTGGTCTCCTGACGCGGGAACACTGGGAAAATGCACCATGCCCTGTCCCGTATGGTGGTCACTAACGAACATCCGAATATATCCGGTGGAATATTCGTTGGAATAGCTGTACCCGAGCACGCGCAGCATGGGGGAAATCGGATACATCACGAAACTCACCCGATGCTCCTGCTCCGCAGTGGTATCCACCTGGGGTGCGCTGAAGCCTCGCTCGCCGCATTCCATCGGCTCGCCGTCCAGCAGGACCTCCTTCACGCCGTAGGCGTTGGAGATCACCTTGGCTATGCCGCCCTGAATACCCAGCGACGTACCCTGGAAAGCCATGGTCGGCCCGCCGTTTTCAACCGACCGGCGCATATTGCCCCGCACATACCAGTTTCCGTCGTGCACATCAGTGAAGACCGCGCCGTTTTCGCTGATAAGGTGCGGCACCAGACCCCACATCATAGTCTTCGCATCATCCAGGGTCGCGCCCGGAATATCGTTATAAAGTAAGTCGTAATCCCAGTTATTGTCATAAAAGTTTTTCATCTTCCCGCCTAGCACCAGACGGCACGGGTCCAGCTTATCGGTGGTGCGCATGAAATACGCATCGTTGATCTGCATGGGCAGATGATCGAAATTGCTGGCATAGACATCGCCGGTCAGGATCAGAGCGATGGATTGCCGGAAAAAGCCGCCGTTTACCACCAGCTCATACTTTCCCCGGTTCTCCGGCGTGGGGGCGCTGTGCAGAACCACCCGGTCGAAGGTGCCGCCGTTGATGGTGACGCTGCCGCCTGCTTCTCCCCGAATGGCTTGCAGCCGGCGGGAAAGATACCGCTCCTCCCTCTCGCCCCCGGGACTGGTCACCTGCGTCAGCACCTCGCCGCCGTTAAAGATCGCCGTACCGGATACACTGATGGCGCACTTCGTATACTGATTATCTTTGGAGGGACACAGCATCTTGACCGTACCGCTCTCCATAACCAGCGTACCTTTACTCACATTGATAAACTCATAGTAGAATTCCTGATTAAACTCGCCGATCAGGGCGCCGCCCCCCACGCTGTCGCGGATGGTCAGCCGGGCATCCTTATGACTTATATTGATCAGATACCCCTGCCCAACCTCCGAATAGTATTTCACATACGCATTGACGGTGTGTCCGTTCAGATCCAGCACCTTGTCCATGGCCATCGTCATGAAGATGATGTTGTCCTGATGCAGACCGGTGTGTCCGTTCAGAGACTTTGTTTCGATGTCCTTAACCACCTTCACCACCGAGCATTTTGTCGTGTAGTCCAGCGCTCTTTTTAGCTCCTCCCAGGTAGAAACCTCCACCGTTCCATCTGCTGCATCGGCCGTCACCGGGAAGAAGGGCATTGCTGATACGAGCATCATCACTGCCAGCAGAAGGCTAAGCCATTTCCTTTTTTTCATTGTGCTTCACCTCACCTTTCTTATGTCGTCCTTATATCGCGTAAATCTGATCCATCAGGTATTCAGCGGTCATCGACCCGTAGAAAAACTGGTCGATGATGCCGTTTTTCTTGGCATCCCGGATGTCCTTCGCCGCCTGTTTTTCGGTGTTGGAATCCACAATGAGGGCAATTTTGCAATCCGGGCACACCGTCTTTACCTCATCCCGCAGCTTCATCCTCTCGCAAAGCAGCCATGGAGTATAGGCGGTAACCTCCATTAAAAGGACAAACGGTTTGAACACTCGGCACAGTTCGATGGTATCTCGCGGAGACTCCGCACGAACCACAGCAATGTCATAGTCCGAATTCTTGAAAGCAGTCGCTATGGAATCGGCAAACAGAAAATTCTGCATATCGACCACGATTTTCTTCATCGAACCATCCCTCCTTTTTCGTGATACATATGACGGAGCCGCTCCGCCCTACTTTATGACTTTATTGTAGCAAGGATCGCCGGCTCTGTCTGTCCTCAAAAGTGAGGACAAATGCCCCTTAAATTGTAAACAAATTATGAATAGACGCCCATTTTTCGCAAAAAAATACCCGGCCTTTTGAAAGCCGGGTAATTTTTTCGTGTCGAAGAGGGTTTTTCGGCACGCTGTCTTGTTCACTTTTTCACTGGTTTTCTTCCTGCTCCTCGATCCAGCAGCCGGGCACGACCATCCGTTTGCCCACGGCCGCGATCATCAGGCGGTTGCGATTTGTGTAGCCGGTTTTTTCCAGCATACGGTTAATATAGGTCCGCACCGAGGACTCGCCCACATTCAGCTTTACGGCGATCTCGGCATTGGTTTTTCCCTCACAGAGCAGGCGCAGGGTCTCTATCTCCCGGTCGGACAGCTCGCAGGAGAGCGTATTGCCGAGCCGGACACTGGGCACGCCGTCCGGCCAGAAGTGCTTTCCGGAAAGGGTTCCCTCGATCACACCCACAAGGTCGCCGGAGGGGGAGTCCTTATACCAGAAGCTGTCTGCCCCGATCTTTCTGGCCCGATCAAGAAACCGTCCCTCCAGCATAGAGGTCACCATAACGATTTTTATCTGCGGGTAGATTTTCTTAATGGATTCGGCTGCGGCCAGTCCGTCCGAGTCGCTTTCGGTGCATATGTCCATGAGAATCAGATCAATAGGCCCCTCATTGCAGCGCTGAAGCGCCGCGTCAGCCCGGAACAGCGTGCCCGCCACCTGGCAGTCCGCGCATTTTTCCACGCAGGCGCACAGATAGGTTCTCGCCAGTGCCTGATCCTCCACGATCAGTATTTTTCTCATAGTCACAGGTTATTCACCCCCGAATTCCCGGATTTTGGTATCTCGATTGCCAGAGAAAACCTCGGCAGGCTCTGCACCGTCATCTTCCCTCCCGAATTTTCGATCCGGTGGCGCAGGTTGGTAAGTCCGCCGCCCTCGGTGATCTCCTTTTCCGGCGGCTTGCCGTTATTGCGTATCACCACCGTATAGCTGCCCTCGTTTTCCCAAATATTTGCGGAAATCTCCGTGGCCTTGGCATACTGAATGGCGTTGTTCAGGCAGACCTGCATAGCCGTGTACAGCAGCTCCGCCTCTCCGTCCGTGGGCTCCTGGCCTCTTATCCGCACAGTCACACCGCTGGCCTTGGCGCTGTCCAGCAGCTTTTTCCTGGCCGGCAGGCGGATCGTATCCCGGAAGGCAATGACCTTCTCCCATTCACGGCATACAACGCCCGCATCCATACCGTCAAATTCCCCTGTTATGTACTGCTTTGTCAGTGTAATGCAGGCGGCAAGGCCGTCGTGCATGGCGGATTTAGCGTCCAGCAGCTCCTTCTCCCGGGCCAGGGCCCCTGCATTATCGGAAAGCTGCTTCAGCTTTTCCGCGTCCTCCTGCAGCTTCTTGCTGTCCACGGTAAGCTGCACCAAGGCGCGCTGCAGGTCGGTGACATCGGCGGCAGTGAGCTGTATATAGCTCACTCCGTACCGGTCGGTGACCTCCGTTTTTTCAAATCTCCACACGGTCTTGTCCGGAAACCGATAGGTGTTGTCTATATCCGGTATTCGCACAATGCCCCTGGCCGGGGCAGACAGCGCCTCCTGAACCTCGCCCAGATGCTGCATATCGCTGTCAAGCAGAAATCGGCTCAGCTGATACATCCGCCGGTTGCACAGAACGATGCTGCCCGTTCGGTCAAAAAAGCACACGCCCGTGGGAAGCCGGTCAAAGCTCTCCTTAATGGCATTAAAGCTTAAGCGTTTCATTCTATGCATCCTTCCAACCTCCTATCATCGTGCGAACAAGCCATAAGCCGTCCTCCTGCTTAACGGTTACATTTGGAGAAACGAGAAATGACAGATCCGCAGCACACTCCACCGACAGATCCATCTCACTGTCGGACACGGAGATAAACAGAGAATGCAGCTCGTTTATCGTGGCCTCCTCAACGGTTTTCAAAAGGTCGAACAGCCGCGCCACCTCTGCCGAAAGCATCGGTTTTGTTGTGTGATAGACCACACTGCACTCCGTGCCGCAAACGGTCATGACCCGCACGGCCTCGTCTATTGTCAGCCGAAGCTCCTGCTGCGGCAGAAGCTCATATTCCAGGCTGAGAAAATACAGATTAGCGCCGCGCTTGATGTAAGTGCCAAGCAGAATAATTCTTTTCAGCAGGTTTTGTATTTCGGCAGGCTCTGCACCCTCACATTGTTTCAGCAGTTGACCGATCCTGGCTATCTGCTCTCCGTACTTTGTTTCCAATTCGTCATAAATCCGGTTTTTTTCGGTCAACTCATTCAGCTTTTTCTGTATGAGATAGGCTTCCTGCAATTTCTCTTTATTGCTTCTTATTTTGGCCTTGTTTTCGCTTAACCTTGCGCGAAGCTCGGTCAGCGGGCGCACGTTATCCTGCCAAACGGCATATCCTCCGCTGATCGGTGCCGAAGAAATGCGTATTCCGTCGGGACGGATGATCTGAAGTCCGTTTTTCGGGCAAACCATATCTTCGTCTGCAGCCCGGGAACGGAGAACGATATTTCCGGTGCGGTCTGCGATACATGCTGCCAGTGTCGTTGCCTCGAACAGTTCGACATAGCCTGTATTGGACTGTATCATCCGGCAGCGTATACAGCTTTCATAAATCGCCGCATATAAAAGGCAGAATGTCACATTCATATCACCGAGCCACCAGCGTACAGCCGGCAGGCCCGACAGATACAAAATCCCGTACAGAACCGTTGCACAGCCTATAACAAACGGTGCAAGCCTCTTTTTTTTGCTGCACGGGACACGGCTTTTCTTCAAAAGGAGGATAAGTGAAAAAAACATGCAGGTCATCGTCCAACCGAGGTAGCAGAAGTAAACGGGACCGTAGGAATAGGAATAATTGTCTGGTTCTCCCGGCACGCCGCTGCTGAATGCAAACATCTGCTGGTGCAGATCGTTGGTGATCACCAGCAAAAACAGCACAGCCGGAATGATTGCCAAAGCGCCGATCCTTCCGGTTAGGCGGAATTTCTCCGATTTTCCTAGAGACAGCGCAATATACACTCCCAGCAGCGGTATAAAAAGCATTGGCAGATAGTAAAGATACCAAATGTACCGCGCCACTGTCAGGTCAGTGACAAACTCATATTTCAGCGTGCGCAGAATAAGCCACAGCAGCATCAGCGCCGCGGTCAGACGCAGCCAGTGCAGAGTCTGCGGCTGTATAATGCGTCGGTCAAGGGAATAACCCCAAAGGGAAAACAGAAGTAAATAAAGCGCGGCGCGGATATAGTTCACATAAACCCCGCAGATGTCGAGCATGGCAAGCATCCTGCAGGAATAAGCCGCGGCAATGAGCGTAAAAACAACGATCATGGGAATCAGCTGTTTCGTATTCCGTTTCATAGAGGAAATCTCTCGCTTTCTCCTGCAGTCAAGGTATGTCCCTTGGCAGTTTTATTTGCTTCTCGGCAGGACGATTCCGAATGTGCATTTACCGAAGGCAGTATACTAAAGCATAATCATATCCCTGTCGATCAGCAATTTCCGGAGTTTTTTATCGCTTATATTCATGTCGTCAGCCTCAATTCAAACAGGTTTTACTCAAAAAAACAGGAACAGTCGGCCTTGGCTGTTTAGAATAAACTATCATATTTTTGCTTGGTTTGCAACCGCCCGGTTTGCAGTGCCGCTGTCGGTGTCAAGTTTTTGCCTTTATGAGGCTTACCTGTATGCCTGTTAAATTCAAAATATCGGCTTCAATAACCGATTCATAAAAATCAAATACAGCAGTCGCCGTTTTGCCGGAGAGCATGGAAAGAGACTCGTCCACATAGAGCGAGCTGCGGACGCCCAACAGCTTCAGCGTTTGGAGGGACTCATTGAAGGCCCGGTGGAGTTCCGTTGCCGCTATTTTAATATCTCGGTCGGTAAGGAGCGTCAGATGCTTGCGGCGCTTAATATAGCTGCACAGCACGGCAATCTCGGCAAGGAGCGTTTTGGCGCTGTCGGGATCGGTGCTTGAGATTCGGCGGTATTCCTTAGTGAGCTCCGCAATGCGGTCGATCTGCGTCTGCGTAGCGGAACGCAGGAGATCATACAGGCGGTTTTGCTCCTCCACCTTGCGGCGCTTGGCTTCACGCTTGTATTCATAACGGAGGATTTCGTTCCTGTCGGCAAGCTCGTCTGCAAGAAGCTCGGAGTCCTCCTTGATGTCACGCAAAGCCGACACATCCTCTGTCCATACGGCATAGCCGCCGTCAACGGGCATGGTGTGAACGGTCAGGCCGCCCATCGTGACCGGGCTTTGCTCGGCCTTTTTCATCGTTTCCTTTGAGATAGGCGCAGTGTTTACAGCTGCATACCGAACGGTAAAGTCCTTGTCGGTGATCTCTGCCGATGTGCCCACAGAGGAGGCAAACAAGTCCACATAACGGCTGTTTGAATGGATATATCCGCAGGCGATGCAAAACTCAAAGGTCAGAATATACATCACACTTTGGAATGCGGCAATATCGCCAAACAAGTGGAGCAACCAATCCGCACCCGCATAGTAAAGTGCGCTGTAAACAATCGCCAGCAGCATAGGAACAATGGGCAGAAAGTGGAGCCTTCCTTTTTGCACACGGCATTTGAAAAACATAATTACGAGTGCGGCAAAGGCACACAGCACCTGCCAGCCCACACTAATGAAGTAACCTACCGAGTAGCCATTGTTTTTGTCCGTCCACACGGCGGCGTCCTTCGGAAAGGTAAATACGAATTGGTGCAGGTCATTTGTGAGCACGAGCAGAAGCAATACGCCGGAGATGATCCACAGAACCCACATTCCCTTGGGGAATTTGTATTCGTCCGGCTTTCCCAATGACATGGCAATCAGCAGTGCCAGCATAGGCACAAACAGCATGGGCAGATAGAACAGATACCACAGGTAACGGACGGCATCCGGCTGCCAGAATATAAAATACTTTGCCGAACGGACTACCATCCAGATGATGAGCAGTACTGCGGTGACCGTCATAAACCTGCACACCTGCTTTTGCACGATCCGCTGACGGACGGAGAGCCCCCAGGCAGCGAATAGGCCGATATAGATAAAGCTGCGCAGATAGGAAAACAGCATCGGGTAGAAGCTGCCCCTGCCCACAATTCGGAAGCAATATGCCAGTATCACGGCAAGTACAGCGATGCCGCTTGTTATGATAGTGTTCTTTTTCTGCTTGGTCATAAACAGGCCCCATTTCGCCTTCATCTGCAGTTTGATATACTAACTCAGTATAAAGTATATCATAAAATTTCCGTTTTTTCAACCGCCCCCTTGCAACGCTTTTGATACCGGCGATTTTGACTCACTGCAAGAAGGACAATACCATCAACACAATATAAAATGCATCGATGGTATGTCCTTGATTGTCACAGAAATATGGTTTTATCTTCTGAAACTGGCTATGGTATTCCTAACGGCAGCCATACCATCCTCGCCCAGCAGCTCGGCAGCATCAGCAAAGGCGATTTCTTCGGATTTGACCGGCTTTTTCTCCGGCATCTGTTTAACATCTTGGCGCGTAGGCTTTTCTGAGTATTCCTCCATAATGCGCCGCACAATCGTTTCAATGGAATCGATATTGACCGGCGGTTGCTGGGGAATATCGGGTGTTTCGGTGCAGTGGATGTAGTGCAGGACTGTGTTCACAAGGAACTGCGCTTTCCGACGGCCTTGCCGGTTGAGTATTTCTGCAACCTGCTGATGCTGCGGATCTCCGCTGCTGAATTGGATGGTGAATTTGTAAATGTCCTTCTTCGCCATTCACATCACCCCATACAAGCGGCCTTGAACAATAACTCATAGCCTTTTGTATTAGCGGAGATTTCATCAACAAAGATAGGCGTGCCAATCTTACCGGAAGCCTCTATCTGCTTTCTGAGCAGAATGGAGCCGCCGCCGACAAAAACAACCTTGCCGGAACGCAGATCAATCATCCGCTCTCTGAGCTTGCCGAAAAGGTCGTTGATAAACTGCTGTGCCTGTTCCTGAACGATATGGATCACTCTTTCGTCGAAATCGGTAGGCATATCCTTCAAGATTGCGTCAATGTCCGACTCGTCCAGGAGGATGTCAAAATTCGCATTGACCTTGGATCTGATCCCGTTGTAAAGAGTAATGACGCCGTTATCCAGTGAGTCACAGGCAGACAGATCCGCCTCGCCGTTTTTTACCAGCAGATAGTCGGCGGTAAAGCCGCCAATGTCCAGCACAGCAACCTTTGAATACGAATGGATCCGCTGATAGATCGGCATAATGGCAGCGTAAGCCTGCGGGAAGCATATCGCCCTGCTGATGAATACGGAGTACGGTCTGCCGTCGAGCTGGAAGTCGATAATATCCCGGTTCAAAAAGTAATTTTCAAACCTTTCGTATTGCGCTCCGTAATGGGCGGGCGGCAGACCTACCGCAAGCTGCACATCCACGATCTCATCCTTGCGGTAGTCGGTTCCGGCAAGCTCAAAGGCAACGGCAAACAGCGTGAGGACAAAATACCGCTCGTCAGCCGTCTTGTCCCGCATATACGGGATACGCTGATCGGTGAGGGTATAATATTTGCCCTTGTAGAAAAGAACATCCTTTCCGAAGGGCGGCTTGGTGTCGCTTTCCCGAAGCCCGGACACAAAGGTTCTGTGGTTGGTCTTGATCTGTTTATTTCCGTGGTCGATACTGATTAGCATGGCAAAATCTCCTTTGTTTTTGGTTTATACTCTTTTATTACGACTTTAATGCGTATTATTTCAACAAATCGCAGCAAAAAAGGGATGCCGAAAAAATCGACATCCCTTTTCGCTAAACTTAGGGCAGACTATTACCACCCAATATCCATTCCTAACTGTTCCATTGCCGACTCCATAGAGAGTACCTTCATCCGCTTGGCGTCAAACACCGAAAAGGAGAGGAGTTCCCCGTTCTCGTCGCAGGCAATGGAGTTTTCCGATAAAACCGCCGCATTCAGCTCCTGGATGCCGGCGTACACATTGCCCTCGTTATCCATAAGATACGGAAAAGAAGGTGTGACCTCGCACCCGTTCATCATAAGCCGCGTTCCTTCCGGCAGCTCCATCAGCAGCTTTTCCTTATCCCTGCCGGCAGGCTCCATATCGAACAGCGTCTGCTGCCCGAAAAAGGAGCCGGTATATAGCTTTCGCTTCATATAAGGATACTTGCCGGTTTCCGTCTGAACCATCTGCTTGATGCGCTCGACATTATTCTGCATGGCAGAGCAGTCGATCACTTCGTGCAATCGGTGCTCATTGTAGTAACCGGCGCTGAGGTTTACCGCCGCCGTTTTAAGATACGGCGCAACAACGGAGATGTCGCTGAAGGAGCCCATCGCCTCACGGAAACCAAAGGAGCAGACAAACTCGGAAAACTCCGGGTTGTCGCAGTTATAGAACACAGCGTCGTTGTTTCCTCGGCGGTCCATCTCTACAATGTAATTCACATCGATATGGATTCCGCTCCGTTCAAACGCCCTGGCTCCATGTCCGCCGATTTCCTCATCCTCGCAGAACAGCACATGGCAGCGTACTTCGCTGATGATTTGCAAGATCATATATACACCGCACCGGTCGTCGCCGCCGATCCCTTGCGGGGACATGATGTAGCGCCCGTCTTCGGATCGGCAGATGATGTGCGGCGGTTCATTATGTACGGTGTCCAAATGGGCGACCAACAGCACCGGCACTGTGCCCTCAGCATAGAGGAAGCCTTTCTTTTTGACTGTTTCATAGCCAAGCTTCTTCAGGTGACCGGCCAGATAATGCTTCAGGTCCTTTTGCCGCATACGGAGAATATCATCAAATCGGATCATCTTGCACCGCCTTCCGCAACTGTGATCGAAGTCCTGTGGCAGAACGCATTGCCGATAATGCGGCAGATACTGCAAACGCTGCAGGCCGCACACGGCTCAAGCGATGCCCGGTAACAGGACTCGCATATCTCTACCAATCGACCTCCGCGGTCATAAGCCGGATACAACGTTCCGTGCATCATCTCACCGCACGAGCCGCAGATATGCAGGCACGCATGGCAATGATAGGTTCCTTCTATGTATCTCGCATTTTGCTTGGGGACAGTGTTGCCGCAATCCATGCAGACAACGGTATCCTCACATCGGCATTTCAAGTGACCCGAATGGTATGCTTGACCGCAGCAAACACAGAATGACGGTCCTCCGATGACGAAATGACTGGGTGCGGCAGCGGTTTTTAGCATTGACAGGTTCCCGTAGTAATTATAGTCGGGATATTGCCGGCTGCCTTCCCCGCTGGTGCAGCACTCATTCACATCCTCACGTTTCTTTTTCAGCACCCAGCGATTCGGCACGCTAAGGCAGGTCGCAATCGCTTTCTGCACGATGCTGCGGTACAGATCCATCTGCTCCGACAGATCGCTCGGATAGAGCCTTGATTGAAACAGCGTCTGATCCTTATAGAAAAACATCTGCCGTGACCGTCTCGGCGCACGGTAATAATGATCCTTTACTTCCGGGTCAACCGTGAAGAAAATCATACTTACATCGTCTGTCATATAGGACAGCGCTCCGGCCTGATAGCTGCCGCTTTCGAGATTGTGGCAGGAAGTCCAGGTGTTGTCCTTGTTGGACATTTCAAGATAATCACACGGGTGCAGAGATAACAGCGCCGTTTTGAGCATTTGCAGAGGATTCAGAGAATCGGAAAGCTGGGCAAATACCGCATTATAACGCTCATGCCCGTCCACACCGAAACTGCGGCACAGCTTGCCGATGATCCGGCTGGTTTTCTGTCCCTCAGCGCATTTTATACCGCCACGGGTACGGATGATCTCCAGCGTTTGCTCGGACAGCGTGCTGCTGTACTCGTTGACAGCGGCACGCAGAGCAATGCGGAAATCCTCCAAACGCTGTTCTTCATTGATCTGCTCGGCGGCAAGATCCTCCATAGTAAAAGCGATCTCGTCCACGACATCACGCTGAATACCGCGCCCCTCATCAAAGGAAAACACGATTGCCTTTGCGTCCTCATCCCAATTCGGATGGCGGCGCAGCAATTCGAGCAATCCTGCTTTTTCTTGTGCCCATAAGTTCAGATTTGTCATAACGCCGGTTTCGCCAAAGGATTTTTCATACTTATACATGACCTCGTAAAAGGCCTTTTTTAATTCTTCCATTCGTTTCAGTCCTTTCCTAAATAGTATTTGCTTCAAATTCAACACCGGTAAAATCATCGGCAGTCAGAATATGCTTGCCGCTGTACCATTCGTCGCCGACGATCTGCTCAGCGGCCTCTTTGCTTTCTGCCGTCACATCGACCGTTCGTTTCAGCGCTTCGGTTATGGTGACCCTATATTTCTTTGCCATAGCATTTCCTCCGATCCGACAAGGGCGGAGAAGAAAAACTTCCTCTCCGCCCGTCATTCTATTGATTATTTACTCTCCGATCATACGGAAAAACTCTGCCGGCGACAGTACGGCAACGCCGAGCGCTTGCGCCTTGACGAGCTTACTGCCGGCATTTTCGCCGCAGATCAGGTAGTCGGTATTCTTGGATACGGAGCTTCCGGCTTTCGCACCCAAAGAATATATCTTCGCATTGATGCCGTCACGGGTGTACGGCTCGACCTTGCCCGTAACCACAAGCGTTTTCCCCACAAAGGGGTTGTCCTGTACGACGGACATAGCGGTTTCTTTCTTTTCAATGTTTACCATATGGTACTGTAAATTTGTTTACACAGATTGGACAGGCACCAAAAAGCAGAAAAAGAAGAAGGGCTTTCGCCTGCAAAAAGAGGCCAAGCAGTATGAACTGGATTTTCTGAGCAAGACTTCAAATTCCTGCGATATGCTTTTCAGCGATATGGTAGAGATCTATATGGATGACTGCAAAGCCAGAATCAGACCGACTACCTACAAAGGGAAAGAGGACATCATTGCGGTACATATTATGCCGTATTTCAAGAATTTGAAAGTCAATGAGATCCAGCCGATGAATGTGCGTCGCTGGCAAACCGAGCTGATGAACAATCAGAAGAATTATAAGCCAACCTATCTGAGAACACTGAACAGCCAGTTGTCTGCAATTTTCAATTTTGCAGTCAAGTATTACGGCCTCAGCAGCAATCCGGTACAAAAAAGCGGAACTATCGGTAAAAAGAATTCCGGATTGGAACAGATCTGGACAGCGGACGAATTCAAGTTTTTTATTGATGCCGTCAGTGATAAGCTGCAGTCCAAGGTCATCTTTAATCTGCTTTACTGGACAGGAATGCGATCCGGAGAAATGCTGGCTTTGACCCTGAACGATTTCGACTTTGAGGAACGGACGGTTTCAATTACAAAAAACTATGCGCGTATAGACGGCGAGGACCTATTCCTTGACCCAAAGACGCCAAAAAGCAATCGCAAGATTACCTTGCCGCAATTCGTTTGCGATATGGTAAAGGATTATGCTGACAGATTGTACGGCTACGATCCGTCAGACAGACTGTTCGAAGTAACGAAGCATTATCTGAAACACGAAATGGAAAGAGGCTGCAAGAAGACCGGACTCCGGGAGATACGGGTGCACGATCTTCGTCACAGCCACGCCAGCTTGCTGATCGAGCTTGGGTTTGCACCACTGCTGATCAGCGAACGCCTCGGGCATGAGAGCGTGACGACAACTTTGGAGATCTATTCCCACCTGTACCCGACAAAACACGGGGAAGTTGCCGACCGTTTGGAGGCTTTCGCATAAGTTTTTCGTGTACCCGCCGTGTACCTTTCGTGTACCCGGGGCAAAAAAGAAACCCGAAAACCCTTGAAAATAAAGGGTTTTCGGGTAAGCGGCGACTACTCCCACTCCACGGTTGCGGGGGGCTTAGAGGTGATATCGTAGACGATGCGGTTGATATGCTTCACCTCGCCCACGATGCGGCCGCTGACCTTATCCAGCAGCTCATAGGGCAGGCGGGACCACGTAGCGGTCATGAAGTCCTGAGACTGCACCGCCCGCAGGGCCAGCGTATAGTCGTAGGTGCGCTCGTCGCCCATGACGCCCACGCTGCGGACGCTGGTCAGCACGGCAAAGTACTGACTGGTGGTACGGTCCAATCCCGCCAGGGCCATCTCCTCCCGGAAGATGGCATCGGCATCCCGCAGGATCTCCAGTTTCTCATCGGTGATCTCACCGATGACACGGATGGCCAGACCGGGGCCGGGGAAGGGCTGGCGCCACACCAGCTGCTCCGGCAGGCCCAGCTCGATGCCCAGCTGCCGCACCTCGTCCTTGAACAGCCGCCGTAGGGGCTCCACGATGTCCTTGAAGTCCACGCAGTCTGGCAAGCCGCCCACATTGTGGTGGCTCTTGATGACCACGGACTCGCCGCCCAGACCGGACTCCACTACATCGGGATAGATGGTACCCTGTGCCAGGAAATCCACGGCACCGATCTTCTTGGCCTCGGCCTCAAAGACCCGGATGAACTCCTCGCCGATGATCTTGCGCTTGGTCTCCGGGTCGGTGACACCGGCCAGCTTGGAGAGAAAGCGGTCCTTGGCGTTGACCCGGCGCACGTCCACATGGAACTGGCGGGTCATGACCTCCTCCACCTGATCGCCCTCGTCCTTCCGCAGCAGACCGTGATCCACGAAGATGCAGGTCAGCTGATCGCCCACGGCACGCTGCAGCAGGGCGGCAGCCACAGAGCTGTCCACACCGCCGGAGAGAGCCAGCAGCACACGGCCGCTGCCGATCTTGGCCCGGCACTCCGCCACGGCCTCCTCCAGATAGGACGCCATGGTCCACTCGGCGGTGAAGCCGCAGATGCCGTATAGGAAATTCTGCAGCAGCTCCTTGCCGTACTGGGTGTGGAGTACCTCCGGGTGGAACTGCACGCCGTAAAGCTGCTTCTCGGCGCACTGGATGGCAGCGCAGCGGCAGCCGTCGGTGGAGGCCACCACCTCGAAGCCGGGGGCCAGCGTCTCCACCTCCACGCCGTGGCTCATCCAGTACACGGCGGTGGCGGGGATATCCTTAAACAGAGGGCTCTTGCCGTTATGGGTCAGCTCTACCTTGCCGTACTCACGGGTCCCGGCCCGGCGGCACTGGCCGCCCAGCAGATGGATCATCAGCTGCTGACCGTAGCAGATGCCCAGCACAGGGATGCCCATAGAGAACAGGGCGGGATCCACCATGGGAGCATTTGGCTCGAACACCGTGGCGGGGCCACCGGTGAAAATGAGAGCGTCAGGCTGGAAGGCCCGGATATTCTCCATAGACTCCCGCCAGGAGCGGATCTCGCAGTATACGCCGCATTCACGGACACGGCGAGCCACCAGCAGATTATACTGGCCGCCGAAGTCCAGCACTAAAACCTTTTTCATACCGGATCATCCTCCCGGAAGGTGATGTGGTCGGGCGTAGCCTCCTCGATAACGGCCAGAGAGTGGATGTTGTAGCCCTGCTCCCGGAAGGAGTCGCCGCCGTGCTGGAAGCCCTTTTCCACCGCCACGCCGATGCCCACCAGCTCGGCGCCGGCGGCATTGACGATGTCGATGAGACCCTGCATGGCGTAGCCCTTAGCCATGAAGTCGTCGATGATAAGGACCTTGTCCTCCGGCCCCAGCCACTCCTGCGCCACGATAAGGGTGGCCTTCTTCTTGTAAGTATAAGAGAAGATCTCGCTCTGGTACAGGCCGCCCTCGATGTTGTCGCTCTTGGCCTTCTTGGCAAACACCATGGGCACGCCGTACTTATTGGCGCAGATGGTGGCCAGAGCGATGCCGCTGGCCTCGGCGGTCAGCACCATGGTGATCTTGCTGACGTCAAAATAACGGGCGAACTCGTCCGCCAGTTCCTCCATGAAGGCGGTGTCCACCCGATGATTCAAAAACCCGTCTACCTTGATGATGTTGCCGGGCAGGACACGGCCCTCCCGACGGATACGCTCTTTCAATGCTTCCACGATCTACACTCCTTTATTATAAGTCGCTGGTACTCCACCATATTGACCCTATTCTGCCCAATTTCCGGGGGAAAAACAATAGGGAGAAAAACCAAGCTTTTCTTGGTTTTTCTCCCGGTATTTGTCAGTTCTCCCAGTTCAGAGGCGTACCTGAACGCTGGGATAAGCTGTCCTTTACGAAGTCGGCAAACCGCTGGGCCGCCGGGGTCAGAGGCACGTCCCGCAGGACGCACAGATCCACGCTGCGGGGCGGGATCTCGAAGTCCGTAGCCAGCTTCCGCAGTCGACCCTTCGACAGCTCTTCGTGGACGAATTCTTCCGTGACGCCCGCCACCCCGAAGCCGATGGCCGCCAGATCCACCAGCAGGCTCCGTGCACCCAGCTCGATCTCCGGATGCAGCCGCTGGCCATTTTGTAGGAAGTACTTCTCCAGATACAGCCGGGAGGAGGCCTTGCGCTCCAAAAGGATCAGGGGGAAGGCGGCAATCTCCGCCAGAGAATAGACATGGCCGAAGTCGCAGGGATAGTCCGCCGCCGCCACGAACACGGAGTGGGTGGCGAAGCAGGGGTGCGTCTCCAGCGAGGCGGACTCCTGGGGGGTGCTGGCAAAGGCGATATCCACCTTGCCGGATTGCAGCAGGCCCAGTACCTTGTGGCTGCGGCCGGAAACAATCTGGATGTGGATGGCGGGATACTGCCGGTGGAACCGATCCAGATACGGCAGCAGGAACTGACTGGTGACGGTGTCGCTGGCGCCGATGGTCAGGTGTCCCATCTGCAGCTCCCGGCTCTGGGACAGCTTCTCCTCGCCGGTCTCCAGCAGACCGATGGCGCTGCGGACGTACTCGTACAGCATCCGGCCGTCCGGTGTCAGGGCCACGCCACGGGAGTTGCGGGCAAACAGACGGGTCTGCAGCTCGCCCTCCAGCTGCTTGATGGACTGGCTGACGGCGGATTGGGAGATATACAGGGCCTGAGCGGCGGCGGTGATATTGCCGGCCTCGGCCACCTCCTTGAATACACGATAAAGCTCCAATTTCACAGACATGATGCAGGACCTCATAAATAGGGATAATATATATCACTGGTGCAATATGCTGTCATTATAGCAGATTTTTACGGGATTGCAAGGGAATTTATAACGCCCTGTCTCTTGAAACACCGGGGAGAATGTGCTATAATGCCATATAGCATATGGAAAAGGATGACTTCTATGGATAAGCGCACCACAGATATCGTCTGCTACTGCACATGGGTCGGTCTGCTCGTCGCCGTGCTGGCGGGGAACCGGGAGGCCAGCCGCTTCCACCTGAACCAGTCGCTGGTGCTGGGTATTTTCGGCCTGCTGGGGGTCATCCCCTGCGTGGGCTGGGTGTGGGCCGTCTTTGTGGCGGTGTGGTGGTGCATGGGCCTTACCGGGGCCATCCGGGGTGTGGAGCGGCCGGTGCCGGTGCTGGGCGGCATCCGTATCCTGCTTTGATGCACCGTTGTATGGAGCGTGCTGCGGCACGATTTTCATAGTGGACCAATGTTCAACAATTAGGAGGAAAAAACCATGTCTTTTATGATTGAAACGTCTGCCCGTCACATTCACCTGACCCAGGAGACGCTGGAGAAGCTGTTCGGCGAGGGCTATGAGCTCACCGTCCGCAAGCCCCTGTCCTATCCCGGCCAGTTCGCCAGCAACGAGCGTCTGACTGTGGTGGGCCCCAAGAAGGAGATGGCCAACGTGTCCATCCTGGGTCCCGTGCGTAAGATGGATCAGATCGAGCTGTCCGCCACCGATGCCCGCACGCTGGGCATCGATGCCCCCGTCCGTGAGAGCGGCGACGTGAAGGGCTCCGGCGCATGTAAGCTGGTAGGCCCCAAGGGTGAGGTGGAGCTGACCGAGGGCGTCATTATTGCTAAGCGTCACCTGCACATCACCGAGGCCGATGCCGCCGAGATGGGCGTGAAGAACGGCGAGATCATCAAGGTGGCCTGCGGCGGCGAGGGCCGTAAGCTGATTTTTGACGATGTGGTGGTTCGTGTCAACAAGGACGCCGTCACCACCATGCACATCGACACCGACGAGTCTCAGGCTGCCGGCAACCCCAAGGTTGGCGAGATCGTGCGGTAAGCAAGCACAAAAAAGGACACGACAGGCTGTGCCTGCCGTGTCCTTTTTTACTTCTTGGGGGATGCCCCATTACAAAGACGCCACGAACAGAGTGTCCAGCACGATGTTGGTGACGCCGGCGGCAATGGTGACGTACAGACCCAGCTGAGGCCGTTCCGCCGTCACCAGAAAGCTCTGGAAGGTGTTTTGCAGCATATAGGGGATCAGGCCCAGCAGGACGATACGTCCGTAGCTGACGCACACCGGCAGCATGGTCTCGTCGGCGCCCAGCAGCCGGGACATAGGCGTGAGAAAGGCAATGCCGCCGATGGTGAACACGGCACCCAGCCCAATCAGCACATAGATCAGCAGGGAGAAGATCTCGTTGGCACGCTTTTCGTTGCCGGCTCCCAGGGTGTACGCCACCAGCGCACTGCCACCGGTACCCAGCATGAAGCCCACGGCACCCAACACCATGAGAAACGGCATAATGAGGTTCACGGCAGCAAAGGCATCGGAGCCCACAAAGTTGGACACGAAAACACCGTCCACCACGCCGTAGATGGAGGTACACACCATCATGATGACAGACGGCAGAGTGAAGCGCAGCAGTTTTCGATAGGTGAAGTGCTCGGATAGTTGAATACGCATGAAAAGAAAGTCCTCCGCAAAAAATAATGTCCGAAACCGGACAAGCATATTTTAGTACGATTTCGTACATAAGCCAAGAAAATCTTTCGACGGCCCTCCGCATTTTCCTTGCATTTCCACATGGGATAGGATATAATATTTCCCGATAGATACGGACAGAGGCAATGCGCTGCAAAGGCCCGTGGGGTCAGGCGCAAAGCTGAACAAGGGAACGGGGACGAGCCCCACGTTGACCAACACCGTGTGCATCGAGGTGCCTATCCCGCCGACGAAAGTCAGCCATTGGAAGCGTGCTTCTGAGAAGGCAGGGGAGATCGCCGCTTGAGATGCGAGCCGGGAGACCTACTGTTGCCGTTAGAATGATCCCAGGAATGGTTATGGTGTTATTCTGCCACGCAGGATGACCCCATATTTTTTTTGCGCCTGCTCCCGTACACTGCGGGAGCGGCGGCACGGAGAATGAGGAGTATATGAAGAAGATTCGACCCTATCTATGGCGGGGCGGAGCGCTGGTGCTGGCGGCGGCCTTGGTGGTGCTGCTGGTGCTGTCCGGGATGGGCCTTTCCACGCAGGAGCCGGAGCCGCTGCCTCAGCCCCCGGCCCAGACTATCCGCACCGAGGGACAGGGAGGCGCCTCCCAGCAGGAGAAGCCCAATGCCCCGGAGCAGCCGGAGGATCCGGAGGATGAAGAGCCGCCGGAGGAACCGGAAGAGCCGGAGACTCCGGAGCAGCCGGACGAGGAGCCGCCCCAGGAGGAACCCGATGCCCCGGAGCAGCCGGAGAATCCCACAGACAATCCGGAGCAGCCGGAGCAGCCCGGCGATAATCCGCAGCCCGGCGATAATCCCGGCAAGGGCGATAACGACGGCCCCGGCCCGGTGGACCCGGAGCCCGGTCCCTCCGACGATACCAGCACCCGCATCATCACGGATCTCAGCAACTGTGAGATCACCTATAACCAGCTGACAGATGACACGCTGCCCTTTTACGCCTATCTCATCAACCCCAACGGCGAGACGCTGAAGGTGAAGCTGCAAAACAGCGATACCACCATGAACGGCCGGTATCTCACCAGCGCCGACGGCAAGAACTACACCGCTCGGATGGTGCGCAATGAGACCAACCACATTACCCTCTACCGCAAGAAGGGGAACACCACGGTGGAGGAGGTTCGCTTCTCCATCCGGTATGTAGCACAGAAGGCCGATGAGGATCATCCCACCATCGGTGAGCATCCCCCCACCATCGTCACCAATCTGGACGGCGTGACGGAGACCAGCAACCGCAACTTCACCCTGACGGTGAAGGCCACGGCCTACACAGGCTCTCCCCTCTACGCCAGCCAGATCGAGGTGCAGATGGACGGAAAGCGCATCACAGGCCCCACCGGCGGCCCGGTGTACGAGTATCAGCTCTACTTCCCGGATCCCATCGTGGGCGATACGGTGGAGCACACCATTACCATCCGGGCCTGGGACGGGGAGGGCAACTCCGCCTTCGTGTCCTATCGCATTCTCTACCGCTTCGTGGATACCGGCGACGTCATCGGCACGGCCTATATCGTCATCGACGCCACCACCGTGGGACTGGATGTGATGGAGGAGCCGTATACCTACAAAATTCGCCAGAATACCCCGGCCTCCTATGCCGTTATCGAGGCGCTGGAGGAGTGGGGCTACGAGTACGAATACTCCGGCTCCATGGACGTGGGCTTCTATCTGCGGCGCATCAGCCGGGGCGGCATGATGGACTATCCCGCCATCCCGGAGAACCTGTGGAGCAAGATCCTGCAGGACGGTCTGACCCTGACGGGCCAGACGGATAACAACAGTCTGGGCGAGTTCGACTATACTCAGGGCTCCGGCTGGATGTACTCTGTGGGCGGCAATACCTATGCCGGTAAGGGCCTGTCCGGCTATTACCTCACCGACGGCGATACCCTGTATCTGCGCTTCACGCTGGCCTACGGCAAGGACATCGGCGGATACAGCTCCACCGGCGGCAGCTACGGTCTGCTGCCCAGCTATTGCGGTAAGTGGCTCAACGGCACCTACATTGAGGAGCACGTCTGGGGCGAGCCGACACAGACGGTGGCGCCGGACTGCACCCATCCCGGCGAGATCAGCACCGTCTGCACCGTCTGCGGCGATCGGAAGGATCAGCAGGAGGTGCCGCCTCTGGGGCATGATTTCGTGGAGACGGGACGCACGGAGCCGGGAGAGGACGGAACACCGGGCTACATCGAATACACCTGCTCCCGCTGCGGGGAGCAGAAGCAGGAGCCGATCCCGGCGGTCAATGCCGGGTGGCTTCCCCGGCGGCGCAGACTGCCGGACTACGCTATGACAGGAGCGAGATATGAACGATAGAATGAGAAAGGGCTGCTGCCGCCTGCTGACGCTGCTGCTGACACTGGTGCTAGTGATCCCCGCCTATGGGCAGGAGACGCTGGATGCGCTGGCGGCGGCGCAGGGCTGCACGGCGGAGACACTGCTGCAAAGCGACAAGCTGACGGCGGGAGACTCGGTCAGCGACTGGGTGGCCATCGCCGTGAGCCGGGCCGGTACGGAGGGGGATACCTCCGCTTACCGCAAGGCACTGGAGCGCTATGTGACCCGGATGTACCGGGAGCAGGGGGGCTTGGACCGCTTGCGAGCCACAGAGTGGCAGCGCACCGCCCTGACGGCGCTGGCGCTGGGAGCGGACCCCACCGCCTTCGGCCGGGACAAGAACGGTCGGTCGGTGAACCTGCTGGCCGACGGCGTATATCAATTCACCGCCGCCAAATCTCTGGGAACACAGGGACTCAACGGCTGGATCTTCGGCCTGATCGCTCTGGACAGCGCCCGCTTCGCCGTGCCGGAGGATGCCGTCTACACCAGAGCCACTATTTTGCAGGCGCTGGTGGCAGCGCAGGAGCCGGAGGGCGGCTTCGGCCTGACGGTAGGGAACTCGGACGTGGATCTGACAGCCATGACCCTGCAGGCGCTGGCGCCCTATCAGAACAGCACAGTGACGTATACCGGAACCTCCGGGGAGTCTGTGACCATCCGGGAGGTGGTGCGCCGGGCGCTGGCGTGGCTGTCTGAGCAGCAGACGGCGGAGGGCGATTTCATCAGCTGGGACGCCGCCAATCTGGAGAGCACGGCGCAGGTCATCATCGCCCTGTGCAGCTTGGGAGTGGACCCGGCCACGGACGCCCGGTTCGTGAAAAACGGCATCAGCGCCGTGGACGGGCTGATGCGCTACCGGCTGGACGACGGCACCTTCCGCCATATTCTGACGGACGGCTCCGATGTCATGGCCACGGAGCAGGCCCTTCTGGCGCAGGAGGCCATGGAGCGGCTGTCCGCCGCCCGCCGGAGCCTGTATGACTTCCGGGAGGAGATGCCGGAGGATGTAAAGACGCAGGTGACGGCCCTGAACGAGGCACTGACGGATGTGGCGGTGGCCACGCCGGAGGAGGTGCAGGCTCTGTACACCCGGTATCTGGCCATCCCCGCCGCCGAGCGCAGCTACGTGTTCGCTGCCGGGGCGCTGCTGGATCGGATGCAGGAGCTTTCCCTGGAGATCACGCCGGAGGATCCGGCGCAGGCATATGAGCTGCGGGTTGCGGCGGAGGTGACCACCTCCGGTTCCGGCGCCGTAGTATGGATCGCCGCAGGCGCCGCCGTGGTAGTGGTGGCCGCAGGCATCGTGATTTGGAGCAAGCGGAGGAAAATATGTACGAAGTAACGGAGAAAATTCTGCGGGAAGTGCGGAAGGTCATCGTCGGCAAGGACGATGTGGTGGAGAAGGTTTGGATCTCCATTCTGGCCCAGGGCCATGTGCTGCTGGAGGACGTGCCGGGGGTGGGTAAGACCACCATGGCGCTGGCCTTTTCCAAGGCGCTGGGGCTGGAAACCAAGCGTGTGCAGTTCACACCGGACACCATGCCCTCGGATATCATCGGCTTTTCCCTGCCGGAGCAGGGACGGATGGTGTATCAGCCCGGTGCGGTGATGACCAATCTGCTGCTGGCAGACGAGATCAACCGTACCTCCAGCAAAACCCAGTCGGCGCTGTTGGAGGCCATGGAGGAAGGGCATGTCACCGTAGACGGCGTGACCCACGATCTGCCGGCTCCCTTTGTGGTGCTGGCCACTCAGAACCCCATCGGCTCTGCCGGTACACAGAATCTGCCCAGCTCCCAGCTGGATCGCTTCCTCATGAAGCTGAGCATGGGCTATCCCGATGTGGGCAGTCAGGTGCGCATCCTGAGGGAGCGCAGCCAGCAGGAGCCTCTGGAGCAGGTGGAGCCGGTGATGCGCCGGGAGGAGCTGATCGCCGCCATTGCCAGGGTGCGTCAGGTCCATGTGGACGACCAGATCTATGATTACATCGCCCGGCTGGCGGAGGTGACACGCACCCATCCGCTGCTGAAGCTGGGTATCAGCCCCCGTGGCGCTCTGGCCCTGTGCCGCACGGGCAAGGCAAGAGCCTTCGCAGAGGGACGGGATTTTGTGGTGCCGGAGGACGTGACGCAGATGGCGGAATATGTGTTTGCCCACCGTCTGATACTTTCCTCCAAGGCCCGCCTCAACGAGTACACACCGGAGGCCATCGTGGCGGAGGTGCTGGCGCAGACCCAGCCGCCGGTGCTGTCGGAGCGGCGGGCATGAGCACGTTGCTGTGGCTTTTGACGGAGGCCGGACTGGTGCTGTGCTGGCTGGTGACGCCTTGGGCGCCTGCCCCGTGGCTGGCCCTGTGCTGGCTGCTGGCGCCGCTGGCAGGCTGGCTTGCACTGCTGCTGACAAGGAAGCGGTCGCAGGTACGGCTCACCTGCCCCGTGACGGCGGAGAAGGGTAAGCCCTTTTCCGTGACGGCGGAGGTGCGGCAGGGTGTCCCCTTCGGCCGGGGCAGGCTCACGGTATCGGTGGAGAACACCGTTACCGGAGAGACGCACCGGGAGAAGCTGACCCTGCATCAGGGCCGGGGAGCGTGGCAGGTGCAGAGTGCCTGCTGCGGCTGTCTGGTGATACAGGCGGCGGAGCTGGTGCTGTGGGATCTGCTGGGCGTGCTGCCGGTGAGGATCCCCTGCACGGTGCAGGGACGCATCTGCGTCATGCCGGATACCTTCCCCATCGAGGCAGACCCGGTGTCGGCCGTGAGCTGCCAGACGGACTGCGAGGAGTACGCCCCGGATGTCCGGGGCAGCGATCCTACGGAGATCTTTCAGATCCGGGAATATGTCCCCGGCGACAGTCTGCGTCAGATCCACTGGAAGCTCTCTGCCAAGGCAGGACGCTACATGGTGCGGGATGCGGCCAAGCCAGTGGATCACCGATTGACCATCTATGTGGAGCGCCGCACGGCCCCGCCCCGTCTGGCGGACGGCCTGATGGAGGCGGCGGTGTCGCTGTGTCAGGCCTATGTGGATCAGCCCTTTCGACTCATGTGGAGCGGGGAGACCACCTCTGTCCGGGAGATCACCGGGGAGGAGCAGCTGCCCGAAGCGGTGACGGCGCTGCTGAAAAGCAAGGCACAGGAGGAGCCGCAGCCGCTGGAGCTGCGTCCGGAGGGGAAGCTGCTGTACTGCTGTACCCAGCTTCCGGCGGACGGGCAGCTGCCGGAGGATGCCGTCGTGCTGCTGTGCAGCGATGAGCCCTGCGCCGGGGAGGGCGTGTGCCGCTTCACCCCGGAGGATATGCAGGAAATACTGGGAAAATGGATGTGGAATTAGGAGCTTTTGGTGAAAAAACAGACTGTTTCATTCCAATTTGATACCACGCCGGCCCCATTCAGGCCTCTGCGCCTCACGGATGCGGCGGCGGGCGTGCTGCTGCTGACAGGCATATGGGGCCTGCTGTGGCAATGCCTGCGCCCGGAATCGGTGCCGGGTCTGCTGGGGCTGGGCGCTCTGGCGGCGCTGGGCCTTGCGGCGGGACTGCTGCTGCGGTGGGATCGGAAATGGCAGCGGGCTGCCCTCTGCGGAGCGCTGCTGGTGCTGTTGGCAGCGGGCATACTGCTGCGGAGCCACATCAGCGCTGCTCTGGCGGGGCTGGGAGACTTGTGGGGTCAGTGGCGCTTTCAGCAGACCGGACGGTACACGCCGCCCTATGTGGGGGCGGGCAGCGTCTGGTGGATGCTGCTGCCTGTGGGGGCTGTAACGGGCCTTGCTGCGGGTCTTGTGCTGCGGCAGCGCTGGCGGATATGGCCGGCGGCCGTCTGCGCAGCAGGACTGCTGGCGCTGCGTCTGGCGGGCCTTGTGCCGGGGGGCTGGTGGTTTACCTGCTTCCTGCTGGGGGTGCTGCTGTGCTTTGTGCAGGGCAGTGCCATAGGCCGCAGGGCCAAGGCCGTCACGGCGGGAGCGCTGGCGCTGGTGCTGCTGATCGGACTGCTGCCGGAGGGCCTCTCCGGCGGCGCATCCCCCACGGCGCTGGGGCGGCGGCTGGGCAAGGCCCTGCACCGCTGGCGCTATGAGGATGCCGCCGATCCCCTGCCGGAGGGAGACATCTCCGGCTCCGGAGCCTTTTCCCCCGGACAGGAGCCGGCGCTGCGGCTGACCATGGATCACTGGACGCCCCTGTATCTGCGGGGCTATGTGGCGGGGGAGTACACCGGCACCGGCTGGCAGCAGCTGGCGGCCCGCCGCTTGACGGAGGAGGCCCCGATGCTGTATAGCCTGCAAAGCGGCTATTTCTTCCCGGCCCAGCAGCTGGCAAAGGCCAACGGCGAGGCCGAGAGCGAGAACCATGTGACCATTCAGGTGCTGGGCGCCTGCCGCTCCGTGGCCTATACCCCCTATGGCGGGGGCGACGGGCTGGAGAGCGCGCTGGATGCCCGTGACCTCACCGGCGAGGGCATGACCGACCCCACCCAGCGCAGCTATGAGGCGGCGCTGTACCCGGTGGAGGAGAGCTACCTGCTCCAGCAGCAGCTGGCGCAGGCGGAGACGGACAGCGACTATCGGACGGGGGAGAGCGTCTATCGCCAGTGGGTCTATGACCACTATCTCACGGTGCCGCAGGACACCTACGACGCCCTGACGGCGCAGTTCACCCCCGGTCAGGGCTGGAACACCACTCAGGCCAAGACGGAGATCAGCCGCTTTCTGGCGGCCAACCTGACCCTCCGGGAGGGGACGGTCACCCCGGCCACCGGCGACGTGGCGGCGTGGCTGCTGACCGGCGCCCGACAGGGGTACAGTGTCCACTATGCCACGCTGACGACGCTGCTGCTGCGCTGCTGCGGCATCCCGGCCCGGTATGTGGAGGGCTATGTGGTGACCCGGCAGCAGGCGGAGGCCCTGTCGGACGGGGCGCAGCTGACCCTGACCCAGCGGGCCGCCCATGCCTGGGCGGAGTACTATCTGGACGGCGTGGGCTGGATCCCCTTCGACACCGTCCCCGGCTACGAGGAGAACATCAGCTACCAACTACCGGAGGATGGCGACCCGGCGGAAAACGAGAACGGCACGACCTACACGGGGCAGGATCAAACGCCCCGACAGAACCAGACCGACATCTCTCAGGAGCCCCAAGACGACCACAGCCAGCGGATCTTTATCCAGAGCGTGCTGCTGGCCTTGGCGGCACTGGTGCTGGTGTGTCTGGCAGCCATGGCGCTGCGGACGGTGCTGTTGCGGCGAAGGCTGAAGCGGCAGCGCAGGCGCTTTGAGGACCCCGACGGCCGCACGGCCTGTCAGGCCATGCTCAGCGCCCTGCACCGGCAGCTGACGGCCCTGCAGCCGGGAGCGTGGAGCGAGGCATCCCCCCAGCGACAGGAGGCCCTGACGGCCCTGCTGGGCGACGAGACGGCCCGGCAGCTGACGGCGCTGGAGCAGGAGGTCTGGTTCAGCGACCACCCCATCGAGGAGCCCCAACGCCAACAGGCGCAGAAGCTGCTGGAGGGGACGGAGCGTCTGTGGCGGGAGCGTGTCCCGGCGGCCAGACGCTGGAAACAGAGATTCCTCACCTGTCAGGTGATTTGAATCATAAAAGAACAGAAAGGAGTATGAAAGATGAAAGAGAAGACACATCTCGGAAACCGCCTTCTGTCGGTTCTGCTGACGTTCCTGATGCTGCTGTCGCTGCTGCCTTCGGCGGCGCTGGCGGCGGACACCCAGCAGATCGCACTGATGGCGGTGACGCAGAACGGCTTCCTCATCGAGCCGGAGTATGTCACCTATCACTCCGGCGACACGGTGAAGGATGTGCTGAAAAAAAGCGGCCACACCTTCAGCGGCATCGACAGCGGCTTTATCTCCGCTGTGGATGGAACCAGCGACAATTTTAGCCTCCACTATGATGGGGACGGCTATGCGCTGGATCAGTCGGCGGATGGCCTGACGGCAATCTGGTTCACCACCAACTCGGGCCAGAGCCATGGAGCAAACCTCCAGCAACTGGCGGCCAACATGGCGGTCTACAACACCGCTGCCAACGGCCTGAAGGATTACAAGGCCGCTCAGGAGGCCTATGATGCCGCCGTGAAGGGCTTCTATGCCGCCACGGACACCACGGCCAAGACCCTGAACGATGCGCTGTTCAGCGCCATCGACAAGCACGCCAAGTTCCTGGAGGGCAAGACCACGCCGCTGACCATCAGCGCCACCATGGGCGGCGAGGCCATCACCCCCGGCGAGGCGGTGTTCACCAGTGAGTTCGGCACCGTTGTCACGGTGAAGAACACCAACACCGTGGACCTGATCCCTGCCACCTATACCTTCGACCTGTCCGACGGCGAGTTCCGCCATGTCCGTGGCACGCTGGAGGTGAAGGAGGGTACCACCCTCACCGCCGAGCTGCCTGCCGGCCAGTGGATCAAGTCCGTAGGCATCGGTATCGAAAGTTCCTGGAAAACCTACGGTGAGATGCCCAAGCAGGACGTTACCGCCGCCGAGGGTACCTACCTGATCCCGGACCATGCGGGCAACTCGCTCTATCCCTATTTTGAGCCGGGTGACGGCGTGGATACCACCAACATCCGTGTCTACAAGGCGGGCGACCCCAACGGCAACAAGGCTCGCACCTGGAAAGACACGGCAACTGCCCTGACGGATAGTGTCGAGCGCAACAGCCTGAAAAATTCGGACGTGGTGTGCGAGGCCCGTCTGAAGGGCGGTACCTATGAGCAGTATCAGACCTACACGCTCCACCTGATCCGCACTCCCAGCCTCAGCGGTCTGGCGGCTGCGGACTCCGTGTCCGGCCTGACCCTGAGTCCGACCTATGATAGGGCCACCGATACCTACACCGTGGTCACGTCGCAGGATCAGGTGAAGATCACCCCCACGGCTCTGTGCAGCGGCGCTGCCATCACCGTGGCCGGGAAGTCCACCCAGAGTGGTTCCCCCGTGACGGTGAACCTGGCGGACTGCGAGCAGGATTCCGGCAAGAAATACCTGATTCCCGTGGTGCTGACCGCCAACGGCCAGAGCGTCACCTATACGGTGAAGGTGCAGAAGCAGGCTACCGTCTCCGTGACACTGAATCACGAGGAGGGGCTGGATGTAAAGGTGTACAGTCAGACCGGCGACTGCATCGCCCCCACCTCCTCCACCGGCACAGCGGACATCTATACGCTGACGCTGGGGCTGGGGTATACCTATCTGGCCACCAAGGACGTGTATTACCACGCAGAAGGTGCCTTTCAGGCCGTCCCCAACAGATCCTATGATGTTCCCACCCCTGTCACCGATGATTGGCTGACGGGCCTGAGCGCCAGAACCGGCAACAATGCACCGTTGTGTGATATGTCCCCGACGTTTACGGAGGGTACCCATGAGTACACCTTTACGGTGGAATCCAACTCTTCCATCTTCCAGCTCAAGCGTGTCAGAGCGGATAGTTCTTACAAAACTACGTTCTATGCAGCGTATCACCGCAATACTGCTTGGCCCGACCGGACGATAGAGAAAGCACTGACCGCCTCCGATACCAGCTATACCACACTGCCCAGCTTCATGGCCGTGGGCGGCTATGGCAACACTGCCCGCCTGAAGGTAGCCCAGTCCAAGACGGTCAACGGGGCTACCCTGTATCAGGACTACTTCATCCATGTCAACCGCACCATGACGCTGGAGTCCCTGTCCGCCAAGGACCAGAACGACGTTGTGGTTCCCCTGAATCAGGGCGGCGACACCACCAAGGCCACCTTTACCAAGCTGGTGTATGACTACACCGCCGATGTCAGCGAAAAAACCTCTGAGCTGCGCCTGACCCTGCGGCCCCTGTCCTCTTACAAAAACGATGCGGGCATGACCGTAACGGTGGCCTGCGGCGACTGGAGCCGGAGCATCACCTATGATGCCGACCACAGCCCTGCTGTACTCCAGACTGTGGCGGTCCCCATGGATACTGCCGCTGCCAAGGAGACGGTTACCATTACCGTTACCCACAAGGACACCGATAGCGTTGCCGGGAGGTATACCATCAAGGTCAATAAGCAGGCTCCCATCGAGACCACCATCACCACGACCCCCGGTGATGCCACGGTGTTCCTCACCAGTGACGCTACCGGCGCCCGCATTCTGCCGGGGGACAAGGGCATCTATACCCTCGACAGCGGCAGCAGCTACACCGCAGTGGTGACCCGCTACGGCTATGTGGGCCAGAAAGAGACCTTCACCGCCGGCGAGGCCAACAAGACCGTCCAGATCAAGCTGGAGAAGGCCCCCGACAGCACCCTGAAGGATATCGAACTGCCCACCGACTGGCCCCTGTTCCGCAAGAACGATGAAAACAACGGCGTGGTGGATGTGCGCACCCCCATCACCGCTGAGGACACCGTTCTGGTGTGGGCCAACAAGCTGGGCGAGGGCTACAGCGGCAGCGCTGTGGGCAGCCCCATCATCGTGGGCGGCTACCTCTATACCTACTCTGGTACCACCATCATGAAGGTGGATAAGGAGACCGGCCTGATCCTCAAGACCGGCACCATGGTAGGCGGCTCCTCCTTTGCCATCAACTCCGCCACCTACGCCGAGGGCATGATCTTTATCGGTCTTGCCAATGGCCGGGTGCAGGCCTTCAATGCCGAGACGCTGGAGTCCCTCTGGGTCTATCAGGATGCGCTGGGCGGCCAACCCAACTGCCCCATCGCCTATGCAGACGGCTATATCTACACGGGCTTCTGGAACAGCGAGACCAAGCAGGCCAACTTCGCCTGCCTCTCTGTCACCGACGAGGATGCCACCAAGACCAACGAGGCCAAGCTCCCCACCTGGACCTATACCCACAACGGCTTCTATTGGGCCGGTGCCTATGTCAACAGCGACTTCGTGCTGGTGACCACCGATGACGGAGATAATGGCTATACCAAGGGCTACGGCTCCATTCTGTCCCTGAACTCCAAGACCGGCAAGCTCATTGACAGCCTGCAGGCCACCAACGTGGGCGACCTCCGCAGCAGCGTCTGCTACGATGAGGAGACCGAGGCCTACTACTTCACCTCCAAGGGTGGCGACCTGTATCAGGTGAAGGTCAACGTCGACGGCACTTTTACCAAGGGCTCTCTGCGTCGCCTGCATCTGGATAATGGCACCGACAGTGCCTCTGCGCCTCCCATGAGTACCTCCACCCCCGTGATCGCCAACGGGCGTGCTTACATCGGCGTGTCCGGTATCAGCCAGTTCAGTGCCTATTCCGGCCACAACATCACGGTGGTGGACCTGTCCACCTTCTCCATCGCCTACTCCGTGCCCACCATGGGCTATCCTCAGACCAGCGGTCTGCTGACCACTGCCTATCAGGACAAGGACGGCTATAACTACGTCTATTTCCTCGACAACTATACCCCCGGTAAGCTGCGGGTCATCCGGGATATGCCCGGCATGACGGAGGTGGATCACAGCTACACCACCATGGAGACCTACAGTAAAAACGGCGAGGAGCACACCATCGAGACGGCCTATGTGCTGTTTACCCCTGACGGTGCGCAGGCGCAGTACGCCATTTGCAGCCCCATTGTGGACGAAGAGGGCAACATCTACTTCAAGAACGACTCCGCCCAGCTGATGCGGCTGAGCAGCCGTATCACGGAGCTGGAGGTCACCCAGCAGCCGGACCGCACCACCTACAGCAAGGACGATACCTTTGACGGCACGGGCCTGAAGGTCACCGCCCATTATGCCAACGGTGCCACCAAGGACGTGTCCGACTACCTCAAGTACACCACGGATCCCCTGACCACGGATGACACCGAGATCACCATCGGCATCAACCTGGAGCAGCTGGTGAAGGACAAGTTGGAGAACCTGCCCGAAAATCTGAAGAATCAGACCGCCAAGTGGCAGCAGTATCAGGATAAGGACGGCAAGGCCGGCGTGGAGTGGGAGATCCCCACCACCAGCGTGACCATCACCGTGGAGGAGCACCACAACTATGGCGAGCCCACCTGGAGCTGGAACAATGACTTCACCGCCTCCGCCGTCTTTACCTGCACGGATGACGACGGCCATACCCAGACGGTGCCTGCCACCGTCGCCGACGAAGTGACCACCGAGCCCACCTGTGATAAGGAGGGCCTGCGCACCTATACCGCTAAGGTCACCTTCGAGGATAAGGAGTATACCTCCAGCAAGACCGAGGTCATTCCCGCCGCCGGTCACACCCTGACCGCCGTGGCAGAGGTGCCTGCCACCTGCGAGACCGCCGGCACCTCCGCTCACTGGAAGTGC
>OGEZ01000228.1_pt1 | contig 60956 bp, 55 predicted proteins | sample 1570831 | NCBI WGS metagenome assembly OGEZ01 (sample SAMEA2582059, study PRJEB24529) | metagenome | biome: Human gut stool | place: China | collected 2011
GCAAGCCGTTTGGCTATCAGAAATTGCAATAGTTGATAATATTTGTGGGCTTTGCCCACACCCACAACCTTTGAAAAGGTCGACCAAACTTTTATAATTGATTGGCAAATCAATTTGCTAAACCATAATTTTCTTACACTTATAAAAATCTTAAAAAATTCTCTGTTAAACAGCAAAAATCCGACTCCATACTGAAGTCGGACTTTTGCTGTTTATTTATTTGAGCTTTGCATTAAGCTAAACCGCATTTTTCGATAAAGTCGTAAAGACCTTTCTTGTTATTCTTAATCATCTTTGCTCTGATGTTGAACATCATAATTGTGAGGAGTGTAAAGATAACTGCAATAGAGAGAAGAACGATTGTTACTTCAAGTATATTGCCGTTGCCTGAAATTGTGCCTCTGAATGCGTCAACAGCATAGCTGAATGGCAACCACTTGTGGATTGTAGCAACAAAGTCGCCTGAAATTTCGATTGGGTAAGTACCTGCAGAACCTGCAAGCTGTACAACCATGAAGATAAGCATTAAGAAACTGCCTACCTTACCAAGCCATACATTGAAGAAGTAAAGGATTGACATAAATGCGATTGCGGTAATTCCTGCAACAAGGAATGTGTTTAAAAGCTCGGTAGGTTCAAAGTGTAAGAACAACTGGAGTGAACCTATCATTGCATAAGCAGAAACAAGTGCTACAAGATAAGCAACGCCTGCTTTGCTCAGCCACCAAGAGAAACCTGACTTGATTGTGCCATGGTGCTCGGTGAGAGGATACATAATACAGAATGCTATGCAAAGTACCCACAAGCCAACGCACATCATATAGGCTGCCATTGCGTGACCGTTGTTTTCAACATTTGAAATCTTAGTTTCGTTTGATTCAACAGGGCTTGAAATCATTTTGTAAACTGCATCGTCGCCCTTGTTTTCGTCTATTGTCTTTTGTCCGTCTTCAAGACCTGTCTTTAAGGTGTTTGCACCGTCCTTAAGGTCCGAGAGTCCGTTGCCGAGGGTTATTGAACCGTCATAAAGTTTATCTGCGCCGTCGTTAAGTGTTACTGCACCGTCTGCAAGCTGATTTGCACCGCTTGAAAGTTTTGAATTGTTTGCTGTAAGTGTAGCAAAACCGTTTGTAAGTGTTTTTGTACCATCGTCAAGAGTTTTAGTACCGTCTGCAAGAGTCTTAGTACCGCTCTTTAATTCATCAGCACCGCTGTCAAGTGATTTAGCACCGCTTGAAAGCTGGCTTGCACCGCTTGAAAGCCGACTTGCACCTGAATTTAATTGAGCCGAATTATCGTTAAGCTGTGTAAGTCCGCTACCTACCTGTGCAACACCGCTTGTGTATGATGTAAGACCGCTTGATAGCGACTTAGCACCGTCAGATACCTGTGAAATACCTCCGTCAAGAGTTGACATACCAGGAATAATCTGAGTATCAAGTGCGTAGCTTACATTTGCAAGACCGCTATACATTCCGTTTACGGCTGTTTTAGCGCCGCCGAGAACCAACTCTTTGTTTTCGTTAAGCTCTGCAACGCCGTTCTTAAGCTCGGTTACCTTTGAAAGTGAAGGTGTAACCTGCTCAAACACTGCACTGATTGCTGTTGCGTCATTTGCGGCAGATGTAACATTTGCTGCAAGGCTGTCTGCAATTTCTTTTACTTGAGCGGCTGTCTGTAAATCGCCGCTTGCCTGCAATTGAGCCGCAAGCACATAAAGTGATTTTGCATTGTCGCCTGCATTTGTAAGGCTGTTTGTAAGATCGGTTTTAACAGCATTGAGAGCTGCAAGCTCTTCCTCGCTCGGAAGTGAAGTGTTCTGCAATTCATCGTTCATCTTGCCGATAGCTGCCGAATAAGTATCAAGTCCGCCGCTTAATTCGGTGATTTTATCCTCGCTCGGCAAACCGCTTTTTACTGTACTGCTCATCTGATTAAGTCCGCCGAGAATTTGCGCACTGCCCGATGAAAGCTGTTCGTTGCCTGCGGTAAGCTGCTGTGCGCCGGCTGTAAGTGCCGAACTGTTTGCGTTAAGTGCAGCCGCACCGTCATTAGCCTGTTTTACACCGTCTGTATAGGTTTTTAAACCGCTTTCAAGTGTTTTTGCGCCGCTCTCAAGAGTGGCTGTACCTGATGTGAGAGTTTTTGTACCGTCGGAAAGTGAATTTGCACCTTCATTAAGTTTTAAAGCACCTGTAAGTAAGGTAGCAGCACCGTTTGCAAGTGTGGTTGAACCGTCTGAAAGCTGATTTACACCGTCAAGGTAAGATGAAAGACCAACCTTGAGTTCGCTTGTGCCGTCTTTAAAAGTAAGTGTGCCTTCCGATAAAGTTTTTAAATTATCTGAAATAGTTTTGTTGCCGTCCGAAAGTTTTTCTGTGCCGTCATAAATTTCGCCTGCACCGTCTGCGGCGTCTTTCATACCGTCACCCGCCTCGGAAATCTTATCAAAGATTGTTTCGGCATAGGTCTTTGTGACCTCCTGAGCAACCGATGTCTTGATTTTTTCAAGAGCGGTTTCGCTCATTTTCATTGCTATATAATTTGTACCCGGATTTGTCTTGTAGTCAAGTTCCATCTTCTTTGGAACTGTGTCCATAAGAGTGGTAGCGTTTTCAGAGAAATTCTTTGGAACGGTGATTACCATATAGTAAGTACCGTTTTTAAGTCCACGCTCGGCTTGGTCTGCGTCTGTAAAGTTAAAACACAGTGAGCCGTCTTCTTTGAGCTTGTCAACAAGTTTTTGACCTACATTAAGGGTTTCGCCCTCATACTCGACCGGTTCGTCAAGGTTTACCACTGCTACGGGCAAATTGTCAAGCTTGCCGTATGGGTCCCACATTGAACCGAGGAAAAGAGTGGTGTAAATTGCAGGGATTGCAATGATGAATACTAATACAATTATCAGTATCTTGTTACGCCACAGGCTTTTCCATTCCTGCTTTACCATAACAGTATTCTCCTTTCTTTGCACTAATCAACTCCGTTGTTATTAAACTATATTATATATTTTAATAGATAAGGTGTTGATTTTCTTTGTGTTATATATTATAATATCTATAAAGGAAACATTCAAGCATTAAAAAAAGCGCTTGTGTTTAATAATAGACATTATATAAGTGAAATGTTGAGGAATGGTGAATAAATTATGGCAGAGCGAACAGACAGGCGTGTAAGAAAAACAAAGGCGGCTTTAAGACACGGACTTGCGGTACTTACACAGAAAAAAAGCATAAAAGAAATTACAGTAAAAGAGCTTGTGGAGGAGGTAGACATTAACCGCTCTACCTTTTATCTGCACTATACAGATATATATAGTATGGTGTCGGAGCTTGAGCGTGAGCTTTTAACAGAGTTTAAGCACGCTATTGATTTGTATCCGCCCACAAGCAGTGAAGAGGAAATGTGCAGATTTTTTGAGCATATTTATAATATCCTAAGCGATAACCGAGAAATCTGTATTGCCCTTGTAAGCGAAAACGGCGATATTTCATTTATTCGTCAGGTAGAGGATTTTGTTGCCGAAAGAATAAAAAAGATATTTGAGAGCGGTATGGTCAAGAATGTGTACGATGTAAGATATGTTTTTGACTTTTGCATTTCGGGCGGTATGGGACTTTTTAAGCATTGGCTTACAGATGAAAACGCCCTTGAGCCTGCGCATATGGCAAAGATTACAACCGATATGGTTGTGGGTACTTTAAAGAGTTTTGACAATAACTTTCAGGTGTCGGATTATTCAAAAATAAAGCTTTGATTTTTGCGTATTATATAATGTATAGGAAAATCGACTGCGAAAATTTATATACACAGGAAAATTTTGCGTAAAAAGAAAGAAAATCAGAGTTTTTTTCTTAAATCTCTTGCATTTTTTGAAGTTATATGCTATTATAATTGACATATGACTGATACTTTAAGGAGGTGGGACAATGCCAAACATTAAATCTGCAAAAAAGCGTGTAAAGGTTATCGCTACTAAGACAGCTCAGAACAAGGCTGTAAAGTCAGCTTTAAAGACAGTTATCAAAAAGGCTTACTACGCTGTTGACACAAATGCTGCCAACAAAACAGAGGCAGTTAGTCTTGCTATGAAGAAAATCGACCAGGCAGCAGCTAAGGGTATTATGCATAAGAATACAGCTGCAAGAAGCAAGTCATCTCTTGCAAAAAGACTTAATGCATCTGCATAAGTTAAAGATTTTGAATTGCAACCTTAAAAGCAGAGATTTTTTCTCTGCTTTTTTTGTTTTTATGTTGACATTTTCATTAAAAATGATAGAATATATTTAGATAATACGCATATAATATTGCCGTTAATTTAACATAATCGGGAGGAATAACATATGAAAAAGAAACACTTTTGGCTCATAATCAGCATTATTTCAGCGGTTGCGGTAGCATCTGCCGCACTCACAGCTTTCTTTATCGTTAAAGATAAGCAGAAGAAAGACGATGAGGAGCTTATGGAGTACCTCGACAGTTCTATTGAATAATGTAATTAAGGTCATCCGCTTGGGTGACCTTGTTTTTGTTGCGGAGGAATTTTGTGATACAGCACGAGCTTGACAGACTTTTAAAGGACGCTAAAAACGATAATAATCTTAAGGCAAATCTGATTGCCACCAAATCTGCCGAGGATCCGGTGGCGGAGTTTTGTTCGCTTTGCCAAAGCCTTGGCTATGATGTTAGTATAGGCGAGCTTTTTGCCTGCGGACAGGATATGAACGATTCCAAACTCAGAAGTGTAAACGGCGGCGGAGTAAACGGAATTGACGGTTGGGAAGACACCTACGAGCAGTTTTTCCTTACTCTTGAATGGTGCAAATAAAAAAGCACAGCTTTCACTGCGCCTAAATCCTATTTTAAAGTAATATTGTTGACATAAATTATGTTGTATGTTAATATAATAGTGTAAAGAAACGGCTTTAGCTGTTTCGCTAACATTTTTGCTAAATTATTTTATTTAACCGTCCTGTATTGCGAGTGCAGGGCGGTTATTTCTTTTTTATATCATTTATGATTTTATCAAATGCTACCAAAACAATAGCAAATGCAATTAAGTATGTAATACTCTCAACCATAAAATATAACACCCCCTTTCACAAGGGAGCTGAAACAGCCGCCACCGTTTCTTTACTATGACATTATAACAAATATCAGTCGGCTAATCAACAATAATTTTTGTTATGCACAGCACTTGCAAAATCATAATAATATTGCAATTTTGCGCTATATGTGGTACTATAAAAGGCGGATAGTATTCGCTTTGAAACTGTACCACTTTAAATTTTTATTATTATTCGTTGCTTGTATCCGTACGGAGCAGGACAATACGAAAAGCGGTACGGGATTTACTTGGTTGTTTGTAAATCCTTTTATTTCTTTTTAGCGGTATGTTCAAATACTTTTAAGGAGAATTACCAATGGAAAAAACTGTAACAACATTTGCCAAAGCTAAGCAGTCGGGAGAAAAGCTTACCATGCTTACCGCCTACGATTATTCAACTGCAAAGCTTATGGACGAGTCCGGTGTAGACGCTATTTTGGTGGGCGATTCGCTCGGAAATGTAATTTTAGGTTATGACAGCACAGTCGCTGTTACTATGGAGGATATGATTCATCATGGCGCAGCCGTTGCAAGAGGTGCAAAGGATGCAATGGTGGTTGTAGATATGCCGTTTATGTCATATCAGACCTCGGTTTATGATGCACTTGTAAACGCAGGCAGACTTATGAAAGAGGCTCACGCAGGAGCTGTAAAGCTTGAGGGCGGCGAAAGCGTTTGCGAGGCAATCAAAGCTATTACACAGGCAGGTATTCCTGTTATGGCGCACTTAGGACTTACTCCGCAGTCGGTAAATGCATTCGGCGGATTTAAGGTTCAGTGCAAGGACGAGCTTTCGGCTAAAAGACTTGTAAAAGATGCGCTTGCAGTTCAAAAAGCAGGTGCTTTTGCGGTTGTGCTTGAGTGTGTTCCGGCAAAACTGGCGGCATATGTTACAAGTATTCTTGATATTCCTACAATCGGCATCGGCGCAGGCGCAGGCTGTGACGGTCAGGTGCTTGTATATCAGGATATGCTCGGAATGTTCAGTGATTATACACCGAAATTTGTTAAGAAATACGCAGATGCAGGTTCGTTTATGCGACAGGCATTTGCCGACTATATAAATGAAACTAAGTCGGGTGCTTTCCCAAGCGAGGAGCATGGCTATAAGATAGATGATGAAGTTATGAAAAAGGTTATGGAGGAAGAAAAATGATTAAGCGCACAGGTTCTGTTGCTGAGGTAAGACAGCAGGTTAAGGAATGGAAAAATCAGGGACTTACAGTAGGTCTTGTACCTACAATGGGTTATCTTCATGAGGGACACAAGAGCCTTATTGACAGAGCGGTAAAGGAAAATGACCGAGTAGTTGTAAGTATTTTTGTAAATCCTATTCAGTTTGCTCCGAATGAGGATCTTGAAAGCTACCCGAGAGATATTGAAAAGGATACAGAGCTTTGCACAAATGCAGGCGCAAGCCTTATTTTTAATCCTACACCTGAGGAAATGTATCCGAACGGCTTTTCTACAAATGTTGTAATGAATAATCTTACAAAGGAGCTTTGCGGCAAAACAAGACCTACCCATTTTGGCGGCGTTTGCACAGTTGTAAGCAAGCTCTTTAATATTGTTGCGCCGGACAGAGCATATTTTGGCGAAAAGGACGCACAGCAGCTTGCTATTGTTAAGAGAATGGTAGCTGACCTTAATTTTGATATTGAAATCAAGGGTTGCCCTATCGTTCGTGAGGCAGACGGCCTTGCAAAAAGCTCAAGAAACACTTACCTTTCCGCAGAGGAAAGACAGGCAGCTTTGGTTCTCAGCAAGAGTATTGCTCTCGGCAAGAAAATGGTTGAGGACGGCGAACGCAACGCCAAGACTGTAATTGACGCTATGACCAAGTGTATTTCGGCAGAACCGCTTGCAAAGATTGACTATGTAAGCGTGGTAGACGCACTCAGCATTACACCTATTGATGAATACAAAGGCTATGTGCTTACAGCAATCGCCGTTTACATTGGCAAAACAAGACTTATTGATAACTTTATTGTTGATATTGACACACTGTAAGCGTGTTTTCGGAAAGGGAGAGGGTTATGACAGTTACAATGCTTAAAAGTAAAATTCATCGTGCAACTGTTACACAGGCTGAGCTTGATTATGTAGGCTCTATTACCATTGACGAGGCTTTAATGAAAGCGTCGGGTATTATGGAATACGAAAAGGTGCAGATTGCCGATGTAAATAACGGTCAGCGCTTTGAAACCTATGTTATTGCAGGCGAGGAAGGCTCGGGCGTTATCTGTCTTAACGGCGCAGCGGCAAGATGTGTGCAAAAGGGCGACAAGGTAATTATTATGAGCTATGCTCAGATTGACAATACAAAGGCTTTTGAGCATAAGCCAAAGGTTGTGTTTGTTGATGATGACAACAAAATCACACGAATTACATCTTACGAAAAACATGGTCTTTTAAAGGATATGGAGGACTGAAATGTTTAAAGGAAAAAATATAATCCTTGGCGTAACAAGCAGCATTGCCGCCTATAAATCGGCAAATGTGGCAAGTGCGCTCGTAAAAAAAGGCTGTAATGTCAATGTGCTGATGACGCAAAACGCAACAAACTTTATTAATCCGCTCACCTTTGAGGAGCTTACAAAGCATAAGTGCATTACAGATACCTTTGACAGAAATGTTCAGTATAATGTGGCGCATATTTCGCTTGCCACAAGTGCGGACGCATTTATTATTGCACCTGCATCGGCAAATGTAATCGGAAAAATTGCAAACGGCATTGCCGACGATATGCTCACCACCACTGTTATGGCTTGCAAATGTCCTGTTATTATTTCGCCTGCTATGAATACGAATATGTATGAAAACCCTATTGTGCAGGATAACCTTGCGAAACTTGAGCGTTTCGGCTACATTATAGTTCCGCCTGCCGAGGGCAGACTTGCCTGCGGTACAGTCGGCAAGGGCAAAATGCCCGATGAGCAGGTTTTGCTTGATTATCTTGAAAGAGTATTGTCGGATAAGCAGGATTTCAAGGGCAAAAAGGTGCTTGTCACCGCAGGCCCTACTCAAGAGAGCATTGACCCTGTTCGCTACCTCACAAATCATTCTTCGGGCAAAATGGGTTATGCCGTTGCAAGGCAGGCAATGCTTAGAGGCGCAGAGGTTACTCTTGTGTCGGGCAAGGTGAATTTACCGCCTGTTCCTTTTGTAAAGATGATAAATGTTACTACCGCCGAAGATATGTATAATGCCGTAACGGCGGAATTTGACAACACCGATATTGTTGTAAAGGCGGCGGCTGTGGCTGACTTCAGACCAAAGCAGATTGCAAGCGATAAGCTGAAAAAGGCGGACGGAATGAACAGCATAGAGCTTGAACCGACAAAGGATATATTAAAAGAGCTTGGCAAAAACAAGAAAACTCAGTTTATATGCGGATTTTCTATGGAAACGCAAAATATGACTGAAAATTCAAAGAAAAAGCTCGACACAAAAAATCTTGATATGATAGTCTGCAACAATCTAAAGGTTGAGGGTGCAGGCTTTCAGGGTGATACGAATGTTGTTACCATTATTGACAAAACGAATACAACAGAGCTTGGCATAATGTCTAAAACTGAGGTTGCAGACAAAATTCTCGACAGAATTGCCGAGCTTAATAAATAATTAAAAAGGATAAGAATTTTTAGATTGGATGATTTTTATGCACGAGAAAATAGTTGAGATTCTCTCTCAGACAGAAGAATACATTTCAGGACAGGAGCTTTCGGCAGAGCTGGGAGTTTCACGACAAGCCGTTTGGAAAGCGATAAACGCTTTAAAGGTGCAGGGCTATGTTATCGACTCCATAACTCGCAAGGGCTACAAACTGCTTGCCTATCCCGAACATCTTAACACATATGCAGTAAAATCACATTTGAATACCAAACTTATCGGTAAAAATCTTACCGTTTTGGATTCCGTAACATCTACAAATGATTATTTAAAAATACTTGGCGCAAACGGCTGTGAAAGCGGCACGCTTGTTGCATCAAGAGAACAGACAAATGGCAAGGGCAGACTCGGCAGAGTGTGGCAGACAAAGAAAGATGACGGCATAGCATTTTCTTTTCTGCTCCGCCCCGACCTTGCGCCTAACGAAATTACAGGTATCACTCCGCTTGCAGGTCTTGCGGTTTGCAAGGCAATAAAAGACTATACAGGCATTGACTGCAAAATCAAGTGGCCTAACGATATTATTGCAGGTCACAAAAAGCTCGTGGGTATTCTTACCGAGTTGAGTGCTGAATTTTCTGCGGTTGAATACACAATTACGGGTATAGGCATAAATGTTGAGCACACGCAGTTTCCCGAAGAGATTGCCCATAAGGCTACATCAATATTCCTTGAAACAGGCAAGCATATTGACCGCAACGAATTTTTGGCGGTTGTTATTGAGTACCTTGAAAAGGAGCTTTTAAACAATGATTTAAGGCTCACAGAAAAGGCGCTTGAGGAATACACCTCGCTTTGCGCCACTATCGGAAGAAATGTCTGCTTTTTCAGAAATTCACAGCAGTTAAATGGAGTAGCTGAAAAAATTGACAATAACGGCGAGCTTGTGGTAAGGCTTGAGGACGGTACTCTGCACACCATAAATTCGGGCGAAGTTACAGTGCAGGGAATCTATTAATTGGAGGAAGAGATGCCGATATACAGAATTGCCGACCTTAATATTGAGATAAATCCAAAATACGAAAAGACAAGGGAAATTCTTGCCAATTATATTACAGATGAAAAGACGGCGGATTTTTGTGTAGAGGCAAAGCAAAGCGAGATTGACAGGCTCACAGCAAACGGCGATATAGATTATATGGTTGAGAACAGCATAATCAACACTTTGGTGTGCGGAAAAATTCTCGACAGCTATGACGGACTTTTCTTTCACAGCTCGGCTTTAATGCTTGACGGCGGCGCTTATGTTTTTTCTGCGCCGAGCGGAACAGGAAAATCGACCCATACGGCGCTATGGAGAAAGCATTTTGGCGACAGGGTTACAATGATTAACGATGACAAGCCGATAATCCGCAAAAAAGACGGAGTTTTTTATGTTTACGGCACTCCGTGGATGGGCAAGTCAAATATAGGAGCAAATATATCTGCGCCGCTTAAAGCTGTATTTTTGCTTGAGCGTGACAGTAAAAATTATGCCGAAAAGGTGAGCGCAGGCAGGGTATTTGCAAAATTGCTTGAGGCAACGCTGATTTCACGCAAGCAGGATAAAATGTTGAAAATTCTTGAGCTGTACGATGAGATTTTTTCTGCGGTCGATTTATTTTCATTGCATTGCACAGTCAATGACGAGGCGGTAATTGCGGCATATAACGCACTGCGTAAATAGCATATCGAAAGGAAATTACTATGGATTTTGAAAGAGTAGTATCTGTAAAGAATATGAGAGAAAGTGACGCACGCACCATAGCGGAGCGTACTCCCTCTGCCGAGCTTATGATGAGGGCGGCACAGGGCATTTTTGATAAGGTGAAATTTGCAGGCAAAACCTGCGTTGTGTGCGGCAAGGGCAACAACGGCGGTGACGGCTATGCGCTTGCGTGTATTCTTGCAAGACATTCTATGGAGTGTACTGTTGTAAGAGCGGTTGACGGCTTTTCAAAGGACGGACTTTATTATTATCAGCTCGCAAAGTCGCTCGGTATAAATGAAATGTCGCTTTATGAGGCAGGCAATTTTGAGGGCTATGATATAGTTGTGGACTGCTTGCTCGGCACAGGATTTTCGGGCAAGGTTGAGGGCGAAATGGCACAGGCAATTACACAGATAAATATGACGCCTGCCTATGTTGTAAGCGCCGACATAAACAGCGGAATAAACGGAGATACGGGATATGGCGAGCTTGCGGTAAACTCAGACCTTACGGTTTCTATCGGCAGTCTGAAAACAGGACTTTTCCTTAATGACGCACCGTACTATATTGATTCGCTCACAAATGCCGACATTGGAATAGAGCTTTTGCTTGATGAATATAAGCTGATAGATTACGATAACCTTGAGCTTTTTGAGGGTTACAATTCAGAGGTTTATACAACCGAGGAATTTATGGAGAAGTTCAATTATTCTCCCGAAACCTGCAATATCACCGAGGTTATTACAGAGATGAGCGCAAAAAACAAGAAAACAATCGTTGTAAAAACCGAACATTCGGCGGTGATTGCAGATGTAAAATATGTGTATTTCTGCGCCGATTATATAAGAGAATGATAATGCTTTTATTTTGACTTTTGTATATTGCAAAACATAAGGGCGTATGATAAAATAGCTTTTGAAAGGAATTGATGTTATGCGAAATTTAATGCAGAAGTTTGCGATTTTTATGCAGGGCAGATATGGCACAGATAAGCTCAACAACAGCCTTTTTGTGTTGTTCCTTGTGCTTTGGTTTGTGAATGTATTTGTATTTGCACCGATTCCTACACTGATTATAGACGCTTTTGAAATTGCGATAATTGTCATTACGGTGTTTCGTACTTTTTCACGCAACATTGCAAAAAGAAGTGCCGAAAATCGTGCGTTTTTGCCTTTTTACAATGCGGTTACAGGTTGGTTTAAGCTCACATATAAAAAAATTCGTGACCGCAAGGAATACCGCTACTTAAAATGCCCGGTATGCAAGGCTCAGCTCAGAGTAAGAAATGTAAAAGGCAAACATAGAGTGCATTGCCCAAAATGCGGCAGTGAGTTTGATAAGAAAATATAAATAGAAGTTTTAGATTAGGTCAGCCTTTGAAAGGTTGACCTAATTTTGTTGGAAGTTGGGGTGGGATAAGGCTTAACTCACTTTCGGTCGGGCGGCAAAGTAAAGTAAAAAACGAAACTTTCCCCTCAAAGTTAAAAGTTTGGTCAACCTTTTCAAAGGTTGTGGGTGTGGGCAACGCCCACAAAACTTTAAACTATTGCAAATTTTTGATAGCCAAACGGCTTGCCATTTGGCGGCTGAATATAACGGCGCAAGCCTTTAAAATTTGCGACAGCAACAAAGAAAAAGCCACGCTGCTCAAACTACTGATTTGCCACTTTTCAAGGGCAGATTAGCCACGCACAAGCTTTTGAGTCCCTTTAGAATATCTATTCTCTACTAATGCTCAAGTGTAACTTTCTTGCTTTCTGCCACTCATTACTCTTGACTTTTGTTTTATCATAAAGTCTTAAATAATCTAAAATTTAGTTATTCTATGATATGATTTCAACTACTTGTTTTTATTTAAAATCAGTGTGCTTTATAGTTTAATGGGCTCTGCCCAAACCTGCAACCCTTTAAAAAGGGTTGACCTGAATTTTAAATTTATAAAACCAAATTTTATGCGTTTAACCACAATCTCCCCATTACCACATATATACAAAAATGTATACATCATTCATTGAAATTAAAACAATTATACATATAAAAATATACATTTTTTGACAAAAGTATTGACTTTTTTGCGGATAATAAATAGAATAGAGTTATATATAAATATGAGAGGAATAAAATTATGAACGAAAATAATTATTATCAGCCGAACGGTGGCAACGACCCACAGTATAACAACGGCTATCAACAGCAGAATAATTACAATCAGAGCTATGATAATAACTACAATCAACAGCAAAATAATTATAATCAGAGTTATGACAATAACTACAATCAGCCGAATAACAACGCATATGATCAGCCAACCTATGACAACGGCTTTGCACAAAATTATCAGAATACTTACCCACAGCAGAATGTTGACTATGCTCAGCAGAACTACAACGGCGGTTATCAGCAGCCTAATATTCCAACTCAGTTCCCCGGAGATTCCGAGGCTAAAGCTGCAATGATTACAGGTATTATAAGCCTTGTTGCGTCAATAGTTGCGGTTATTATGTTTTGGACAGCATTTATTTGCACAGGCTCAAGCTCATACGACAGCTACATGATGAGCGGCAGCACCGTAGTAGGATTTTATGCTGGTGTAATCGGTTCGGGCATACTTTCGGTAGCAGGTGTGGTTACAGGCATTATTGCTATCTTAAAGGCATCTAAATACAATAAAATTGCGGCTCAGACAGGTAATTATGCGGGCAAGAGCAAAGCTACAACAGGATTGGTATGTGGTGTTATCGGTCTTATAATTGCCGCACTCTCAATTATTTCTTGCGTATCGTGCTTTGGTTGCATAATGTGTGCGGTAGGCAATTTGGCATCTTATGCTAACTCAATGTATTATTAATTGCTTATTATAATGTTTAATACAGGGCAGTGTGCGTGTTTCACACTGCCTTATTATTTGGAGAGATACTATGTTTTCTACAAGAGAAACACTCGGCATTGAACTGCCGTACTACGGTTTTATGACAGGACTCGGCATACTTGCCTGCTTTCTTGTTATAAAGTTTATTACTATGAAAAGGCGCAAAAATATTGAGGGTTATCGCTATGTGATAATCGGTGTTGTGGGCGGAATATGCGGTTTTATTATGGCACATATCGTATTTGCAGTTGCTCAGCACGAAAAGCTGTATTTTGTGTTTACCCACCTCGACAGAGTTTTTAGCAGCTTTAAAATGTTTGCGCTCTATGCTATGGATATTTTCGGCGGAATGGTGTTTTACGGCGGACTTATCGGTGCGTGTATCGGCGCATATATAAGTATGAAAACGCAGCGGCTTGATGTACGCAGTTATTCCGACACCATAGTGCCATGTATTCCGCTGTTCCATGCTTTCGGCAGAATCGGCTGTTTTCTTGCAGGCTGTTGCTATGGAGTGGAGAGCGACTTTGGTTTTGTATATCGGCATTCGCTTATAGAAAGCGCAAACGGAGTGCGCAGACTGCCTATTCAGCTTATTGAGTCGGGCGAAAATATTGTAATTTTTATTGTGCTTTTGTTTTTGCTTTGCAGGTGCAAAAATCTTAAAAACGGAATACTTATTTGGATATACGGACTTATTTATCCTGTTTTAAGGTTTATAAACGAATTTTTCAGAGGCGATATTTCAGAGCGTGGCTATTTTGGCGCTTTGTCAACCTCGCAATGGCTGAGTATATTTATTTTTGCCTTTTCTCTGTTTATGCTCATAAGGGATTTGCGCAAAAGGGATGACAAAAATTTTCAATCTAATACTTAATTTTAACGGGCACTTTGCGGAGTGTTCTTTCAGAATTTAGAAATTATATATGTATTTGAGTATAATTTAGTGTTCGAAAGATAAATAAAAACACTGATTTGTATAGTTCCGTTGTGTAAAAATAACGAAAATGCAGGTATGCACAATGTAACTATTTTAAAAAATTTATATTTTATTGACAGTTTTGTGAATTTATGGTAAAATTAAATCAATCTAATAAAATTGAGAGGAAAATTAGGAGGATTTAATTATGCAGAATTCTAAAAACTTTGCAATCGCATCACTTATTTGCGGTATCTTATCAATCGTTTTGCCATGGATTCCTTATGGCTATATCTTTGCTATTGCAGCAGGTATTGTTGCTATTGTTCTTAGCGTAAAGGTTCGTAAGCTTAACGATGCTAACAAAGGTATGGCAACCGGCGGTCTTGTAACAGGCATCATCGGTATTGCTCTCGCCGGCGTTATTATGGTTTGTGCTATTTGTACAGCTTGTGCACTCGTTCAGACAGCAAACTTACTTTCATAATTTGAAAACGCACTGGATTTCAGCCTCTTGTACATTGTGCAGGAGGTTGTATTTTTTGGAGAAAAACTATGTTTCCTACTTTTGAATTATTTGGCAGAGATATATCTATGTACGGCGTTGTGTCGCTTATAGGCATATTTGTGTGTGCAATATACATTTGCAGAAGTGCAAAAAAGCGTGGTTATGATGACAACGATTTTATTGTAATTTTGCTGATTTCAGCTATCGGCGTGCTTGCAGGCAGTCATATTTTATACGGTATTACCCGAATTGACCTCATTGTAAAGCTATTGTCGGATTTCGGAAAATATGTTCAAAGCTTTGGCGACTTTATAAATTGTATGGCAACTATTTTTGGCGGCTCGGTTTTCTACGGCGGACTGTTGGGCGGTATGGCAGCCGGTGCAATTTACTGCAAAAAGAAGAAATTTAACATTTCGGAGTATTCCGACATCATTGCTCCCGGTGTTCCACTTTTTCACTTTTTTGGCAGAATAGGCTGCTTTTTTGGCGGCTGCTGTTACGGAATTGAGAGCAGTTTTGGCTATACTGTGCATGGCAACGAGCTTTTGTCATCGGTAAATGATGTTCAGCGCTTTCCCGTTCAGCTTTTGGAGGCAACGCTCAACCTCATTTTATTCATTGTTCTTGCAAGGCTATTGAGCAAGGGAGTGTTTAAGGGCAAGCTTTTTTCAATTTATCTTTTGTGCTATTCGGTAATAAGATTTTTTGACGAATTTTTGCGTGGCGACACATACAGAGGATTCCTTTTTGGTCTTTCAACTTCGCAGATAATAAGTATAATACTTTTTGTATGTTCACTTGTTTATCTTATTGTAAAATTTAAAAAAAGCAGACAAAACCAAACTTAATTTTAACGGGCACTTTGCGGAGTGCCTGTTTTTATATGTATTTTCCTATAATTCTTTGCGGTAAATATGCGTAATATATGAGTTCTTACTGTTGAATTTACAAATTAATTATGATACAATAATCTATATATGCAATTACAAAATTTTGTTTTGACAGATTACCGAAAGGGGTTTTATATATGTGCGGTATTTGTGGCTTTACAGGCGAAGTTATCGACAGAGATAAGGTCATTAAAAATATGACCGATGTAATCACACACAGAGGTCCTGACTCGGACGGTGTGTTTATGGACGATTACATTGCAATGGGCTTTCGCAGACTTTCAATCATTGACCTTGATGCAGGTCATCAGCCTATTTATAACGAGGATAAAACACTTGTCCTCACCTTTAACGGCGAAATTTATAACTATAAAGAGTTAAGAAAAGTTCTTATAGCAAAGGGACATAAATTCTATACAGACACCGACAGCGAGGTGCTTATTCACGGCTTTGAGGAGTGGAGAGAGGACTTGCTCTTAAAGCTCAGAGGTATGTTTGGCTTTGCAATTTACAACACTAAGGATAAGTCGGTTTTTGTTGCCCGTGACTTCTTTGGCATTAAGCCGATGCACTACACAATGATTGACGGCGAATTTGTATATGCCAGTGAAATCAAGAGTATCCTTGAGCATCCTAAGTTTGTCAAGAGGTTTAACAAAAGAGCGCTTGATACATACCTTTCATATCAGTATGCTGTTCCGCCCGAAACTTTCTTTGAGGGTGTGTTCTGCCTTATGCCGGGTCATTATCTTTGGTATAAGGACGGCGAGGTTGAAACTACCCGTTATTGGGAGGCCCGCTTTAATCCTAACGATGAGATGACAGAGGAAGAGGCTGTTGATTCTATCGAAAAGGTGTTTGAAAATTCTGTAAATGCGCACAAAATTGCAGATGTTGAGGTTGGCTGTTTCCTTTCGAGCGGTGTTGACTCAAGCTATGTTTCAACCTACTTTGCCGATCAAAAAACATTTACAGTAGGCTTTGATTTTGGCGAGCACTACAACGAAATCAGCTGGGCAAAGGGACTTAGCGAGAAAATCGGTGTTGAACATCACACACACCTTATCTCAAGCGAGGAATTCTGGGACGCAGTTCCTACTGTTCAGTATCATATGGACCAGCCGCTTGCAGACCCGTCTTGTATTGCACTTTACTTTGTATCAAGACTTGCAAGCGAGTATGTAAAGGTTGTACTTTCGGGCGAGGGCGCAGATGAGTTGTTTGGCGGTTACACCTGCTACAACGAGCCGAGAGTATTCAAACTTTATCAGACAATCGTTCCGCATTGCATCAGAAAGGCTATCAGAGCCGTATGCAAAAAGCTGCCTGACATAAAGGGCAGAGATTACCTTATCAGAGCGACAGACCCACTTGAAGAGCGCTACATAGGCAATGCCTTTATGTATGATTACAAGGAAAAGCGTGAGCTTTTAAAAGACCCTAACCTTGCAAGCCGTCCGCAGGACTATGCAAAGAAGTATTACTACCGTTGCCGCAGATATGACGATGTTACAAAGATGCAGTATCTTGACATTAATATGTGGATGGTGGGCGATATTCTCCTTAAAGCAGACAGAATGAGTATGGCTAACTCGCTTGAGCTGAGAGTACCGTTCCTTGATAAAGAAGTGTTCAAGGTTGCGTCAACTCTCCCTACAAAGCTCCGTTGCAACAGACACAACACAAAGTATGCTATGCGTAAGGCGGCTGTTCGTCATATGCCTGAGGCTACCGCCGAGAAAGAAAAGCTCGGTTTCCCTGTTCCTACAAGAGTATGGCTCAGAGATGAAAAATACTACAATGTTGTTAAGACAAAGTTTAAGGGAGCAACAGCCGAGAAGTTCTTTAATACAGATATTCTTATTCGTTGGCTTGATGAGCATTACAGCAACAAAGAGGATAACAGCCGTAAGGTTTGGACAATCTATGTGTTCCTTGTATGGTATGATATTTACTTTAACGAGGATAACGAAAAGGTAGAAAAGCCTGTAAATCACCTTGACGAGTTGAGGGCGATTGCAGAGGCAAGACAGGAAAAAAAGCTCAATGAGTTTGGCGAGGCAATTATGACCGAGGCCGAAAAGCTCGACAAAGATTATGACGCACCAAACTTTGGCATAGATAAATCGGCAAAAAAAGCTGAAAAAGAACAGGCAGAGGAAAAAGAACCTGTAAAGGCAGAAAAGCCTGCCGAGGATAATGTTGCCGAAGAGGTAAAGGCTGAAGAAAAAGCCGAGGAAAAACCTGAAGAGGTAAAAGCGGAAGAACCCGAAATTAGGAAAGAGGCTGAGCCTGAGGAAGTTAAGATCGAGGACGAGCCTGTAATTGAGGAAGAAGAGCCGCAGGAAACCGAGCAGGCTGAGGAAGAGCCAAAGGCAGAGAAATATGTGAATATTTCTAATCCTGAGGATACAGAGGTTTATGAAGAACCAAAAAAGCCGAGCACTCCGCAGGAGGAGCTTGAAATGGCGATTGAGGGCATTGAAAAGCGCTCAAAATATCTTGATGAGCCTAATGTTATTTCAGACGAGGCGATTGACGAAATTGTAAAGTCGATTAAGTTCTTTGATGACGAGGACTAATTAAAATAAAATAAAAACATAACTGCCCGACACCACAAAAGCGGTTGTCGGGCAGATGATTATAATAAAATGGTTGTGTTTTAAATGTTGGGATAAGATTAATTAATGGTGGTTTAACGCACAAAGTTATAGTTTTAAAAACTTAAAATTTAGGTCAACCCTTTTTAAAGGGTTGCGGGTTTGGGCAGAGCCCATAAAATAATAAAATTGCACTGAATTGAAATCTAAATAAACAGTTACAATTATATTATAGGATAACTAAACTTTAGATTAGTTAATACTTTAAAATAAAACAAAAGTCAAGACTAATAAGTGGCAGAAAGCAAGAAAGTTGCGCTTGAACAGTCTTAGAGAAAAGATATTCTAAAGGATGCAAAAGCTTTTGTGTGCGGCTGCCCTTGAAAAGTGGCAAATCAGTAGTTTAGTAGCGTGGCTTTTCTTTGTTGCTGTCGCAATTTTTTAGGCTTTCGCCATTGTGTTTAAGCCACCAAACGGCAAGCCATTTGGCTATTAAAATTTGCGATAGTTTGAAGTTTTGTGGGTGTTGCCCACACCTACAACCTTTAAAAAGGTTGACCAAACTTTTAACTTCGGGCGGATAGTTTGGCTTTTGCTTTACTTTGTTGCCCGACCGATAATTTGCTAACCCACATTACCCAACTTTTGATAAAAACCAATAATACAAAACAGAAAGATTTACACAATAACTCCAAGACAGAGCATATTGAGCATTATGTTGTACTCGGGTTCAAAGTCGGAGAGAGGAAGAGGATTTTTGCCTTTGCCCATCTCAATAGTGAGCGCAGGACGGCGGAATTTTTCAATAAACCAATCCTTAAATCCACCGCCTGTTGCAATGTCCTCGGGCACTGATATATTGTATCCGCTTGCTTGTGACAAAACAGACGCAAGGCGAAAACTCATAACGGGTGTGTGCTTGCCGAATGAACAGTAAATTTCTCTGCCCTGACTATGAAAAGCAATGGCCCGGTCAAAGTTGTTGCGCTTGCAAAGGTTTGTGAGAGCCTTGGTTTCAGGCTCGCTTTCGGGTGCATTTCCGCCAAAACGAGTTGCGGACGGAGATTTTATATTCATACTCAGCTCACGATTTTTCAGCTCGTTCCACCCTGCGTTGAAATTGTGGTTTATGTCCACACCTCGTGCGTTTGCCTGCCAAACCTTGTTGTCTTTTGAGGCTTTGTCTACAAGAGATTTGTATTTGAGAGCGGCGGCAGAGCCATGGATTGCAATTTCCACGCCGTCGGGATTTACGCAGGGCACAATCGTAAGACCTTTATCACGCAGAAAATCTCTGATTTTGTAGCGGCCCACAACGGAATCGTTTTGCATTGCATCGGCGCATTGCTCAAAAAATTTGAGTACAGCAGTAATGGTGAGATATTCCGAACCGTGAAAGCCTGCGCAGTACAGCACTTGATTTTTTGTGTTGCCAATGTGCAGAACATCAATGCATCTTCCGCATACGCTTTTGCCTGCAAACGAGTGGTGCACAAAGCTGTATTTTTCGCAGATGCTGTTAATAATCTTTTTTCTTGTTTGGTAGTCGGGCATTACATTGTAGTCTGTCATAAAATGTTCCTTTCTGTTTTTTTCCTTAAATTAATTCAAATGAGGTATAAGTATGAAACTTTTTGAAAAGACCTTGAACAGCACTTCTGTTTTTGACGGCAGAATTTTGCATATAACCCTTGATGATGTTGAACTTGAGGACGGCAAAAAGTCCAAGAGAGAAGTTGTAAATCACCCCGGCGGAGTTACTGTTGCCGCACTTGACGATGACAATAATCTGTTTTTTGTAAGACAGTTCCGTTATCCGTACAAGGAGGTTGTACTTGAGCTGCCGGCAGGCAAACTCGAAAAAGGCTCAACTCCCCTTGAAAACGGCAAGCGTGAATTGCTTGAAGAAACAGGCGCTCAGGGATATTCGTATACTTCACTCGGTCAGCTTTATCCGTCCCCCGGCTACACCAACGAGATAATTCACCTTTATGTATGCAGAATAAAAAGCGAGGGCGAGAGCAAGCCTGACGAGGGAGAATTTTTGAATGTTGAAAAAATCCCACTCGACAAGGCTGTTGAAATGGTGCTCAACAACCAGTTGCCTGATGCTAAAACTCAGGTAGCCGTACTAAAAACAGCAATGCTGCTTAAAAGTGGAAAAATTTAACTTGCAGGTGCTCTGCAATTAAGGTATGAATAAATATATGCAAACTTTTTTTGAATTATTACCCGAAAAAGAAAATACATCTGTTGCACTCGGATTTTTTGACGGACTGCATATCGGTCACCGCAAGGTTATAGGCGAGGCGGTAAAGGGCAGTGAAAAAAACCTTGTGCCAATCTGCTATACTTTTGCACAAAGTCCGAAAAGTGTGTTGAAAAATCAGCCGCAAGAGGCGCTTATGAGCCTTGAAAACAAAAAAGAGGCGCTGTCCGAAATCGGAATACAGCACCTGTATATGTGTGACTTTAAGTCGGTGGTGGATATTGCACCACGAAAATTTGTTGAGGATATACTGATAAAAACATTTAAAGCCAAAAAGCTGTGCTGTGGCTTTAACTACACCTTTGGCAAAAACGGAGAGGGCAACACACAAATGCTCGCTAAAATTTGCAGGGAAAACGGCATTGAGTTGAAGGTTTTGCCGCCCGTTGAGGAGAAGGAGGGTGTTGTATCATCAACGCTTATCCGAGAACTTATAAAAGACGGAAGGGTGCGCAGAGCAAACGAGCTTTTAGGTTCATACTTTGGCTTTAGCGGCGAGATTGTGCATGGACAGCATCTCGGCAGAGAACTTGGCACTCCTACGCTCAATCAGTCACTGCACGAAGAACTTGTTGTACCGAAATTCGGTGTGTATGCGTCTTGCATAACCCTTGATGACGGCAGAAAGTTTTGCGGTGTAACCAATATCGGAGTAAAGCCGACAGTCGGAGAATTTGCCCCGTTGTGTGAAACATGGATGCCCGATTATAAGGGCGAGGAATTGTATGGCAGGGTGGCAGATGTGCGGCTTTTGGACTTTATAAGAGGAGAAAAGAAGTTTTCTTCGCTTGATGAACTGAAAAAAGCTATCTTTGATAACGCAAAGACAGCTAAAAAGATTTTTGCTGAAATAGCAGATTGCAATTAAAATTATAAACTTTTTATCTTAAACCACAAAACGGCTGTTCTCATTGAACAGCCGTTTTCATTATTACTCTTATTTTTTATTCTTTTTATATTTGCCTATTACATAAATCAGCACAAAGCCGAGCAGAAAAGCACCTACTACGCATTTGAACACAATACCGAGCACGCCGTCAAACATTGCTATGCCCGAAAAGCTGTTCATTGCATACCATACTGTCATAAAGGAGAAAAATCCGCCGATAATATAGCATAGCGAACCGAGTTTTTTTGCCGATACAAACATATACAGTGCGATTATTGCCCATAATATAAAGTAAAAGTTTTTAATAGTTTCCATTGTTAATCTCCGTTACAGTTTAAGGTCGGGAATGTACTGCTTGATAATTGAAATTAATCCGACCTTTGGAGTGTCTTCGTCGGGTAACTGCGGAAAGTCATATGCCGCATAGTCATTGCCCTCAATAATAGCAGGGCCGTTTTCGGAAATGCACACATCCCAACCGCAATATTTGAATTCGGGTTCTTCAAGCGCCGCATTCTTGACAAGCTCCTTGACCTCTTCGCAGTAAGGAATTTTAAACCCTTTAAATTTTATTCCCGAATAGGGGTGTTCGTATGCAATGTCCATATTCGAGGTATGTCCGGGGCCTGTTACCGTTCCTGTATCAAGGTCAAAGTGGCAGGCAAATCCGCCGTTTTCAAGGTTGTCCACAAATTTACCGTTATTTCCTGTTTTAAACACCGCATACAAAATATTCGGCTTGCCGTCTACCACAAGTGTGGCAATTCTTAAGCAGTTAATTGAGTGAGGATAAATTTTTGAAACATCGGGGTGTTGTTTTATTGCCTCTTCAAGCACACCGAATTCGTTTTCTTTGTCAAAAACATAATTATAAAATTCTTCGTCACTCTTAAAGTCCGCTTTAACAAGTCGCTCAATGCCCTTTCCGCACTCGCCGAATGCAGGCTTTGCAATGAATACATCCCATGGCTTTATAAACTCGCTGAACTGCTCAAGGGTTACCTTTTCGTCAACCACAAGAACTCGTCTGCCAAGATATTTTGCAAATCGTGTGTCAAATAATCTTTTATCGTTAAAAATCTCTGCGCTTGTAAGGTCATTTTGCATTAACATAAAGCGCTTGTTTTTAAAGCGTGTCATATATGTTTTGCGCTGGTCGGCTGTCATATTGTAGTATTCAAACAGAACATAGTCGTTGTATCCGGCTCTGTATTTTAAAAAGCAACCTACCATATCAAAGAAAATGCCGGCTTTGTTTTTGCCGGATTTTGTGTGAACAGTGTTAATTGCACCGGAAAGTTTGCCAAGAGTTGCTCCTGAACAAACTCTGAAAAAGTAACCAATCCCCATAGTAACCTCGAAAGTATGTATTTTGTTAAAAGCAGTGGCAAAAATATGCCGATTTATCAGATGAAAATTGTAATAGTCGATATAATACTTATTATAGTATATATTGCGGTAAAAAGTCAATATGAGTGACTGATTTGTGAAAAAGTTTTTGAAAAGTAAAATTTTTATAATAAAACTCTTGACTTTTGCTGACTTTAAGATTATAGTATAAACATAAGAGTTAGCACTCACATATAGAGAGTGCTAAAACAACAAAACGCAGGCAGAGAGGTGATACCTATGGAGCTTGCGGAAAGAAAGCAAAAAATTCTTTCGGCTGTTGTTGAAAACTTTATCAGAACAGGCGAGCCGGTAGGTTCAAAAACTCTGATAGATGAAACCAACCTAAAGGTTTCATCGGCTACTGTAAGAAACGATATGGCAGACCTTACGCAAAGGGGCTATCTGATTCAGCCGCACACCTCGGCAGGCAGAATACCTACTCAGCAGGGATACAGATACTATGTTGACAATCTTATGAAGATTGTGGCGGTGTCACAGCGGGGCAGAGAACTTGTGGAGGATAAACTTTACAGAAATGCCGAATCACCCGAAAATATTTTAAAGTCAGCCGCAGATCTTCTTTCGGAGCTGACAGGACTTACCGCAGTTGCCACAACACCGAATTCCGCAGAAAGCAGAATCCACAAAATCAGCTTTGTGCAGACGGGTTCACATACAGCAATGGCTGTTGTAATTGCCTCAAACGGCATTATAAAAAATCAGCTGTTCAGATGCGAATTTATAATCACTCCCGAAATTCTTGAGATTTTCGATAAGGCACTCAACGAGTTGTTTGATGGAGTAAAGCTTTCTTCGATAAATCGTCCGTTTATACAGACGGCAGCGGCAAGGTTTGGCGAGTTGTCACTCTTTATGCCGAGTGTGCTTACGGCGATAAAAGATGCGGCAGACAAGGCAAACGAAGTCGGAATCTTTTTGAGCGGTCAGACAAAGCCGTTGTTTATGCAGAATGTAAATTTTCTTGCGGCAAGAAATGTAATTGAACTTCTTTCAAGAAAAGGAGATCTTGCAGGTGTTCTTACAAGCCTGCCGATAGGTACTTCGGTAAGCATAGGAACGGAAAACAGCCGCATAGAACTTGCGTACAGCTCGGTAATATCCTCAAGTTACAGCGTAAAGGATACACCGTCCGGTACGCTTGCCGTAATAGCTCCGATACGGACGGATTACGGCAGAGTGATTTCGATTATAGAATGTATAAGCGAATGTGTAAGCAAGATAATAAGCGAGCTTATAGAGCATTAATATAGAAAGGAAAGGTAATATGTCAAAGAAAAAAGAAGTGACAAAAGACGAAGCTGTTGTAAACGAGAATACATCCGAACAGACAGCTGAAGCGGTTACGGAAGAAATTGATGAAACCGCCAAAAAAATAGCCGAACTTGAGGAGGAGCTCAACTCACAGAAAGACAAATATCTTCGCCTTTGTGCCGAGTATGACAACTACCGCAAGAGAACAGCAAACGAAAAGCTTTCTATTTATGATGACGCAACAGCAAAGGCGGTTACAGAACTTTTGCCGGTAGCAGACAGTATTCAGATGGCTATTACAAATTTAAAGGACGCCGATCCCGATATTTTAAAGGGCATTGAGCTTATTTCAAATCAGCTTGCAAAGTCGCTTGAAAAGCTCAAGGTTGAGCCTTTCGGTGCGCAGGGTGAGGAGTTTAATCCGGAAATTCACAACGCAATCTCAAAGATTGACGATGAGAATTTTGAAAAGAACTGTATTTCACAGGTGTTCCAGACAGGTTACAAAATCGGCGATAAAATTATTCGTCATGCAATGGTTCAGGTTGCAAATTGCGACTAAGACCTTTATATAAATAAATCAGTATAAAAGTAAAACAAATATATTCAGGAGGAATTTATTATGGCAAAGACAATAGGTATAGATTTAGGTACAACAAACTCATGTGTAGCAGTTATCGAAGGCGGCGAGCCGGTAGTTATTCCTAACGCCGAGGGCGCAAGAACAACTCCTTCCGTTGTTGCATTCTCAAAAGACGGCGAGCGTATGGTAGGTCAGGTTGCAAAGCGCCAGGCTATCACAAACCCTGACAAAACAGTTTCTTCTATCAAGAGAGAAATGGGTACTTCATATAAGGTATCTATTGACGGCAAGCAGTACACACCACAGGAAATTTCAGCTATGATCCTTTCTAAGTTAAAGGCTGACGCTGAGGCTTACCTCGGTGAAAAGGTAACTCAGGCAGTTATTACAGTTCCTGCTTACTTTACAGACGCACAGCGTCAGGCAACAAAGGATGCAGGTAAGATTGCAGGTCTTGATGTAAAGAGAATTATCAACGAGCCAACAGCAGCTGCACTTTCTTACGGTATTGATAAGGAAAAAGACCAGAAAGTTATGGTATATGACCTCGGCGGCGGTACATTCGATGTATCTATCATTGAGATGGGCGACGGCGTACAGGAAGTTCTTGCAACAGCAGGTAACAACCGTCTTGGCGGCGATGACTTCGATAAGAGAATCATTGACTGGATGGTAACATCATTTAAGAATGAAACAGGTATTGACCTTTCATCGGATAAGGTTGCTATGCAGCGTTTTAAAGAGGCTGCTGAGAAAGCTAAGATTGAGCTTTCAGGCGTTACAACATCATCAATCAACCTCCCGTTCATTACAGCAGACCAGACAGGTCCTAAGCACCTTGACTTAACACTTACAAGAGCTAAGTTTGATGAGCTTACAGCTGATCTCGTAGAGGCTACAATGGGTCCTGTTCGTTCAGCTCTCTCAGACTCAGGCTTACAGATCAGCCAGATCGACAAGGTTCTTATGGTTGGCGGTTCTTCAAGAATCCCGGCTGTTCAGGAAGCTGTTAAAAAGCTCATCGGCAAAGAGCCGTTCAAGGGCATTAACCCGGATGAGTGCGTAGCTGTCGGCGCTGCTATTCAGGGCGGTGTTCTCGGCGGTGAGGTTGAGGGCTTACTTCTCCTCGATGTTACACCACTTTCACTCGGTGTTGAAACAATGGGCGGCGTAATGACAAAGATTATTGAGAGAAACACAACAATCCCAACAAAGAAGAGCCAGATTTTCTCAACTGCTGCCGATAATCAGACTCAGGTTGAAATCAATGTTCTTCAGGGTGAGCGTGAATTTGCAAGAGATAACAAGCAGCTCGGTTTGTTTGCTCTCACAGGCATTGCTCCTGCTATGCGTGGTGTCCCACAGATTGAGGTAACATTTGATATTGATGCCAACGGTATCGTTAATGTATCTGCAAAAGACCTTGGCACAGGCAAGGAACAGAAGATTCAGATTCAGAACTCAACTTCAATGAGCAAGGACGATATTGATAAGGCTGTTAAGGAAGCTGAGCAGTACGCTGCTGAGGATAAAAAGCGTCGTGAAGAGGTTGACGCTAAGAACGAGGCTGAAAACCTTGTATATCAGGCTGAAAAGCTCGTAAACGAGAGTGGCGACAAGATTTCTGAGGACGAGAAGAGCACAATCAATACAAAGTGTGCTGCCGTTAAGGACGCTATCGCTAAGAACGACAAGTCTATGATTGACGCTGCTAAGGAGGATTTACAGAAAGCTGTTTACGAAGTTTCTGCAAAGCTCTATCAGCAGGCAAACCCACAGGGTGCTCAGGGTGCAGCTCCACAGGGTGACCCACAGCAGGGCGCTCAGGGTGGCTCAAACGGAGATCCTAATGTATATGATGCCGATTTTAAGGATGTAGACGGCAACTGATAAAAAAGATTTACACAATGATTGACTTCATTTGTTTTTCCTGTTAAAATTTGTTGAAGGGGCTGTTTTTTGCAACGGCTCCTTTAGCACTGTATGGATTTTTGACAGCGTATAAATTCCTTATACGGCTGATAACGAGTTATTAAAAGGTGAGAAGAATGGCAGATAAAAGAGATTACTATGAGGTGCTTGGTGTTTCTAAGGGTGCAAGCGAAGATGAAATAAAAAAAGCATACCGCCAGTGCGCTAAAAAATACCACCCTGACCTCCATCCCGGAGATAAGGATTGCGAGGAGAAATTCAAAGAAGTCAACGAGGCTTACGAGGTACTTTCAGATAAAGATAAAAAGGCTCGCTATGACCAGTACGGTCACGCAGGCGTAGACCCTAACTTTGGAGCAGGGGGCGCAGGCGGTTACGGCGCTTATGGTCAGGGTATTGATATTGACGATATTTTCTCAAGCTTTTTCGGCGGATTTGGCGGCAGACGCTCCAATAATCCTAATGCTCCGAGCCGAGGCAGTGATGTTGAGGCGAGCATTTATATTTCATTTGAAGAGGCTGCAAAGGGATGTAAAAAGACCGTAAGCTATGACTGCGTTTCTACTTGTGACGAATGTCATGGAACAGGCGCAAAGCCCGGCACTCAGCCAAAGACTTGCTCGGTATGCGGCGGTTCGGGCAGAGTAACAATCAGTCAGCGCTCACCTTTTGGTGTGGTGCAAACTCAGCGTGCGTGTGATGCTTGTCACGGTAAGGGCAAGATTATAGACAGTCCTTGTCCTAAGTGCGGCGGTTCGGGCAGAAAGCGCAAGACCAAAACCGTTGATATTACTGTTCCGGCAGGCATTAAAGACCAGCAGATTCTTAATGTCGGCGGCAGAGGCAACGCAGGCTACAACGGCGGCCCTTCTGGTGACCTTCATGTATATGTAAATGTTCAGCCGCATCCTGTATTTGAACGCAGAGGCGACGATGTATGGTGCAATCTTCCTCTTACATTTGCACAGGCTGCTCTCGGCGCAGAGGTGGTTGTTCCTACTCTTGACGGCAAGGTTTCGTATCAGGTTCACGAGGGTACACAGCCGGGCGATGTATTTAAGCTTAAGGGCAAAGGTATTCAGCGTCTTAACGACAGAGGAAAAGGCGACCAGTATGTGCGTGTAACCATTGAAGTTCCTAAGAACCTTAATTCTAAGCAGAAAGAGCTTATTAAGGAATTTGAAAATGTTACAAATGATAAAAACTACGCACAGCGCAACAGCTTTTTTGAGAAAATAAAGAGAATGTTCAACGAATAATTTTGATAACAGTATATAAAGGGGCTTAACAAATGGAGTCTTGGACAGAAATAAAAATTGCGGTAAACGCAAAGGATATAGACAGGGCAGGCGACATTGCAAATGTTGTAGTGCCTTACGGAATTTATATAGAGGACTACACTGCGCTTGAGCAGGAAGTGCAGGAGATTGCACACATTGACCTTATAGATGAGGATTTGCTCAAGAAAGACAGGAGCGTTGCCTATGTTCACATTTACCTTGAGCCTGATGTTTCTCCTAACGAGGCGGTGGCATTTTTATCTGAAAGGTATAATGCCGAGGGTATTGAGCATAAAATTGAATTGCTCGACTGTGCCGAGGAGGATTGGAGAAATAATTGGAAGAAGTATTTTAATCCGATTGCCGTCGGCGAAAAGCTCCTTATTCGTCCGAGCTGGAGAGATGATTACGATCCGCAGGGCAGAATTGTTTTAAATATTGACCCCGGTCTTGCGTTTGGCACAGGCAGTCACGAAACCACAAGACTTTGCCTTGAAATGTGCGAAAAGTATATGAAAAAAGGCGACAAGGTGCTTGATGTGGGTTGTGGCAGCGGTGTGCTCGGTATTGCGTCTTTGCTTATGGGCGCAGAGAGCGCAGTAGGTGTTGACATTGACGATGTTGCGGTGAGAACCGCCAAAGAAAATGCAGAAATCAACGGGGTAGCAGACCGCTTTACAGGAATTTGCGGCAGTTTTACAGACAAGGTAACAGGCAAGTATGACATTGTACTTGCGAATATTGTAGCTGACGCAATTATGTTTCTTTCAAAGGGCGTAAAGGACTTTATGAAAGACGATGCGGTTTATATTATGAGCGGTATTATTGACACTCGTGCCGAAGAGGTTAAAGAATCTGTCGGCAAGGATTTTGATATTATAGAAGAACACCTTGAAAAAGGTTGGGTGTGCCTTGCCGCTAAGGCGAAAAAATAAGGCGCAAAGCTCACTATGTGCTGTATTGTGCGGTATTTGCTGAACATTTGTCAAAAAACTGTCACAATGGCATGGTAAAATCTAATTAACTTTGATGTTCGGAGGCACGATTATGAAAAAAACAAATAAAAAGGATACAGTAAATCTGTTTTTCTCTGCATTCCTTATTCTCGCATTTGTAGTATGCGCACACTTTTTTGCAAACTTTGCACTCGGACAGAGCGAAGTCTTTTCAAATGTAATTCAGCTTTTTGTATATGCAGTATTCGGTCTGCTTTTGTTCTATGCAACAAGAGTAGGTGACGGCAAGCCTGTTAAGCGTTTTTCACCGCTTACATTAATTATTATGGTGTTGCCTGCTTTATACATAATGATCGCAAGTATTGCAAGCGGTATGCCGCTTCACGATGCATTTGTAGTAAATGAGTCTTCACTCGGTCTTGTGGCAACACTCGCAGGTGTTGTATTTGGTTATGGCGTTCCCTATACATTCCTCAGCGGCTATGAAATGGCCGAGGACGAGGGTGAAAACAAGGAAAAGCTCGTTGAGGGCGGCGTTGAGGCTGACCTTAAGGCGGCTGACGAGGAAAGCTCACAGGAAACAACAGAAACCGTTGAAAGCGAAAATGACGGCGAGGAAAGCACAGAAGAATAATTTTGCTTTACTTATAAAATTAACAGCGACTTGACAAACTCGAGCCGCTGTTTTATTATTTAAGCGGTAGTAATTATTTGTTTGAATTAGCTTAAGAGGGTGAATTTATGGATGAAAAGGATAAATTTGACGGTATAGACGGCGAACAGGAAGAGGCAGTGTATGTTGCCCGTCATGCAAGGCGGGACGAGGAAGAGGATAGATTTGCCGATGTTGAAAATTTTGATGTAGACAGCACCGAACCTGAAAGTGTGCAGGACGGCACAGAGGGCAAGGACGATTACACAGACAGCTACGACAGCTACGGCGACGATTTTAATTTTCAGTCGGTAGCAAGCAAAAAGCATATTCCGTCAGATAATCCGTGCAAGAGCAATAAGGATTACGGCGATGACTTTGACGGTCAGACAGGCGAGCACAGGCACGAGCATAAACGCAGAAAGCCGGATAATGATGACTATTATGTAAACGATTTTCATATTAACCACCATAAGGGCAAGAATAAAAAATCAAAAAAGAAAAACAATAAAGCCACATTAATTTGTATTGTGGTGGCTGTTGCGGTTATATTGGTTTGTGTTATTGCTTTTGTGTTGTCAAAGTGTTCATTCCAGAATAAAAAGTCTGAGACAACAACCGTACCGACAACAAAGGCGGCTATAACAACTCAACAGCCGACAACCGCGTATTATGAACCCGAAACCGAGCCTGAGTATGTTCCCGATTACACGGAGTATGTGGAGGAAACCACAGAACAGCCTTACACAGAGGAGTACACCGAGCCGGAAACAGAGCCTTACACAGAAGAATATACCGAACCCGAAACTTACGAACCTACCCCGGATACAGAACCTGTAACGGAGTATGTTCCCGACGAAACAACACAGATTGTATAAATAACTTTAAATAAACGGAGATGAAAAATATGGGATGTAGTCATGATTGTTCTTCTTGCAGTTCGGATTGCAAGTCAAAAAATCCCGAAAGTATGAGAGAAAGCCTTAACAAGTACAGCAGTGTAAAAAAGGTAATTGCTGTTGTGTCGGGCAAGGGCGGAGTAGGCAAAAGCCTTGTAACCTCAACTCTTGCGGTAACCTTTAACCGCCTTGGCAAAAAGGTTGCTGTTCTTGACGCCGATATTACAGGCCCGTCAATTCCAAAGGCTTTTGGCATAAACGAGAGAGCCAAGGGCAACGAATACGGAATTATTCCTGCGGTAACAGAAACAGGCATTGATGTTATGTCGGTTAATCTTTTGCTTGAAAACCCGACTGACCCTGTTGTGTGGAGAGCACCGGTTATTACAGGCACAGTAAAGCAGTTTTGGAGAGATGTTATATGGGAAAACGAGGACTATATGTTTGTTGATATGCCGCCGGGAACAGGCGATGTTCCGCTTACGGTTTTCCAGAGCCTGCCGATAGACGGCATAATTGTTGTGGCATCTCCGCAGGAGCTTGTTTCAATGATTGTTGAAAAGGCGGTAAAAATGGCAAATATGATGAATGTGCCGATTCTCGGACTTGTTGAGAATATGAGCTATTTTGTTTGCCCCGACTGCGGTAAAAAGCACAGCATTTTCGGAGAAAGTCATATTGATGAAATTGCCGAGAAATATAACACAAAGGTGCTTGCAAAGCTTCCAATCGACAGCGACATTGCAAAATGCGTTGATGAGGGCAGAGTAGAACTTTTTGAGGGCAACTACCTTGACGATGCCGCACAGGAAATCGAAAAAGCGCTTGCGTAAATAATAAATTATGACTTTGCGCAAATTTAAGATAAAATCTTAAATCGCTTTACGAAATATTTTCTGAAACATAATTTTTAAAGCTAAGGCTCTTCTGAACGGAGAGCCTTTTGTTATGCACTTTAGTTAAATAAATTGTAATTTTACGCTTTATTATATCCAAAAATATGCTTGCATTTATATGCATCAAAATGGTATAATTATGCTGTTATATGGGATATAATTGATATGAAATTTGGAGGAACAGAAAATGCACAGATGTCCGGATTGCGGAGAAAGATTTGAGGGTAATATATGTACATTTTGCGGCAGACCCGTACCGCAAGAAGAATTAGAACAGGAAAAAGCCGTTCAGGAAAAATCCGACGAACAGGCAAATATAAATAATTCTGAAGAAGTGTCGAAATTTACAGTTGAAAATACTGCTTTAAACAGTGCCGGTGCTCAGCCTGTAAACGAATACGCACAAAACGGTTACAACACGCAGCCTGTAAACAACTATGCTCAAAAAAATTACAATTCACAGCATAGTTACGGAAACCCTAATTACAACAACAGCGCAATGCCGAGCGGTTATACTAATCAAAATCAGCCGTTTTCGGATGTTGTAAATACCCGTGAAAAGGAAAAATCAAAAACAACTCTCATAGTTGTTCTTGTTGTTGTAAGTGTATTGATTATCAGCCTTTGTGTTATCGGATATACCATCATAACGAATGTAATCAAAAATAATAAATTTAATATGGGAACAGGTGAGTTTACGGGTGCGGATGACTCTGTTGCCGTTTCGTCCGTGAGTATTGATTTGGACGAAAACTCGTATTGCTATTACACTGAAAACGATGACGGAACTGTTACAGTCACAGGCATTGACACCTGGGATTACTACAATAATTTTACGGATGAAGTTGTAGATGATACTTACAATTTTTATTTTAATATTCCGAGTGAAATTAACGGCAAAACCGTAACTGCTGTCGAGAAAATCAATCCGTCCAATCCTCTTTCCTCGGGTATTCTCCATATTCATATTACAATACCGGGTACAGTAAAGACAATACAGAGCGATACTTTTAACCTGTCGGAACATGTGCGTGAAATTACCTTTGAAGACGGTGTTGAAACTCTTGAGCCTGACGCTATTGTGGATTGCTATTCGCTTGATAGGGTTAATATTCCGGAATCGGTGACCGTTATAGGTGAGCATGCGGTAGGCTTTAATATTGCGGGAGATACATTTTCAGAGCCTGTCGGCAAAAGAGAATATACCCGTTCTCCGCTTACTCACATATACGTTAAAGAAGGCTCGGCTGCCGACAAATATGCTAAGGATAACGATTTGTACATTGAATATAACTGATGCTTTGATTAATCGTTAGCGTTTAAATTCTAAAGGCTCTTATCGAAAGTTGAGATAATTGCTTTGATGAAATTATGCCAAATAATAAACTTAAGGTTCTCTGCTGCGGAGAACCTTTTTGTTATGAAATTATAAAAATATAAAATATATTGCTTTTTATATGTAAATAAAAGCTATTGATTTTTGCATAAATAAAATGGTATAATTATGCAATATTATGGCAAATATATTTTGCTTATTTAAGGAGAGGTATAGTAAATGAAATGTCCTAATTGCGGAAATGAAATCACAGGTAAGTTCTGCACAAGCTGCGGCACACCCGCTCCTGTCGAAGAGCCTGTAAAAGAGCAGGAAACTCAAACACAGCCTTCACAGTCGGATAATTTTGCAGCAAACAATTATAATTCCGAATCCGCACAGCAGAATGTTGCTGACAACAATTCACAGCCAAACAATTTCGGCACAGATAATTTTAACGCACAGCCAAACAATTTTGGTACAGATAATTCTAACGCACAGCCAAATAACTTTGATGCAAATAATTATAATTCTCAGCCTGTTGGCTATTCGGGTGCATCTACACCGTCAAACGGTATGCCTGTAAATAACGGTTACACAGGTCAGCAGTTTACAAATGTTCCTAACAACAATATGCCTAATCAGCCTAAAAAAGGTATGAGCGGCGGCAAGGTTGCGGCTATTGTAATCAGCGTTATTCTCGGTATCATAATTATTCTTGCTGTTGTTGTCGGTGTTGTAGCTTGCAATGCTTTTAAGGCTGTCGGTTCGGTTATTGGCGGCGTTAAGGAAGGCGTAAGCATATTTGTAGAAGATAATGAAAGCAAATACAACAGTGACAGCAGCGCTGAGAGCAGTGAAAGAAATTATGACAGTGCAAGCCATTTTTACTATCAGGAGATTAACGACGGCAGCGAAATTGAAATCACAGGCTATAATTATATGGACACATTTGACGAAACATTTACCGATAAGAATTTTGAAATCAGAGTTCCGAACGAAATTAACGGCAAGCCTGTAACAAGCGTTTATGAGATATATATTTATAATTATTCGAATATCGACACCGATGATTTGAATATGAAGCTTATAATCCCCGGCTCTGTTAAGAATATTGAGGGCTATGCTTTGTGGGGCTTAGAGGGCGTAACCGAAATTGTTTTTGAAGATGGTGTTGAAAGCATTGGAGACTATGCTGTTTATAACTGCAAGTATCTTAAAAAGATTACAATTCCGGAGTCTGTAACATATATCGACGATGTCAGTGTCGGATATTTAGATTTAAATGAAGAAAATGTTATTTCAAAAGACCTTGTTATTGTAGCAAAGAAAGGCTCAGCAGCCGAAAAATACGCTCAGGATAACGGCTTTAAGGTTGAGAATAACTGATTTGGCAAAGCTAAAAATTGATAACCTTTTATATAAAACTGCTCTCTGATTTGTCGGAGGGCAGTTTTTGCGGTATATGCAGAAAATTTTGGGGTAAAATAGTATCTGCCACAGCACAAAACTTGAAAATGTAAGTAAAAATGCCGTAAAATCGGGATAAAAATGCTTGACAAAATGATATTTGTTGGGTTATAATACTAAATTGTGGAGCAATGTGTAATTGCACCTTGCTCGCCAATCGGCTCTGCTTGTCAGAGCGGTTAATCAATTTCTTAATATTTTGGGAAGGAGGAAAAATATGCCTACATTTAACCAGTTGGTAAGAAAGGGCAGAGAGGTTTCCGAAAAGAAAGCTAAGGCTCCTGCACTCTTAAAGGGTTGGAACTCTAAGAAGCGTGTTGCTATCAATCAGAGCTCACCACAGAAGAGAGGTGTGTGTACAGCTGTAAAGACTGCTACACCTAAAAAGCCTAACTCAGCTCTCAGAAAGATTGCCAGAGTAAGACTTTCTAACGGTATCGAAGTTAGCTCTTACATTCCGGGCGTTGGTCACAACCTTCAGGAACACAGCGTTGTTCTTATTCGTGGTGGCCGTGTTAAGGACTTGCCTGGTGTTCGTTATCACATCGTTCGTGGTACACTCGACGCACAGGGCGTTGCAGGAAGAATGCAGTCTCGTTCTAAGTATGGCGCAAAGCGTCCAAAGGCAGGTAAATAAGGAATTGACATAACTTCGGCTTAAATTGATTTTAAGTTCTGCTATGCGGCAGGATTTCTATATATATGTATGGATTTCTTGTTGGCATACGGGAGTTTGTCGCTTTCGAGTACCTATGATATCTCAATTATTGTGAAGGAGGGAAGCAAAGTGCCAAGAAGAGGTTCTATTGCGAAGCGTGACGTATTACCGGATCCGCTTTATAATTCAAAACTTGTAACTCGTCTTATCAATAACATTATGTACGACGGTAAAAAGGGCGTTGCTCAGAAGATTGTTTACGGTGCATTTGAAATCATTGCTGATAAGACAGGTAATAACCCACTTGAGGTTTTCGAGCAGGCTATGGAAAATGTAATGCCAGTTCTCGAGGTTAAGGCTCGCCGTGTAGGTGGTGCCACATATCAGGTTCCTATGGAGGTTCGTCCTGAGAGAAGACAGACACTCGGTCTTCGTTGGATTTCAACTTACTCAAGAGCCAGAAATGAAAGAACAATGAAGGAAAGACTTGCAGGAGAGATTCTTGATGCTACTAACAGCACAGGCGGTGCTTTCAAGAAGCGTGAAGACACTCATAAGATGGCTGAAGCAAACAAGGCTTTCGCTCATTACAGATGGTAATTTTTATTACCGGAGTAATTTTTAGAGGAGGATTTTATGCCAAGACAGGTTTCACTTGAACAGACAAGAAATATCGGTATCATGGCGCACATCGATGCCGGTAAAACCACAACAACAGAGCGTATCCTGTATTATACCGGCGTAAACCATAAAATCGGCGAAACACACGATGGTGCTTCAACCATGGACTGGATGGTTCAGGAGAAAGAGCGTGGTATCACAATCACTTCTGCTGCAACAACAGCATTCTGGTTCGGCAGCAAGCATCAGTACAAGAAACACAGAATCAACATCATTGATACACCTGGTCACGTTGACTTTACTGTTGAAGTTGAGCGTTCACTTCGTGTACTTGACGGTTCTGTAACAGTTCTTTGTGCTAAGGGCGGCGTTGAGCCTCAGTCTGAAACAGTATGGCGTCAGGCTGATAACTACGGTGTACCAAGAATGGTTTACGTAAATAAAATGGACATTATGGGTGCTAACTTCTACCATGTTGTTCAGATGATGAAGGACAGACTTAAATGTAATGCTGTTCCGATTCAGCTCCCAATCGGTGCCGAAAGCGACTTTACAGGTATTATCGACCTCGTTACTATGAAGGCCGAGATTTACCACAACGAAGACGGTACAGATTACAGTGAGGAAGAGATTCCTGAGAATATGCAGGATCTTGCTAACGAGTATCATGAGAAACTCATCGAGTCAGTTGCTGAGCTTGACGAGGATCTTATGGAGAAATACTTCGGCGGCGAGGAAATCTCTATTGATGAAATTAAGAAGGTAATCAGAAAAGCTACAATCGACAATACAATGGTTCCTGTAACTTGCGGTTCTTCATACCGTAACAAGGGCGTTCAGATGCTCCTTGATGCCATTATCGATTATATGCCGGCTCCAACTGATGTTCCTGCTATTAAGGGTACAGACCCTGATACAGGTGACGAGGTTGAAAGACATTCTTCTGATACAGAGCCATTTGCGGCTCTCGCATTTAAGATTGCTACTGACCCATTCGTTGGTAAGCTCTGCTTCTTCAGAGTTTACTCAGGTGTTGTAAATGCCGGTGACACAGTTTACAACTCTGTAAAAGACAACAACGAGCGTATGGGCAGAATTCTTCAGATGCACGCTAACGACAGAAAAGATATTGACTGCTGCTATGCAGGTGATATCGCTGCTGCTGTTGGTCTTAAAAATACAACAACAGGTGACACACTCTGCGACGAAAAGCATCCTGTAATTCTTGAGTCTATGGAGTTCCCGGAGCCTGTTATCAGAGTAGCTATCGAGCCTAAGACTAAGGCCGGCCAGGAAAAGATGGGCATTGCTCTTGCAAAGCTTGCAGAAGAAGACCCAACATTCCGTGCTTATACTGATGAAGAAACAGGTCAGACAATTATCGCAGGTATGGGTGAGCTTCACCTTGAGATTATCGTTGACCGTCTTCTCCGTGAGTTTAAGGTAGAGGCTAACATTGGTGCTCCGCAGGTTGCTTACAAAGAAACAATCCGTAAAGAGGCTTCTGTTGATGAGAAGTATGCTCGTCAGTCAGGTGGTAAGGGTCAGTACGGTCATGTTAAGATTAATGTATTCCCTAACAAGGACAAGGGTTACGAATTTGTTAATAACATTGTCGGCGGTGCTATTCCTAAGGAATATATCCCGGCTGTTGACCAGGGTATTCAGGGCGCAATGCTCAGCGGTGTACTCGCAGGTTACAATGTAGTTGACGTTAAGGTTGAGCTTTATGATGGTTCTTACCACGAGGTTGACTCATCAGAAATGGCATTTAAGATTGCCGGTTCTATGGCATTCAAAGAGGCTATGAGAAAAGCTGATCCTGTTCTCCTTGAGCCTATCATGAAGGTTACAGTTATCGTTCCTGACGAATACCTTGGTGATGTTATCGGCGACCTTAACTCTCGCCGTGGTATGATCCAGAGTATGGAAGCTGAGAACGGTGCACAGAGAGTAACAGCTCATGTTCCGCTTTCTGAGATGTTTGGTTATGCTACTGATATGCGTTCTAAGACACAGGGCCGTGGTCAGTATGTAATGGAGCCTGACACATATGCAGAAGTTCCAAAGAACATCGCTGAAAAGATTATGAGCGAGAGAGCTAAGAAGGACTAATAAATCCTTTTTGCTGAATATATAAGGTTTTTTATAAAAACCTCTTGATTTTTTGTTAATTTGTTGATACAATAGCATTAAATCTATTGTAATGTAAATTACAATGAATTACCATATTTAAGGAGGAAATTTCCAATGGCAAGAGAAAAATTTGAAAGAAATAAACCCCATGTAAACATTGGTACAATTGGCCACGTTGACCATGGTAAAACAACACTTACAGCTGCAATTACAAAGGTTCTCAACTTAGAAGGCGATGCTGACTTCGTTGATTACGCTAACATCGATAAGGCTCCTGAAGAGAGAGAGCGTGGTATCACAATCAACACAGCTCACGTTGAGTATGAGACAGAAAAACGTCACTATGCACACGTTGACTGCCCAGGTCATGCTGACTATGTAAAGAACATGATCACAGGTGCTGCTCAGATGGACGGCGCTATCCTCGTTGTATCTGCTGCTGATGGTCCTATGCCACAGACAAGAGAGCACATCCTTCTTTCTCGTCAGGTAGGTGTACCTTACATCGTAGTATTCATGAACAAGACAGACCAGGTTGACGATCCTGAGCTTCTTGAGCTCGTAGAGATGGAGATCCGTGACCTCCTCAACGAGTATGACTTCCCGGGCGATGACACACCAATCATCAAGGGTTCAGCTTACCTCGCACTTACAAGCGATTCTAAGGATCCTAATGCTCCTGAGTATGCTTGCATTCACGAGCTTATGGCTGCTGTTGACGAGTTCATCCCAACTCCTGACCGTAAGGCTGACCAGCCATTCCTTATGCCTGTTGAGGACGTATTCACAATCACAGGTCGTGGTACAGTTGCTACAGGTAGAGTTGAAAGAGGTCAGATCAGAACTTCTGAGGAAGTTGAGATCGTTGGTCTTACAGACGAGAAGAGAAAAGTTGTTGTTACAGGTCTTGAGATGTTCAGAAAGACTCTTGACTATGCTGAGGCTGGTGACAACGTAGGTGTACTCCTCCGTGGTGTTCAGAGAACTGACATCCAGAGAGGTCAGGTACTTGCTAAGCCAGGTACAATTCACCCACACACAAAGTTCCGTGGTCAGGTATACGTTCTTACAAAGGACGAAGGTGGCCGTCATACACCATTCTTCAACAACTACCGTCCACAGTTCTACTTCAGAACAACTGACGTTACAGGTACAATCTCACTCCCAGAGGGTACAGAGATGTGTATGCCTGGCGATAACGTTGAGATGGATGTTGAGCTTATCACTCCAATCGCTATCGAAGTAGGTCTTCGTTTCGCTATCCGTGAGGGTGGTAGAACAGTTGGTTCAGGCGCAGTTATCGCTATTAACGAATAATTCTGACTGAATTTATAATTTCTTAAATAATTGAGCCGATTCGCAAGAGTCGGCTCTTTTTGTGTTTATTGAAAAGTAAATTTGGGTTTTGACTATTTGTAAAATGTGGGAAAGTATGATTTCCTTTTCTTGTTGCTTTCACTTTTCAAGGCTAACACCGTTGTGTTCAAGCCGCAAAACAGCAAACTGTTTTGCTATCATTAGATTGCATAAACGGAAAGTATTTGTGGGCTTTGCCCACACCCACAACCTTTGAAAAGGTTGACCAAACTTTTCAAATTATTTAATCACAACAGTTTGATAAGTTATTCATTAATCATAATTTTAATTATTTATTTAATTATTAAATTAAAATGCAATATTTTATGTAATAATAAAAATACATTGCTTTTATTATTTCAAGACAGTATAATTAAAAAGAATGGGGTTTTTACGGATAAAAACTCAAAAAATGAGAAAGAGGAATTAAAATGGATAAAAACAATGGCGCAATCTATGATGCCCGGAAACTCGGCAAACCAAAGATGATAATCCTTGGTATTCAACATATGTTTGCAATGTTCGGCGCAACAATTCTTGTTCCGATTATTACAGGACTTGACATCTCGACTACCTTGCTTATGGCAGGCCTCGGCACACTTTTGTTTCATTGTATCACTAAGTTTAAAGTACCTGCTTTTCTTGGCTCGTCATTTGCTTTCCTTGGCGGTTATGCCGCTATCAAAGCGCTTGCACCCGATGACCCTAACAGTATGTTGCCGTATGCTTGCCTCGGTGTAGCGTGTGCAGGACTTGTCTATTTTATCCTTGCCGCTATCATTAAGGCAGTTGGCATTGACAAGGTTATGAGATTTTTCCCACCTGTTGTTACAGGCCCTATCATTATCGCAATCGGACTTGGACTTGCTCCGTCTGCTGTATCTAACTGCACAACCAACTGGCTGCTTGCCGTTGTTGCACTTGCGGTAATTGTTGTGTTCAATATCTGGGGCAAGGGTATGGCAAAAATCATTCCGATTATTCTCGGATTGCTTATTTCTTACGGTGTAGGACTTGTCCTTTACTTTATTTCGCAGGCAAATCCCGACCTTATTCAGAATATGCCATGGCTTTTCTCAGGCGGTGCAGATGCCAACGGCGTTTATCAGCCGATTTTCGATTTTACAAGCGTAAACACTATTTGCGATAATATTGCTAAGGGCAATATTTTTGGCAGTGAAGGTCTTATCGGTATTCCTATCCATTGGGAGAAAACCGTATTCGGCGGCATTGACTATTCTAACACCGCTCTTATCGCATCATCAATTATTGCCATTGTTCCTATCGCTTTTGCCACAATGATGGAGCATATCGGCGACATTTGTGCTATCAGTTCAACAACAGGCAACAACTACATTCAGGACCCGGGTCTTCACAGAACACTTACAGGTGACGGTTTAGCAACAACTATTGCTTCACTTTTTGGCGGCCCTGCAAACACAACTTACGGCGAGAACACGGGCGTTCTTGCGCTCACAAAGGTTTATGACCCACGAGTAATCAGAATTGCCGCTTTCTTTGCTGTCGGTGTTTCATTCTTCCCGATTGTTTCTGCAATCATCGGTTCAATTCCAAGCTGTATTATCGGCGGTATCTCATTCGTTCTTTATGGTATGATTTCAGCTATCGGCGTAAGAAATGTTGTTGAAAACAAGGTTGACTTTACAAAGAGCCGCAATCTTATTGTTGCTGCTGTAATCCTTGTATGTGCGCTCGGACTTTCAAGCAATACAGTAAGTTTTGCAATCGGCAGTGCAACAATTACACTTTCACCGCTTGCCGTTGCATCAATCGCAGGTATAGTTCTTAACGCAATTTTCCCCGGTAAGGACTACAAGTTTAATTCTGCAAATGCATCTGATGCGGCAAACTTTGAAAAAGAAGTTGAACCGAAAGAGAAGAAAAAGTAAATTTATATTTAAAACCGAGTGCTGTTAATTCAACACTCGGTTTTTGCTTTTTATCAAAAGTTTGGGTAAATTATGATTTAGCAAAATAATTTTGCCAAGTATTATAAAAGTTTGGTCAACCTTTTCAAAGAATGTGGGTGTGGGCAAAGCCCACAAATACTTTTCGCTAACGCAAAGTTTTGATAGCCAAACAGCTTGCTGTTTGGCGGCTTGAACACAACGGCATTAGCCTTGAAAAGCGAAAGCAACAAGAAAAGGAAATCGTTATTTTGTTAATAAAATATAGTTTTTTTAATGGCTGACGCCTGTTTTAACAAACTTAGTTTTAGCACGCAAATAGCTTGCTGTTTGCGCCGGATAAATTGTAATATCGTAAGATATTATGGGCACTGCCCAAACCCGCAAGCCTTTAAAAAGTCTTGACCTAAATGTATTACACTAAACCGTGAGTTAAACAACGATTTATCCTAATTCATAATTAAAGAACCTTTTTATTATTCACAATATTCAGAAGATAATCTTCTACACATGTTAATCAAATTATAATAAATATAAAAATTTAAACACTCACCACACAAAAATGTTAAAAACTTTTTTGATTGCAAAGTCTTTTTTCAGCTGTTGCCCAATTTACCACCTTGATAAAATCGTCAATGTAAGACTTGCGGTCGTTGTAGTGCTTTAGGTAATATGCGTGTTCCCAAACATCAATATTAAGTATCGGTATAAATCCTCTGCAAAGCGGAGTATCCTGATTTTTGGTGGTGATAAATTTCAGCTTTTTGCCGTCATATACAAGCCACGCATAGCCTGAGCCGAAAACAGACATTGCGGCGGCGGTAAACTCATTTTTGAAATTTTCAAAACTTGTAAAGCTCTCGCTCATTTTGCGGTGAAGTATCCCTCGCTCAAGTCCTCGGCAGTCGGGACTCATACCGTTAAAATAAAATCTATGATTATACACGCCGCCTGCGTTATTCAGCACATCTCTGCGTTTTTCTTCCGGAATACGGCAGGGATTTTTTAATATTTCGTGCAGGCTCAGGCGCTGGATTTGCTTGCAGTCGCTCATCAGTGAATTTAGCTTGTCAATGTAGGCTTGCAGATGTCTGTCGTGATGAAGAATCATTGTTTTTTCGTCAATGTACGGTTCAAGTGCGTTGTATGGATAGCGCAGGGGAGTATTGGTAAACGGGTATCTATTGTCCATAGCGAATCATCCTTTCAAAATATTTTATGCCCGACCCTTGTCAGAGTTACCGATTTGATATTCAAATTTGATTTTTTATACATATATTTAATTTGGCGCAATGCAAAAAAAGTTGAAAAAATACGCATATTCTGTTATAATGTAAAATAGCAGAAAATTTTTTATTTTACTGATAATGCAAGTATATAAGTTAATAATAAAAGCAGGAGGTATTGATATGGTTAAAGAAATAATTTCAGAAGATTTTGAATCCGAAGTTCTTGGTGCAGATGTTCCTGTGCTTGTTGATTTCTGGGCAGAGTGGTGCAATCCATGCAAAATGATGACTCCGATTTTTAAGGAGATTTCAACAGAGATTGGCTCGCAGATGAAATTTTTTAAGCTGAATGTGGAAACCGAGCGACAGGTTGCCGACTACTTTGGAGTAATGAGTATTCCTACACTTATTCTTTTTAAAGACGGCGAAGAAGTGCTCAGACTTACGGGACTCCGCAAAAAAGAGGCTATGCTTGAAGAATTAAAGCCGTATTTAAGCTGATGAGCATAAAAAATTACAAGGTAGCCGCTGCACTTGCAATATTTTGCACTTTGCTGTGGGGCACTGCGTTTCCGTTTATAAAGGTTGGTTATGCCGAGTTTGGCATAGCCGCAAATGACATAGGCTCTAAGCTGCTTTTTGCAGGTGCAAGGTTTACCCTTGCAGGAATAATGGTGCTTTTAATCTTTTTAGTCAAAAACAAGCGATTGCCTACAATTGAGAAAAGCGGCATTTTGCCTGTTATGCTGCTCGGCTCTGTGCAGACTTTCGGGCAGTATATTTTTACATATATCGGCATAGGATTTACAAGCGGTGCGAACACTTCGGTCATAACCGCCTGTGCAACCTTTTTTACTGTGCTTTTTGCTTCGCTGTTTTTTAAGTCGGACAAGCTCAATGTTTGTAAAATTATCGGTTGTATTCTCGGCTTTTGCGGAGTTTTGTGTGTAAACAGCGGCGGCGGTGTGACTGCCGATACACTGTTCGGCGATTTTATGATATTGATGTCCACCTTATCGGCGGCAGCAGGTAATTTTATTTCTAAGGGAATAGTCCGTGACCGAGAACCGATTTCGGTCACGGGTTTTCAGCTTTCGTTTGGCGGAATACTGCTTTTAATTGCGGGTTTTGTTACAGGCGGAAAACTTGATTTTTCAAGCATAAAAGGATTGCTTGTGCTTTTGTGGCTTGCTTTTGTATCAGCTGCCGCTTTTGCGATATGGACGGCTTTGCTAAAACATCACCCTGCAAGCAGAATTTGCGTGTTCAATTTGCTTGTGCCTGTTTTCGGCACACTGCTGTCGGGAATTATGCTCGGCGAAAGCGTGTTCGGCATAGAAATGATTGTTTCTGTGGTGCTGATTTGCGCAGGAATATTTATATCTAATATGCAGATAAAAAAGAGGTGTGAGCGGTGAAAATTCAAGGTGTAATATCTGATATGGACGGAGTTATTCTCGACTCCGAAAAACTTTATGTTCGCTTTTGGTGCGAGGCAGGAAGATTTTACGGATTTCCCATGGAGGAAAAACACGCACTTTCAATCCGAAGTATGGCTCGACCGCTTGCCTCGGCTAAACTCAAGGGAATATTCGGCGATGGTTTCGATTATGAGGCTGTGCGCTCAAAAAGAGTTGAGCTTATGGAAAACTATGTTGAGAAAAACGGTATTGAAGTTAAGAGCGGCGCAAAAGAATTGCTTTCTTTTCTGAAAGAAAACGGCTATAAAGTCGCTCTTGCAACGGCAACTCCGCCTGAAAGGGCAGAGCGGTACCTTAAGGCACATGATTTATATAAATATTTTGATGTTACGGTGAGTGCATCAATGGTAAGCGTTGGCAAGCCTGCACCCGACATCTACCTCAAGGCGGCAGAGATGCTTTCACTTTCTCCGCAAAGCTGCGTTGCGCTTGAGGATTCTCCAAACGGCATTAAATCGGCAAGTTCGGCAGGTTGTGTAACCGTAATGGTGCCTGACCTCGACAAGCCGAGTAATGATATAATTCCGCTTTTGCACGGTGTTGCAAACGGACTAAGTGATGTGAAAAGGATTTTGAGGGAGCTTGAGGATTGTAATATACAGTAACCTTGAGCAATTGAGCAAAAAAGAAGAAGGGATTGAACTCGATGGATTTTCTACAAATGCTGAATGACTTTTTTACAAAGTTTGACAACATTTTATGGGGCATGCCAATGATAGTGATTTTGCTTGGCGCACACATTTATATGACCGTCAGAACAAAGTTTGTTCAGCGCAAAACATTAAAAGCGATTAAACTTTCTGTTACAAAAGACCCTGATTCAGACGGCGACATCAGCCCGTTTCAGGCGCTTACAACAGCACTTGCCTCTACAATAGGTACAGGTAATATTATCGGCGTAGGTACGGCTATTGCGCTTGGCGGTGCAGGTGCGGTGTTGTGGTGCTGGATTTCAGGTGTGTTTGGTATTGCCACAAAGTATGCCGAGTCGCTTATTGCGGTGAAATACCGTGTAAAAACTCGAGACGGTAAAATGCGTGGCGGCGCAATGTATGCTATTGAAAACGGTGTATCAAAGAAAACAGGAATTAACTTTAAGTGGGTAGCCGTATTGTTTGCGGTATTTGCGTTGTTTGCTTCATTCGGCGTTGGCTGCGGTGTTCAGACAAATGCGATTGCAAAGATTATGGATACAACCTTTAATCCTGACAAAACATATATGCTCCACTTCTTCGGAATGAATATTTCGACGGTTGCGCTTATTTCGGGTATTGTAATTGCAATTTGCGTTGCTCTTGTTATTTTCGGCGGTATTAAGTCTATTTCAAGAGTATGCGAAAAACTCGTACCTCTTATGGCAATACTCTATGTTATCGGCTGTATCATTATTTTATCAATTAACTTTGATGTGCTTTGGCAGACAGTTACACTTATTTGCGAGTCGGCTTTCAGCTTTAAGGCATTAGGCGGCGGACTTGCGGGTACAGGCATTATGATTGCGGCTCGTTACGGTGTTGCAAGAGGTCTTTTCAGCAACGAATCAGGTATGGGTTCTGCTCCGATTGTTGCATCTGCTGCCCAGTCAAGAAACTCGGTTCGTCAGGCGCTTATTTCATCGACAGGTACATTTTGGGATACTGTTGTTGTATGTCTTATGACAGGACTTGTAATTGTAAGCTCATGTATTAAAAATCCTAACATAGATACAGTATCTATCGAGGGCGGCGAACTTACATCTGCCGCATTTGCACAGATTCCGTACATAGGCACACCGATTCTTGTTGTCGGTATCGTATTGTTTGCATTTTCAACAATTCTTGGTTGGAGTTACTATGCCGAGAGCTGTGTTGATTATCTTTTCGGTCCAAAGGGAATTATCCCTTACAAGGTGCTGTTTATAGCTATTCTTCTTATTGCTCCGATTACATCTCTTGATATTGTATGGACAATGTCAGATATTTTCAACGCACTTATGACATTGCCGAATATATTTGCAATGGTGGTGCTCGCACCTGTTATTACAAAGGAAACAAATTATTATCTCTATGGCAACAGACTTGATGAGTACGATAAAACTCCTGTTCCGTTTGTTAAGAGAAGAAAGTAAAAAATGCCCGACTTTAGCGTTAGTAAGCTAAGGTCGGGTTTTTGATTTACAATAAAGATATAAAAGCCTGACACTGCGTGATTTGTGGTGTCAGGCTTATTATTTACTGTTTTGAAATACAATTTAAAATGTGGTAAACACAGAAAATAGACAGAATTTTCCATTTTGTGCAATAGTAGGATTTCGGTTTTGACCAAAACGCACATTTAAAAAATAAGCTGTTTTATTATAAAAACAGTGTTTAATTAACAAACGACAAGCGAACAGTAGTAATATTACCATAAAAATTGTTTTATATATACAAATAAATGTATCTATTACGGCAGATTACACAAAGAAACGAGAAATTACTTGTGCAAGCATACAAATGTTCAAAAAACAGAAAATAATGCTTGAAATCAACAAAAAGATGTTGTATTATATAGGTGTCAAATAAATAACCGCTTTGAGGCGGAATAAAAAAAGGAGACATAAATATGCATGCTTTAAAAAGATTCGGAACAGCTTTCGGTGGCTACAAAATGATGGAAAATTATCCCGTACCTGAGTGCGGACCTGATGATATTATTCTTGAGATCAAGGCCGCAGCAATTTGCGGTGCTGATATGAAACACTGGGGCGTAGACAATGGTTATGATGATACAAACTGCGAGGGACAGCAGCAGTCAGTTCGTGGTCACGAGTTTGCCGGCGAGATCGTTAAAGTTGGTGAAAATGTAAAAGACTGGCATGTTGGTCAGAGAGTTGTATCAGACAACAGTGCTCATGTATGCGGCGTTTGCCCGGCTTGTGAGAGCGGCGATTTCCTTTGCTGCGAGCACAAGGTAAACCTTGGACTTGACAACAACACATGGGGCGGCGGTTTCTCAAAGTACTGCAAAGTACCGGGTGAAATTCTTGCAATTCATAAACACGCTATCTGGGAAATTCCTGAGGGCGTTAAGTATGAAGAGGCTGCAGTGCTAGACCCGATTTGCAATGCTTACAAGGCAGTTGCACAGCAGTCACACCTTATTCCGGGACAGGATGTTGTAGTATTCGGTACAGGCCCACTTGGTTTGTTCTCAGTACAGGTTGCAAAACTTATGGGCGCTGTAAACATAGTAATGGTTGGTCTTGAGGACGACACAAAGGTAAGATTTGGCGTAGCTAAAGAGCTTGGCGCTACACATTGTGTAAATGGTTCAAGAGAAGATGTAGTTGCAAGATGCACAGAGATTTGCGGCAGAGATAACCTCGGACTTGTAATTGAGTGCTCAGGCGCAAACATCGCATTAAAGCAGGCTCTTGAAATGACAAGACCAAATGCGGAAATCGTAAGAGTCGGTATGGGCTTTAAACCACTTGAGTTCTCAATCAACGATATTACTTCTTGGAACAAGAGCATTATCGGTCATATGGCTTATGACTCAACTTCTTGGAGAAACTGCATCAGACTTCTTCAGTCAGGTCAGATTAAGGTTGAACCAATGATTACTCACAGACTCGGTCTTTCACAGTGGAGAGAGGGCTTTGACGCAATGGCTAAGAAAGAGGCTATCAAGGTTATCTTCACATATGATTATGACGATTAATTAATAATGTATTAAATGCATTTTGGAGGATTTTCAATGAGAAAGCTAATGATTGCCCCATCGGTAGGTTGTTGTGATTTATTTCACATAGAAGAACAGGTTAAGCTGATTAATGAAAAATCTGATTTTCTTCATATGGATATTAAAGATGGCGTTTATGTACCAAGCTACGGTATAGGCCCTGATTATCTTGATTATCTTAACAAGCATATCAAGAACTTAAAACCTATGGACGCTCACCTCATGGTAAAGCATCCGCAACAGTACCTTGAAACCTTTGCAAAAGCAGGTGCTGCTTACATTACTCCTCATACAGACTGCATTGAGGGCGACGCTTTTGTAACAATACATAAAATCAAAAAGCTCGGTTGTAAAGCCGGCATAGCTTTAAGCCCATCGGTTCCGCTTTCTACTATTGAATATTATCTTCCGTTACTCGATAAAGTTACAATTATGATTGTTGATCCCGGCATCTCAGGACAGCCTGTTGATTTACAGATGTTTGTAAAAATCAATCAGCTGGCTAAACTCAGAAGAGAAAGAGGTTTGAAGTTCATAATCGAGGCAGACGGTTCAATGAATAGCGGCTTGTATCGTCCACTCTATGAAGCAGGTGCAGACCTCGTGGTATTAGGACCTCCGGCATTGTGGAACAAGGATGCGGACTTTAAAAAAGCTTGGTCCATTATGGAGGCAGATCTTGAGCGAGAGCTTGACGGTGCCGAGAGAAAAATCAAATTGTAAAAATAAATTAAAGAAGTGAATAAAAGGAGAAAAATCTATGGCTAGCAAATCCAATGTCAACATTGGCGCAAGACTTGACCGCTTGCCTCAATCAAAATGGCATATCAAAATGTGGCTCGTTACAGCATTTGCACTTTTGGTATGTTGGTCAAACGGTATCGGCGGTGCCGTTCAGAACATTCTTTTAAACGAAATTCACTGGCTTGAGCCGGGTACAGCTCTCCTTGCAATGTGGGGCACAACTTACACAGCAGGACAGCTCTTTGGTGCGTTAATCGGCGGTCCTATCGGCGACAAAATCGGTCGTAAAAAGAGTATTCTTCTTTACGAAGTTATCCACATCATCGCTATGATTGGCGGTGCATTATCACCAAATGTTTATGTTCTTTATGTATTCAGACTTTTACAGGGTCTTGCACTCGGTGCATTGCTCGTAGTTCTTTTTGCAGGCTTTACAGAGTATGTTCCCGGTAAAAACCGTGGTACATGGTCAAGCCGTACATCATTCATCGGCAACTGGGCTCACCCAATTTGCAACGGTATCGCACTTCTCATTGGTCTTACAGGTGTAAGTATGGCTATGAACTGGAGAATCCAGTTTATGATTCCTTCAATCCTTTCAATCATCGCTTGCGTATTCATCGTTAAGAAGTTCCCTGAGTCACCAAGATGGCTTGAGTCACAGGGCAGATACGAAGAAGCAGATGCTATCATGACAAGCATTGAAAAAGAAATTGAAAAGTCAACAGGCAAAAAACTTCCTCCAATCGAAGTTAAAGAAGCTAAGCCTGTTAAGAAGCTCCCTTACAGAGCACTCTTCAAAGGCAAACTCTTAAAGCGTACAATCGTTGGTTCACTCGTTCTTATCGGTATGAACACAATCCAGTATACACTTATGAACTGGATGCCATCAATGCTCAAGGGTATGGGCTTTGATACTTCACAGTCACAGTTTATGACAATGTTCGGTTTATTCGGCGCTCCATTCGGTATCTTTATCGCATCTCTCATTATGGATAAAATTCCTCGCAGAGTTATGGGTGTTATCCTTCTCCTCGGCATGGCAGGTCTTGGCGTTGCAACAGGCTTGCTCGCTCCACAGCTCGGTATGTTTGGTCTTATCGTAATGACCTTCTTGCTTAACACAATTATTTATATGTATGTTTGCTACGCATCAGCAGTATATGTTCCTGAAATGTGGCCTACATCAGCAAAACTTTCGGGTTCAGGCTTTAGTAACGCAATGGGTCGTGTAAGTAACATCTTCTTCCCGTTCCTTGTTACAAGTGTAGCAGCATCTTCATTAGGCTCAGGCGGTGTATTCATTCTTATTTCAATCGTTGCAGTTATCATCGCTGTTGCTATCATCTTCCTCGGTGTTGAAACAAGAGGCGAATCTGTTGAAGACATCGGTGCGGTAGATTAATTTACAAATAAGTTTATTGGCATATTATTTACTCGTTTGGCACCCGTATAACCTCGGGTGCCAAGGCAAAACACTTTTTTAGGGGGTTCTCGTTATGAAAAATTCAGAAGCAATTTTAGTTACACCTAAGCAGTTTGAAATTCAGGAGTGCGCAGTTCCTGAACCAAAAGATAATGAAATTTTAATGAAAGTTGAATATGTTGGTATGTGCGGCTCAGACATTCACGGCTTTGAGTTTGGCCCGTTCATTCCACCTAAGGATCCAAATCAGAAAATCGGTCTTGGTCATGAGGTAGCAGGCGAGGTCGTTAAGGTCGGCGCAAAGGTTACAAAGTTTAAGCCGGGCGACAAAGTTCTTATCGAACCCGGTGTACCTGATGATTCATGTGAATATTGCCGTACAGGCAGATATAATATTTGCCCTGATGTGGATTTTATGGCTACACAGCCTAACTACAAGGGTGCTCTCACACAGTATATGACTCATCCTGAGGAGTGGACATATCACATTCCTGAGGGTATGACAACAATGGAAGCAGCACTTGTTGAGCCGGCAGCAGTTGGTATGCATGCTGCAATCCTCGGCGGCGCTCAGCTTGGTAAGAGCATTGTTATTTTAGGCGGCGGTACTATCGGTCTTATGGTACTTCAGGCTTGCAAGAGCCTCGGTGCTACTGATATTACAGTTGTTGACATTATGCAGAACCGTCTTGACCTTGCATTAAAGCTCGGCGCAAGCAGAGTTATCAACGGCAAGGAGCAGGATACAGGTGCACTTCTCCGTTCACCTGAATATTTCGGTGACCATGGCTGCGAGCTCGTATTTGAGGCAGCAGGTTCTGTATTTACAGCTCAGCAGGCAGTTCAGATTGTTGCTCGTGGCGGCAAGATTATGATGGTCGGCACACAGTCTAAGCCTGTTCCGATTGACTTCCTTAAGATCAACCGTGAAGTTACAATTCAGACTTCATTCCGTTACTGCAATAACTTCCCACAGACAATCGAGGCTATTGCCACAGGCAAGTTCAATGTTAAAGATATGGTTACAAATGTTTATGACTACAAGGATGTTCAGCAGGCATTTATGGATGCTATCGACCCTGTTAAGAAAGCCAATATGGTTAAGGGTGTTATTAAAGTAGCTGAATGATTTTTAAACATTAATATTACTAATGAAAGGTGATTAACTATGATTTCAGATATCAGATATTGGGAAAGAAAAGCAACAGAAGGTCATTATGCAATTCCACACTTCAATGTATGGAATGCTGAAATGCTCATGGGTGTTATAGATGCAGCTGAGGAACTCAGAGCTCCGATTATTATTTCATTCGGTACAGGCTTTACAGGCAACACTTCCTTTAAAGATTATTGCTATATGATGGAGTCAATGGCAAAGAAAGCAACAGTACCTGTAATTCTTCACTGGGATCACGGCAGAAATATGACAATTCTCCACAATGCAGTAAACCACTGTATGAATTCAGTAATGCGTGACGCATCTGCTCTTCCATATGAGGAAAATGTTGCTGAAATCAAGAGATGTGTAGATTATTTCCACGCATACAACATTCCTGTTGAGGCTGAGCTTGGTCATGTTGGCAACGAAACTGTTTACGAAGAGGCTCTCTCAGAGTATCAGTACACAGACCCGTCAAAGGCTAAGGAATTTGTTGAGAGAACAGGCTGTGACTCACTCGCAGTTGCTATCGGTAATGTTCACGGCGTATATTCATCAGAGCCAAAGCTCGCTTTTGATGTTCTTGAGGCAGTAGCAAAAGAGGTTGATGTTCCTCTCGTACTTCACGGTGCATCAGGTATCGGTGATGAGGACATTAAGAAAGCTATTTCACTCGGTATTGCTAAGATTAACATTCACACAGAGCTTTGTCAGGCAGCTATGGAGGCTGTTAATGCTCACAAGGATGAGCCATTCCTCGCATTAGAGCGTGAGGTTAGAAAGGCTGTTAAAGAAAGAGCTATGTACAAGATTAAATTATTTGGTGATGACGGAAGAGCTGATGAGTAATGAGTAATAAAAAATTAGATGTAATTTGTCTTGGTGCTGCGGTCGTAGATATTCCTCTGCGACCCGTATCAAGAGATATATTCGATATAGAATCATATCCGGTTGACCGCATTGCAATGTCGGTTGGTGGCGACGCAATGAACGAGGCTACAATTATCAGCCGACTCGGTTTTAAAACAGGCATTATCGCTTGCATAGGCGATGACGCAGCAGGTCAGTTTATTCTTAAATCCTGCAAGCAGGATAATATTGATGTTGAGGGCATTAAGGTTGACCCCAACATTGATACTTCAATGAACATAGGACTTGTTACAGATGACGGCGAAAGAACTTTTGTTACAAACCGCAACGGCAGCCTTTGGAAAGAGAACCTTGAGCATGTTGATTTTGAGAAAATGAAACAGGCTAAAATCCTTTCACTCGCAAGTATTTTTAACTGCCCGCTTCTTGACGGCAAGGCACTTGTAGAGATATTTAAGGTTGCAAAAGCCGAGGGTATGACAATTACCGCCGATATGATTAAACCTCGCCTTGGTGAAACTCTTGATGATATTAAGGAAGCTCTTAGTTATGTTGATTATTTCTTCCCTAATTTTGACGAGGCTTGTCTGATGACAGGCGAAACCGACGAGGCAAAGGTTGCCGATGTTCTTTATAATTGCGGAGTTAAAAATGTAATTATGAAGATAGGCAAGAGAGGCTGTTATATCCGCAACAAAGACGGCGCAATGATTGTTCCGGCGTGCAAGGGGGTAACCGCTATTGACACTATCGGTGCAGGCGATAACTTCGCATCAGGATTTATTTCAGCTCTTTTACAGGGCAAAGATATTCGTGACTGCGGTATTTACGCAAACTGCACAGCTGCCATTTCTGTTCAGTATGTAGGCGCTACAACAGGCGTTAAAAACAAACGGATGGTAGAGGATATGCTTGAAAAATATCATAAGGATTATATTCTTTAAAAACACTTTGCAGCTGCCCTGCGTTTTCCCCATGCAGGGCAGAAAATCAACTTTAATATGAGAGAAAAGGTGATTACAATGAAGACAATGAAACTTGGTAAAACAGGTATAGATATTTCAAGAATGGGTCTTGGTACATGGTCAATCGGCGGCGGCTCTGCATGGGGCGGCGACCACGACCTTCAGGTTGTAGTAGATACAATCAGAGAAGCTCCAAAGCTCGGCGTAAATCTTATTGATACTGCTCCCGGTTACAACTTTGGCAACAGCGAGAAAATCCTCGGCAAGGCTCTTGAGGGTATGAATCGTGAAGATGTTGTTATCATCACAAAGTGCGGTGTTACATGGGATCAGGAGATGAAGGGCGACCTTTTCAATAAGGTAAACGGTATTCAGCTTTACAAAAACCTCAACAGTGCGTCTATCAAGAGAGAGATTGAAGAATCACTCAAGAGAATGGGCACAGATTATGTTGATGTATATATGACACACTGGCAGTCAATCGAGGGCAGCGAGTATTATGTTCCGATTCAAAAGACAATGGAAGTGCTCAATGACCTTAAGGCACAGGGTAAAATCAAGGCTATCGGTGCAGCAAATGTTGACATCAAGCAGATTGAAGAGTACCTCAAGTGGGGCGAACTTGACATAGTTCAGGCTAAGTATTCAATCCTTGACAGAGGCATTGAAGATGAGATTATTCCATGCTGCCGTGAGAACGGTGTTACAATTCAGGCTTATTCACCGCTTGAAATGGGACTCCTTTCAGGTACTATGCCAAGAGATTACAAGCCTGTTGGCGCTCAGATTCCTAAAAAGTGGTTCCAGCCTGAGAATATGCAGAAAGCTATGGATGTTATGGATCAGTGGAAACCACTCTGCGAAAAGTACAACTGTACTATCGCAAACCTTGCACTTGCTTGGATTCTTGCACAGGGCGACTTCATTAACCTCCTCAGCGGTTCAACAACTGTTGACCAGATTGCTGAAAATGTTAAGTCAGCAGAGCTTGAGCTTGAGGCATCGGATGTTGCTATGATGCGTGAAATGGTTGAGGCAATCGACAAGGATTAATTATCTAACAAGTTTTTTCAATATATTTCGTATATTTGTTTATGTGCTCTTTTTTAGTCAGCTGTCTGCGGTAAAAGCTCAGCCGCAGACAGCAACTAACCCTCAAAAACATATTTCTCTAAATGTTAAAATTTTGTATTTGTTTACATAAAGTCTTTACTTATTAGATAATAATTGTTAAAATATAATATAGTTAATTGATGAGAGATATTGTTGTTTTAGGAGAAATGTACTGATGGAAAAAAGAATTGATAAGATAAAAAAAGAAATAGAGCTTTCGGGCGAGGTCTTTGTAACCGACCTCAGCAGGAAATATGATGTTACGGAGGAAACAATCCGCCGTGACCTTGAAAAGCTCAAGAACGAAGGACTTATTACAAGAACCTTTGGCGGTGCGGTGCTCAACACAGTAAGCCAAAAGGATCATATTCATTTCTTTAAAAGGCGTTCTATTAATAACGAAGAAAAGAAAAAAATCGCCGAAATTGTATGCGGCAGACTTTCTGATGTAAATACAATTATGGCAGACAACAGCACCACTGTAATGGAGGTGGTAAAGCTGATTAAGAGCAACAGCGATATTACCGCTATCAGCTTTTCTACTCAGATTTTGCAGGAACTTGAAGGTGCAAAAATGAAGGTTATTTCTACCGGCGGTACATATGACGAAAACTCGCTTTCGTTTCAGGGTACACTCGCAAAAGAAAATATTGCAAGATATAATGTAGATGTTGCTTTGCTTAGCTGCAAGGCACTCGATATAGAAAAAGGTATTATGGACTCCACAGAGGGAGAGGCAGTGCTGAAGTCGGAAATGGCAAAGAGAGCCTCAAAGGTAATTCTTCTTGCGGACCATACAAAATTTAATCAGACAGCTTTTGTTAATTTTCTTACATGGGGCGATGTTGACTGCATTGTTACCGATAAAAAGCCTGACGATAGGTGGCTTGACTTTTGTGCAGGCAACAATATTGAGCTTTTGTATGAATAAAAAATCAGCTGTCGGCGTTAATATTAATTTGAAAATAAGCCATAGTGCTTTATATATTTTTTAAATTATTTTTGACAATTTAATATTTTTTAGTTTGTTTTTGATTATTGGTTATTATTGGTGGAAAAACTGCATATGTGGGGCTTTTAATATGCATCACACCTTGTTATAGCGTTGAGTGATTAAAAAGGAGATGTGGAAATGAAATCACAAAAGCAAAAATCTTCAATAGTCAAGAAAATGCTGATTGCTGTTGCTGCCGGATTTGGTGTTGGTATTATCTGTCTTTTAATTAAGGCACAGCTTGTCGGTACGGATGCCGAGGGCATATGGAAGGTAGTTGACGCTATTTTCTTCCAGGACATTACAGCTACTACCAAAATTGAAGGTATAGGAATCTTTTATATTATAGGACAGCTCTTTATGCGTGGACTTCAGATGATGATAGTTCCGCTTGTACTCTGTTCACTCAGCCTTGCTCTTTGCAGTCTTGCAGACCCTAAAAAGCTTGGCAGAATAGCCGGTAAAACATTTGTATGTTACCTTTGCTTTTATATAGTAGCTGCCGCTCTTGCAGGTGCAGGCGCTTACTTTGTAAAGTCAATGGGTTGGTTTAATGTAAATCTTCCGGCTCAGCAGGCACAAGACCTTGTAACTATGGACGGTTACAATCCGCTTGTTACTGTTGTTAATGCTGTTCCTTCAAATATAATTAATGCGTTGTCATCAAATAACGCAATTCTCTCGGTTGTTGTAGTTGCCATTGTATTGGGACTTTGTATGACAGCTATGGGAGAAAAAGCAGCTCCTTTAAAAAGAGTTATTGAGGTTTTAAACGATGTTGTTCAGATGGCACTTAACTTCCTTATCAACAAGGTCGCCCCTGTTGCTATTTTCTGTATGATAGCAAGAGCATTTGCTGTATATGGTGTTGAGTACATTTCACCTACACTCGTGTGGATTGCTACAACAATCGTTGTCAGCCTTTTGCTTGTTGTTACAATTTATCCAATCGGCATATTCCTTACAACTCGTTTAAATCCATTTACATTCCTCAAAAAGAGCGCAAAAATCGGTATGTTTGCTGCTGCTACAAATTCATCAGCCGCAACATTGCCGCTTAATACAAAAACTTGTACCGAGGAGCTTGGCTGCTCAAAGGATATTACAAGTTTTGTATTGCCAACTGGTATGACCGTTAATATGAACGGTACAACAGCAATGCATATGATAGCAATTACATTTATTGCTACCGCAGCAGGTGTGGAGATTACACCTGTAACATTAATGCTTACAGCTTTCTTGTCAATCTGTACCGCAATCGGTACACCGGCTATTCCGGTAGCCGGAACAACAATGGTTTATGTTGTAATGATGGGACTTGGTTTAAATTCAGAGCTTTGTATGATCGGATATTCTTTGATACTTGCTATGAACTACCTCCCGGGTATGGCAGTTATTACTCTTAATGTAATCGGCGATGCCGCAACAAATGTTATAGTTTGCAGCAAAGAGGGCAAACTTGATAAAGAAGTTTACAACAAAAAATAAGGCCTTTCTTTATGCCCCTTAAGAAATCAAATTTTACTCCCGTCATTATGGCGGGAGTTTTTTGTAAAGGTTCTTTATCACAAGTTGGAGTAATTTGTGGTTTATCGCACAACTTTAGCTAAATAATTTAAAATTTCAAGCCTTTGTAAATTAAAGGTAAAGTTTAATAGAAATTTCCGTAAAAATTCATGGTTTTGTGTAAGTTTATTTTTGATAAATAAGTGTAAATATTTGACATAAAAACAGCTTGCAAATACTGTACTTTTTCGGCATTTTTAATTCTTGACAAATCTGTAAATCGGTACTATTATATGTACGAAAAACAGAAAATGTATAGAAAAAGGAATGAAAAACAAACAAATCAAAAATTTTGATGTTGTTTTTGATGAAAGGGTAGGAAAGGTAGTATATGTTTTCAAACAAATATATTTTCAGACTTATTGTTCCTCTTATCTTTGAACAGCTCCTTGCAGTTAGCGTGGGAATGGTTGACACATTTATGGTATCAACAGTCGGACAGGTTGCGGTTTCGGGTGTTGCACTTGTTGATAATATAAATAGGTTAATCATTCAGGTGATGGCGGCTTTTGCCACAGGCGGACTTGTAATTGCAAGTCAGTATTGCGGCTGTAAGGAAACCGAAAGGGCAAAGCAGACCTGCGCTCAGCTTGAAACGCTTATGATGATTTTCTCGCTTGCGGCAACAATCTTTTTCTGCATATTCACAAACCCAATGCTCTCGCTTATTTTCGGTTCAATTGAGCAGGATGTAATGGATGCGGCGTGTATTTACCTGTTCTTTACGGCGCTTTCGTATCCGTTTTTAGGTATGTATAATGCCGGTGCGGCAATTTTCAGAAGTACAGGCAACAGCAAAATCAGTATGCAGATCAGCATATTGATGAATATAATTAATATCAGCCTTAATGCTGTGTTTGTTTATTGCTGCGGACTCGGTGTTGCCGGTGTTGCGCTTGCCACATTAATAAGCAGAGTAGCCGCAGGATTTATTATGAGCGGATTTATTTTTTCAAAAAAGAATCCTATGGAAGTCAGAGAAATCAGAAAGTTTATTCCCAAAAAGAGTTATGTAGTCAGAATTTTAAAAATCGGTATTCCGAGCGGCATTGAAAACGGAATGTTCCAGATTGGTAAAATCGTTGTTGTGGGAATGGTTGCCACACTCGGCACTGACGCAATCGCCGCAAATTCAATAGCGTTTCAGATTATCGACTTCCCAAATATTCCCGGTACTTCAATCGGACTTGCAATGGTTACAATAATCGGACAGTGCGTTGGCGCTAAGGATATGGACGCCGCAAAGTTCTACACCAAAAAACTTATGATAATGACTTACATTGGCGACTGGGCATGCAAATGGCTTTTGTTTGCGTTTGCTCCCCTGTTAGTAAATATATTTTCACTTTCGCCTTCGGCAAGCGATACGGCGGTATTTGTACTCAGATGCTTCAGCATCGCCTCACTTGTAGGCTGGCCGCTCAGCTTTGCTTTGCCAAATGCACTCAGAGCCGCCGGAGATGTAAACTTCTCCCTCGGAGTAAGTATAATTTCAATGTGGATATTCAGAATTGTATGCAGCTATATCCTTGTTATGGTGCTTGGTATGGGCGTCTTGGGAGTATGGATAGGAATGTTCGTTGATTGGTACGCAAGAGCAGTGGCATACCTCGCAAGATACCTCTCAGGCAGATGGAAAAAGCATAGAATGGTTTAATACAAAAAATTTAGTTTAATAAGTTTAAAGTTGGGTCAGCCTTTGAAAAGGTTGACCTGATTTTTATATTCGGGACGGATGGTATTGCTTTTGTTTTATTTTTTGCCCGACCAAAATTACGCTAAACAATAATTCACACTGACTTTTGATAAAGAACCGAAAAACATTGACTTTTTTGCTGTTATTATGTAAAATAAAAAGTAGCGTATATATAAAACTCATTAAGCTAAAGGCATAGATATATAGATAAAGTGTCGTGTAAAGAGGATTGGAGAGAGGAAAATGCAGCTTTCAGGTGCAGAAATTATTTGTGAATGTTTGTTAGAGCAAGGAGTTGATACCGTTTTCGGCTATCCGGGTGGTGCGGCTCTCAATACATATGACGCTCTTTATAAGTACAGCGACAAGATCAAGCATGTTCTTACCGCTCACGAGCAGGGAGCATCTCACGCAGCAGACGGTTACGCAAGAGCTACCGGCAAAACAGGCGTTGTTATTACAACCTCAGGCCCGGGTGCTACAAATATAGTTACAGGTATTGCTACCGCTAATATCGACAGTATTCCTGTTGTTGCCATTACAGGCAATGTTACCACAGACCAGCTCGGCAGAGATAGCTTTCAGGAAGTTGATATTGTAAATATCGTAAAGCCTATTACAAAGGCAAGTTTTATTGTAGAAAAGGTTGATGACCTCGCCCCAACTCTCCGCAAGGCTTTTGAAATTGCTCAGTCGGGCAGAAAAGGCCCTGTTCTTGTAGATGTTCCAAAGGATGTTACAGCTAACAAGACAGAGTTTGAGGCTGTAAAGCCACAGGAAATTCCAAGAGTAAGCATAAAGAATCCTGAAACAATCAAAAAGGTTCAGGATATGATAAGAAAATCAAAGCAGCCTATTATTTATGCAGGCGGCGGTATTATCAGCGCAAACGCAACCGAGGTTTTCAAAAAGTTTGCCGAGCTTACAGACATTCCTGTTTGCTGCTCACTTATGGGACTTGGCTGTATTCCTGCCGACCATCCGCTTTGTATGGGCAATATAGGTATGCACGGCGGATATGAAACAGGTATGGCTACCGATAAATGCGACCTTATTATTACTTGCGGCGCAAGATTTTCTGACCGAGTAGCAGGCGACAGAGATAAGTTTGGCGCTCAGGCTGAAATTGTGCAGCTTGAAATTGACGAAAAAGAAATTAATAAAAATGTTAAGGTTAGCGAGTATGTGCTCGGCGACCTTGAAAATATACTTGAGGCACTTTGCGATGGTATGGAACAGCAGAATCATTCAGAATGGCTTTCTGTACTCGGCGAGTGGAAACACTTTTTAGATAATAAAATTCCTGCCGATGACAAGTACCCTCAGCCAAAAGATATTCTTGACGCACTCAACGAAATCAAGAGTGACGATGATATTGTTGCTACCGATGTAGGTCAGCATCAGATGTGGGTTGCTCAGTTCAACAAGGCTCAGACTCCACGAACATTCCTTACTTCCGGCGGTCTTGGCACAATGGGATTTGGTATGGGTGCAGCAATCGGCGCTCAGATGGCTTACCCTGACAAGAGAGTAGCTCTCGTTACAGGTGACGGCAGTTTCCATATGAACTTAAACGAGCTTGTTACAATGAAATCTTACGATTTGCCTGTTGTAATTCTCGTTATGAACAATACTGTGCTCGGTATGGTTCGCCAGTGGCAGAAATTGTTTTACGGCAACCGTTTTTCTCAGACCGATCCTCATCGTGCAACTGATTTTGTTGCCCTTGCAAATGCGTTCGGCATTGACGGAATGAGAATTAACACAAAAGAGGATATTAAGCCCGTACTTGAAAAGGCATTTGCTCTCAATAAGCCTGTTCTTGTTGATTGCAGAATCAGCCCCGATCAGAATGTACTTCCAATGATTCCTCCGGGAAAGACAGTAAACGAAATAATCACTGAGATGTAATTTTTACTCCCGACTTTAACAGTAGTTACGGTCGGGAGTTTTTAACATTTTATTATGCTGATGTTGAAAAATTGGGTTCTTTATCAAAAAGTTGGGTAAATTGTGGCTTAACACACAAAGTTTAGTTTTATAAATTTTAACTTCGGGACGGAAAGTTTAGGCTTTTTGTTAATTTTTTTGCCCGACCGAAAGTGTGCTAAACCATTATTAATATTACTCCAACATAGAATAGAACTAAAAATAAATGCGAGAGGTACACTATGAAAATTGCTTACCACGAATTTTACAGGGATTTTAAATGTATTGCAAATAAATGTCCCGACAGCTGCTGCAAGGAATGGGATGTTGTGGTTGATGATGACAGCTATTTAAAGTATAAAAACGCCGAGGGCAAAATCGGCGAAAAACTGAGAAATGTTATGACGATAGATTCAGATGGCGACAGGATTTTTACCCTTGACAATAGCCGTTGTCCATTTTGGAATAAGAATATGTTGTGCGATATTTATATAAACCTCGGCGAAAACTCGCTTTGTGAAACCTGCAAAAGATTTCCGAGAATTATTCTTGACTACTCGAAATTTCAAGAAAAAATACTTTCGCTCGCTTGTCCCGAAGCACTCCGACTTATGCTGAAAAAGGGCGCAATGCAAAAGTTGATTGTTACACAAGATGAAAAAATCGCTGAGCCTTGCGACTATGATACTGAGGTAATGGATTTGCTGTATAGCGCAAGGGAGAAGATTTTTTCTGTACTTGGCAATGACAACAACGGCATTTTTGATTGCCTGGATATGATATATAAAATCTGCATTGAGGTGCAGTCTGCGCTTGACGGAGTGGAGTATGAGGCTGAAACAGAGTTTGATGAAAACGGCTTTATTGCTGACTACAAGCAGACAATAGACTTGCTTTTGCAGCTTGATATTATGACAGACGAGTGGAAAGCCTTGCTTGAAAGGGCAGAAAAATATAAAGCAGACAGCAAAGATGTTTTGCGTTTTAGTGAGTATATAGGCGAATATGATTACGAATACAAAAATCTAATGTATTATTATGTTTACCGATATTTTCTTAATTCTATTGATACCTACAATGTTACAGAGTGCTTTAGCCTTATTTTGCTTGCGGTAAAATCTGCGTATATCCTGCAATTATTTTTGTTTGTGAATAATGGCGGACTTAATATTGAACAAAGGCATAGAATAATAGGACTTTATTCAAAAGAGGTTGAACATTCCTATGAAAATATTGAACATCTGAGGGAAAAATTTTTTAATTCTTAAATTATGGTTTAGCTGATTTTCGGTCGGGTAACAAAGTACGGCAAAAGAAAAT